>Ga0222713_10005217_pt1 | contig 12728 bp, 12 predicted proteins | sample C33_649DmetaG_FD_165061 | JGI IMG/M metagenome (GOLD analysis project Ga0222713, IMG submission 165061) | Estuarine water microbial communities from San Francisco Bay, California, United States - C33_649D | ecosystem: Environmental > Aquatic > Marine > Unclassified | place: USA: California...
AAACGGTGTCCCGGCGGAACACAGCCCGTCTGTCGCTACTGTGTTCCAACCCGGCCCCAGTTCTGATGCCGCCGGCAAACTGGTCTGTGCCTGCCCGACCCCGGCCAGCACCAACAGTAACCCAATGAGTATGACGCGCATGATTTCCCCCTTTTCCACAGTGGCTTGCGTAGAGTCAAATTACCACGAGACGGTCGACAGAACTAAGCCTTTTGATAACAGAGCATTTCAGCTGCAGAGCATTGCCTGCTACCATCACCGTTTCTGAATTGCGGTACTCATTCCATGAAACCCACACCTCTACTTGCAGTATTGCTCGGCGCCATCAACCTCTCTGCCCTGGCGCAAACTCCGGTGGGACTCAATCTCTCCACAGCCCGCAGCAACGATGGCCAATTCATCACTTGGCGTGAACACATCATCGACGACCCGGAAATCGCGGGATTCGCACTCAGCGGGAGTGATGGCCTGGTGATGGGCGACATCGATCTGGATGGTTATGAAGACATCGTCTCTGTTCATGAATCAGATTCCGAATACGACTCCAGCGAATTTGACCCTGACTACGTGCCTGTGCAGGAAGGGCATGTGCGCATCGCCTTTGGCTCCGCCGACCCCGATCGCTGGATCAATGTGACGCTGGCTTCAGGCTCGGATTCGCCGGCACCAGAAGACCCGGCTATCGGTGATGTGAATGGTGATGGCTATCTCGATGTGATGGTGGCGGCAGAACTCTCTCACCTGATTTATTTGCAGAATCCAGGCCGCGACATTCGCACAACGGAATGGCCGCGGCTGATCCTGCCTATGACGAAGGGCAAGGGGTCGTACATCCGTGTGTTTCTTGCCGATCTCGATGGCGATGGATTACCGGAAGCCAGTTCTCCAAACAAGGGTGCCCAGCGCCCGGGTCCTGCTGATTTCGCGCGCTCCACCCCGGTATCGGTATTCCGCAGCCACGGGGACCCCCTGGTTGGGGCAAACTGGGAGGAGATCGTACTCGGTAATTACAGCATTCCGCAGAATGCCGAACCTGTGGATCTCGACGGCGACGGCGATTTCGATGTCGTCGTTGGCACTCGAGGCGAGCAGAGACTGGTCTGGTTTGAGAATATCTCGCAAGGAAGCTTGCAGTTCCGCGAGCATGCCATTGGCATCAACGGAACTCGCGCAGCGGGCTTCAACCTGGAATACACCGATCTTGATGGCGATGGCCGCCTCGATATCATCGGCGCTATTCCGCAGGGTCTCGGTTGGATCAGGCAACCCGCGCGAATCGATGACGCCTGGAACGCGTATACCATCGGTACCTTCGCACCTGACACCATGACCGGTCTTGAAATCGCTGACATCAACGGTGACGGCCGCATGGACATCATGGCAGGCAGTTACAGCGGCGGTCCGCGTACTGGTGATGGCGAGGTCGATGCGCTGGACGAACTGGGTAGACTGGGCTGGTTCGAACAACCTGCGGATGCTTCCCAACCGTGGATTCGCCACGATATCTCCCGGCGCAAACGCGGCATGTTCGACAAATTCATTGCCCGGGACATGGACGGCGATGGTGATGTGGATTTTGTCGGCACTCGCGGCAATAGCGCGCCGTTTGACGGGGTATTCTGGCTCGAGCAGGTACGAAGTGCGGAGCCCCAGCGTAATTTCTTGCCCGCGCGCGCGGAAGAAAGTGAAGAAATGCCGCTACCCTGAGGCAATTCTGACCACCGACTGCACTAATCCAATGCGGTGATTCCCCAAAATAGCTCAGTGCAAAACACGGAATGGCTCGCAGGCGGCTTTTTACAACCAGTTTCCGCGGTTCAGCGACTGGCTTCCACTGTGGCACAGGACTTGCATTACCTCTGTTGCAGTTCTTACTGCAAGCATTAGGTTGTAACTCTCTCTAATTGGTTACAGGAAAACGTCTCTGTGACAGGGCGGCAATAGCCGCCCTTTTTTCTGCCTGGAAAATTGTTCATACCTGGACGCTATTCAGCGTCTCGCCACAATCCGGACGGACCTTGCGTCGGGAAGGATGCCTGCCAACTTGAATGCTTTCTCCCGAAAAGACCCCCAAACTCGCAACACCCGAGTCTGATGACACCGGCATTGCGCGCCAATCAAACCATCTCGTTACTCAGGTTGTCCAACCCGGGACGACTAGCACGCGTTCTTTGGCAACAAGAGTGCCGGACAACGGAAGGAGCGAATCCACAGATTCGCTCCGCGAAGCACTTACCAGATCTTTCGTTTTGACAAATTGATATCCAGTTTAGCGCCTGATGCCTGTTCGACATGGATGATGAAGGTGTTGGGATTGGGATTACTGTACCCGAGCGACTTCATGCCTCCTTCGGACACGGCGGTAAAATGGACACTGTTTTCTCCGATAGCCGTGAGCTCCATTTCCTGCGCTGCGGGTGTGCGCGGCTCGAATCCGGGATTGAACTGCTGTATATGCAGAACCAGTGAACCCGCGACTTCTTCAATCGTGATGACTTCAAACATACTGGTACTACCGTTACCTGTCATCCGCACCATGGATGCCAGGGAGCCCCCTTCAGTGCCGATCCAGTTTTCTTCCAGTTGATTGGGTCCAAGCGCACCGGCCCAATTGCCTGTCATCCAGTCCAGATCCGAGATCTTCGCTGGAGGTCCGGCCAGGACCGTGGTAGCGAGGGTTACGCCAATAAGCGCCAGAAATGGTCTAAGCAGTAATACTTTATGCATGATGCACTCCAGTTGGGTTGACGGGAACTCGAGATTTTTGGCAGCGAGCACCTGACGATCGTGATTGAAATCAATGGTCAGGTGATTTCGAGTGGTCAGTCTCGCCTTTGGGGCGTCACAATTGACACACTGCCGCATTCGTCGCGACAAAGTAGCGCGTGTGATTGCGAATAACAAGCACATCACGTCAACCGGACTGCGACCGATCCGGTGACAACGAGGCAGAAAAGTCGTTATGATAAATCGCCATCTGGCATAGCTGGCATTAGCGAAAACGTGGTGTAACCTGACACCAGGAGGAACTCTGCATGACCTTTCGACAGCTCTTCGAACCCCTGTCCCATACCTACACCTACTTGTTGGGTTGTGAGCAAACAGGACAGGCGGTATTGGTTGATCCGGTTGTTCCTACGATGGATCGGGACCTGCAACTGATCGCTGAGCTAGGGCTGAAACTGAGCCTGACGCTTGAGACGCATGTGCATGCAGACCATATTACGTCAGCCTTGCACCTGCGGGAGAAAACTGGCTCCAAAATCGGGTTTCCTGCTGTCGACAACCTACCCTGTGCCGACATCCAGATCGTTGAAGACAAGCCGGTCACGCTGGGCAGTCTCAACATTCAGCCGCTATTTACACCGGGTCATACCGATGATCATTTTTGCTATCTGATTGATGGCAAGGTCCTCACCGGAGACTGTCTGCTGATCGACGGCTGTGGTCGGACCGATTTCCAGAATGGAGATGCGGCAACCCTCTACCACAGCATCAAGCAACGGCTCTTCGGTCTGGACTCTGCAACCCTGGTCTATCCAGGGCACGATTACAATGGCCGACTGGTCTCCTGTATCGCCCAGGAAATGAATCGAAATCCGCGCATTTCTGCCACCACCACCGAAGCCCAGTTCGTCGCCACAATGGCGGGTCTCGCCCTGCCCTACCCCAATTTCATCGACTTCGCCGTGCCCGGTAACCGGCTCTGCGGAGTCTGCCCCGATGACTTGCCCGAAAAGATGTCACAATACTGCGAATCCATGACAGCAAGCCCCCAGGGTTAATTCACAACCGGCGCGCTGCGCTGAGCGAGTGCGCCCCTAGTTGAACTTGTCCGCATTAATCAGGAAATGGGTTGCGATACTTGCCGCGTATCCCAGCAAAATCGCCCAAGACCATCGCAGATGCGCGAAGAATGTATAGATGCCTCGCGCCTGACCCATGACCGCCACGCCAGCGGCCGAACCGATCGACAGCATCGAACCACCGACGCCGGCTGTGAGAGTCACGAGCAGCCATTGTCCGATATCCATAGGAGGATCCATTTCGAGTACGGCAAACATTACTGGAATGTTATCGATGATTGCTGAAGCAAACCCCACGATTATATTCGCCGAGGTCGCACCGAGATCGCCATACATGAATTCAGAAACATTGGCGAGATAACCGAATGCACCCAGCCCCCCTACGCACAGGATGACGCCATAGAAGAAGATGAGCGTATCCCATTCGGCACGCTGCAAATTCTTGAAAATATCGTAACTACCCGAGCCCGATTCGTGCGGTACATCTTCGTGAGTCGAGTAGCTGAAAATCTTGCTGTCCGCACTCACAAGCGCATTCGCCACATTCGAATTCATGTAGGTGTGATCGCGACGCTGGAGGTAGTAACCGAACAGTTTCAGAAAACCCAGTCCAGTCATCATGCCGAGTACTGGCGGCAAATACAGAAAATTATGGAACGAGACAGCCATGATGATTGTGACAATGAACAAGCCCACGACAAAGAGACCACCGAACCGGATGCTCGCTTCCTCCTTGATCGGATCGGGTTTCTCGTTCGAGATGGCGAAACTGAGAATTCCTGCAGTTACCAGCCAATTCACCAGTGACGGAACAAAAAGCGCGAAGAATTGTTGAAACTCCACATGTCCTGCCTGCCAGACCATGAGAGTCGTGATATCTCCGAAGGGGCTGAATGCTCCGCCGGCGTTCGCCGCAACGACGATATTGATACACGAGATCGCGATAAACTTGATGTTACCTGCCCCCACGGCGGTGACGACGGCTGCCATCAGCAAGGCGGTTGTGAGATTGTCAGCGATTGGCGACAGCAGGAATGCTATCAATCCGGTGATCCAGAAAATACGCCGGAATGAATAACCGGACGAGACTAATTTCACGCGCAGCACGTTGAAAACGCCGCGTTCTTCCATCGTGTTGATATAAGTCATCGCCGCCAGCAGGAACAAGAACAACTCGACGAATTCTAGCAGGTTATGACGAACCAGCTCTTCTGCCAGATGTGTCTCTCCCTGCTCGATATACGCCATGGCAACGAGCACCCAGATCAAGCCCGCGGCAACCACTGCTGGCTTGGATTTCTTTAGATGGATATTTTCTTCGAAGATAATCAGCGTATAAGCAAAGGCAAAAATCAGCAGAGACAGAATGCCCTGCCATCCCGAGGTGAGCGAAGAGAGTGCTTCAGAGCCCGAAGCAGTCGCATACACGAATACCGGTGGCATCAGGAAAAAGACAGCAAGCACACCAAATACAAATCGATTTCCGTTATTGATTCGAGGTGAAAAAAGTTGCATTAGCTACAGACTCCGTTAAGAAGCACATCAATAATAAAGATACGAGTAACGACGAGATTCATTCCGCCGCAGAAAATCCACTAGGGGATAGAGGTATAAAACAGGATGGAATTGCTTAGAGTGGTTTGCGAGTTGTTGTTGTACATGGCTGCATTCTATCCGGCTTTATCCAAAGTTTGGACAAAAATCGTACGTAAAATGCATTTTATTTTGAACGCCACATGGAAGCTTTCTAAAATTACTCCCTGTAACAATCGGTTAGATCAAAAAATTCATTTCAATTATTTGAGCTCAACTGGCTTGCCATGAGGCGTGTTCAGGTAAGCTGAATGCCACTCTTCCTTCTTATTTATAAGCTCGGAAATGCTGGCAAAACCTTTAACAACAGTTAGGCTCTCCAGCGCGGCCAACCAGTGCTGAAAATACTCAGTCCCATGGTCTGGCTCACCTCTTGCTTTTGCCCCGGCAATTTCTTCGCTGAGAGCGGCAGTCCATTCCTGCCACTCAAACAATCCCCGTTGTTGCAAAGCGACAACGAGCGCGAAGGCGTGGGCCTCCCATGGCGCTGCAAAAACAGGGGCGTGTTCAGACTCGAAGGGTCGCCACAATTCAGTCATTGTTCTCAGCTCGTTCGAGATAGGGCTCCCAAAGATCGATCAGCACTTCGCTTGCTTCACTATTCGGACCCCACAGGCTCTGACCCGTGAAACAGACGCTGTACAAAGGTTCTGCACTATCAAGACCTCTGGCACGCTGATCGGGATAACAGTGCCATCCATGAAATTGCGCAATGACACCCGTTGTTCCCTGCACATAGGCAGGCGCACGGGTATGCCCTGCCATGGACAGCTTGCGCACACGCACACGTTGTCCGCAAGCAAACGCAGGTGCTCGTTGCGCGGCGCGACTCGTCGGGGAGCCGGCGGCGAGCAGTTGTGCTGCGCAGTCTGGCGACGCTGCTCGCCATCGGCTCGACGAATCCGATGTCAGCATCTGTTTCTCATCAAGCAATTTTTCCAGGCCCGCCAGCCAGTTCTCGTAATAGGAATTCGCCAGATACCGCTGTGGATGCTGCCGTTCTCTCGCAAATCGGGACTCATCGATATTCCACTGACCAAGCATGCCGGTAGCAAGGGTTAACGCGAAGACGCGACGCTCCCATTCATGATGGAAGACCGGCTCGCTGAATTCCGACTCCGGCGCGATGGGCCCGAGACAATGTTTGCCTCCCAGATCGTGGGCACCGTTCATGGATCTCGCTCCAACAGATCCTCTGGCATCCGGGCCCGCTCTACACCGATCATCGCATTGCGCGTGACGAGTTTCTGCAGTTGCTCAACACTCCAGTCGTCGGTGCCCCGCGGTCGCTCAGGCAACACCAGATAACGCAGTTCAGCCGTCGAGTCCCAGACCCGAATTTGTGTTGATTCTGGCAAGTGTGTACCAAACTCAGCCAGCACTGAGCGCGGCTCACTCACGGCCCGAGCACGATAAGGCGCTGACTTGTACCATACTGGCGGCAGGCCGAGCACTGTCCAGGGATAGCAGGAACAGAGTGTACAGACAACCAGGTTATGCTGCTCTGCCGTGTTTTCCACTACTTGCAAGTGTTCGCCCTGGCGCCCGACATAGCCGAGCTCAGACACCACGGCAGTGGCATCGGCAAGCAGTGCGCGTCGAAATTCGTCATTCGACCATGCCAGGGCGACAACGTGCGCACCATTACGCGGGCCGACCCTGTGCTCATAGGTTTCTATGATTGCGTCCAGCGTGTCAGACCTGACCAGGCCCTTCTCCAGCAACAAGGTCTCCAACGCTTTTACGCGGAGTTCGAGATCGGAAGGGGGCTCGGTATGGTCGTGCTCGTGATCATGTGACATGGTCGCATTATGCGCCGACGGATCGGGGACACCAAGCAGGAAAGCGATGTCGCTTATTGCGGGGGTTCGACATCGGCCTGCTCGACTGGCTCCGACTTCGCTGACTTGCGCGTAACGCTTACCCAATCGAGGGCAACACCGGAGATGGCATTGAATCGGGCTACGCGGAAAATCACTTCCAGAATACGCGGTCGTCGCCGCACCTTGGGCTCTTTCAGCTTGGGCATGAAATACGCGACCACGGTAGTCCGCAGCAAAGCAGAAGTGACGAAGACAATGAACAGGTCGCTTCCCGGGGTCCAGAAGTTGCTGATTGCGAAGGCGATCTCCGGGGCATGGCGCCCGAGATAACCTCCCAACAGGCCTCCGCAGAAGACCAGCAGCGCACTGGTGCCAGACTGAATCGCCGCATAGAGGGCAAAATTGGTATTGTGCGGTCGAATGTCGTACAGGTAATTGGCGGTACTCAACGTGAACCCGCTCCAGGAAATGCCACTGATAACCTGCACAATCAACAGGTAATATCGCTCGGGGGAGACGAGCCATAACAGCGGTATCACCGGAATCATGCAGCTCGAGATGACCATGACCAGATGATTGCCAAACCGATCACTGAAGCGACCCCAAAAGTGCAACATCACGAACTGGGTGGCGATAGAGGCGATACTGTTGATGCTGTATTGCAGGTAGGTAAATTGGAGATCCCGCAGCATGTAAACGGCGAAGAACGGCGCCGACAGCGCGACTGCACCCTGATTGCAGGCCACGAAGAAGCTGTAGTTCCGAAATGTCGGTTCCCTCAGTGACTCACGCACGTGACGCCAGCTGTCAAGCAATCGCATAGCATTCTGTGCGGAATCGGGTTCGGGATCGTGCATACGACCAAGCAGAAGACTCGAGATCATGCGACCACCGGCGGCGATGCCGAACAGCATGGCGAATCCGAGCCAGGTCAGTCCCCGATTCGCACTCAGCGAAAGAACGCTGCCCCCGATAATGAACACCAGCAAGGAGGCGGCCATCGTCAAGCGAGAGCGTGCGGCGAAAAAAGCGCCGCGGCGCGATTGCGGAACGAGACTTCCCATCCATGCCCGCCAGTGGGGCTGGATTACATTCAAACAAGAGAAATACCCGATAGCGAGCACAATCAGCCAGAATACCCGGGATTCGACCACCCCTCCGAGGCCATAGATGATTGCCAGCAGCGCCATCCCGCACACAAACAAGCTCTGCACAGCAGCCATCACCACGGCCAGCGGTTTGCGCGTGAAATGGTTCCCGAGCCAGACCGACAGAATCTGGCACAACGCACCGAAGAGTTGGGGAATCGCCGTAAGCCAGCCTAACTGCATTGCGGACGCTTGCAGATAGATGGCGAAGGCATTCAGGAAATTATCGCTCGTGCCTGTCATCGTCGCCGACGCGACGGCTTCCTGTTGCGAGTAGCGTAATGTCTTGCGCAGCGTGTCCTTCCGATCTCTCGGCGTCTGGCGCGTATCAGGTAGTGTGCTGCTGACCACTGTCTCGTTTTCCCAGAAGCGTTGGCGGAGAAGCTGAAGCGAGATCCTGATTCTCCGGTATCAGGCATCGAACCTACCCGAGGTTGTTGCGGTGCCGTTAACATTACCGTCGACACCGGCGAAAACATGCTACGGAACGAAGCCAAACCCCGCTCGCGGAACTTCGCGCCGGTTGCTCCACGTCAGGTTTGCCTATGATATCCGGTTCGAGACCAGCCCACCATTCAGCGCCAAATCTGCCGCCTGCAGAGAAGTCTGCCAACCCAACAGCTTTTCTAGGGAGGCTCACCAGGGGAAGCGCATTCCTGGACAGTGATCAAACCTGAATCTGTGGACCCGATCGCTACAGGCAAACTGCGCGTCTGCAGGGCCAACAATGGTCATTCGGAAGCCCCGGGAACTACCCGCGAAAGCCGGAGCCAAATTGCAGAACTATTAATGATTTCCGGCACTTGCGAAACATTCACCCGGTGCCCATCAAGAAATATCCCCCGGGTCCGTTAATGTTCTTTACAAACCGCGAAAAATCCATAAAATTCGCGCTCGCCAGTTGGTTTGAGACCCGTTCCTCACCCACAGTGGAGATGACGATTCAGCGGTCTGGCGCTTTGTTCAATTGCGTATAGGGGGTTTTATGAGATGCAAAAATTCATTACTTCTAACGCAATGGTATGTGCAATGCGACCGGAGCATCCAGTTTACTGTCTCCATCCCCGCGCCGTAACCATTGCCACTAGCTGGTTCCTGGACAATTTCCCGGGACGAGTTCTGTTCGCGGTCAAAACCAACCCATTCTTTGTAGACACCATCTCTGCAGCCGGGCTGCAACACTTCGATGTTGCCTCTCTGGGTGAGATCGAGCTGATTCACGCCAAAGTTCCGGGTGCGCGCATGTCATTCATGCATCCGGTAAAGAGCCGGGTCAGCATTCGTCGCGCCTATTTCGAATTTGGTATTCGTGATTTTGCGCTCGATTGTGAAGCCGAACTCACCAAGATCCTTGAAGAAACCCAGCATGCGAATGACCTCAATCTCTTCGTCCGCCTGTCGGTGTCGAATCGGCATTCCCGTCTGGACCTGTCCGGCAAGTTTGGAATTTCCGGCAAACCGGCAGCGAAACTCCTGCTGAAGGCTCGTCAGGCTGCGATGCGCCTGGGTATCTGTTTCCACGCCGGCTCTCAGCTCATGCGCCCGGAAGCCTACGCCGATGCCATGGAAGTCGTCTCCAAACTGATTCGCTCCTCGGGTGTGATCATTGACGTGCTTGACGTTGGCGGAGGTTTTCCTTCGATCTATCCGGACATGACGCCACCCCCTCTGGCTGACTTTATTGCAAAGATCAGCGAGAGCTTCGAGCAGATGCCTGTCAGCGAAACCTGCGAGCTCTGGTGCGAACCGGGTCGAGCGCTGGTCGCCGAGGCCGCCTCACTGGTAGTCAAGGTGGAGATGCGGAAAAACAATACGCTGTACATCAACGACGGCACGTATGGCGGTCTGTTTGATGCCGGACACCCCGGTTTCAAATTTCCAATCACGCCTGTTCGCCCTCACGCGCCGGTTACCGATTCACTCGGCAAATTCAGCCTGTACGGTCCAACCTGCGACAGCCTCGATTTCATGCCGGGCCCTTTCATTCTGCCGGCAGACATCGGCGAAGGCGATTATCTGGAAATTGGCAATCTCGGGGCTTACAGCATGCAACTGCGTACCGAGTTCAATGGCTTTGATCGCACCGAACTCGTCGATATTGCTGAAGGACCACTCCTTTCCATGTATGGTATAGGCAGAAAGGTCGGAGCTGATGATTTCGAAGTCATCGAAGCGACTGAAATGCAGGAAGGCAATACACTGCCGGGAGAGACCACATGACCCAGAATCTGAAGGCGGTTACAGCCGACGAGAAATCGAAGCTGTTAACGCGGGAAGTCGAACACATCGACATCACCTCGTTTGATGCTCGCCCGATTATCGATGCCATGGACAAGATGTCCTTTACTTCACGGGACCTGGCGCGCGCAGCAGATATCTATAACGAAATGCTGGCGGATCCAAATTGCAGCATCTTTCTGACCATCGCGGGTTCCACATCTGCCGGGGGTTGCATGCAGCTCTACGCCGATCTGGTGAAACACAATATGGTGGATGCCATCGTGGCCACCGGCGCCACCATCGTTGACATGGACTTCTTCGAGGCGCTGGGCTTTAAACATTATCATGGCTCACCGGACGTGGACGATCGCCAGTTGCGAGACCTCTACATCGATCGCATTTACGACACGCTGATTGACGAAGAACAACTGCAGGCCTGTGATCATTCGATTGCGGCGATTGCTGACTCGTTGGAACCGCGTCCTTACTCATCGCGGGAGTTCATTCGCGAAATGGGTCGCTGGTGTGTCGACAATGCGCGCAAGCACGAGTCATTGATAGAGCTTGCCTACAAGCACGATGTGCCGATTTTCTGTCCGGCCTTTACCGACTCGAGCGCCGGCTTCGGACTCGTAGTCCATCAGGAACGCAATCCCGATTCCCATCTCAGCATGGATTCGATCCGGGATTTTCGTGAACTTACCGAGATCAAGATTCAGGCGGGCACAACTGGCCTGCTCATGATCGGCGGCGGGGTGCCCAAGAATTTCACGCAAGACACCGTGGTCTGTGCCGAGATTCTGGGCAAGGATGTGGATATGCACAAATATGCCGTCCAGATCACCGTAGCCGACTCCCGTGATGGCGCCTGCTCAAGCTCGACGCTCAAGGAAGCCTGTTCCTGGGGCAAAGTCGATATAGCTCGCGAGCAGATGGTGTTTGCGGAAGCAACCAGCGTACTGCCCTTGCTGGCAAGCGATGCCTGGCACCGAGGCCACTGGAAACAACGCAAGCCACGCAAGTTCAGCACATTGTTCAAAAACTGAACCGCTGCAGGCCTCTGCGCGGGGGCTGCTTGAGTGCTCCCGCTTCGTTCCACCTTCCCCTTGACGGTTTAACCCGGCGCTGCCCTGCGCATTCAGTCATTTGTTTCCGGCAGAAATCCCTTGCGCTGCATGCGCCTCACCGGCCCGGCGCGAAACGCCCTGCTTTGGTGCAACCCTGTGACCTGAAGCACCAGAAACTCGCGTATTCACTGGCTGTGTACGCACCGACATGCCGTAAGCAACGGCCTTTGCGGTGCAGAATCTGATTACTCCACATCGTCGCGGTCCTTGGCACGCAAAATGCAAATTCCGGTTTCAGAGTCGGCATGACCGCAGGGCGTGTCGCCAATCACACTAACTGACTACGGGACTGTGAAGATGAACCAGCTATTTGACGATATCTATGAAAGCCTGAGCCTGGCCCGACTGCCGGGAATTGTTTCATTTGAATCCATCACCGGTCGCACCTTGACGGACATGATTCCCGCCAATGACGCTTTCTTTGGTGAGCAAAATTACGACGAGAGTTTTGCCGGCGGCAGCCTCGACCAGGATTAGTCGCTAGTGTGAGCGCCGAATGAAGTCGATGATTCGTGGCGCCCGGGTCGCGGCTTTTTTCTGGATTCAGAGCCTTATACGTGACGACGGCCAGCGGACGCTCTTGTTTGAACTGGACATGTCTATCAATCGGCTCCGACAGCAAGTGGGCGACAACGAAGCCTTGATTGCGCAGACTGGCATCTACCACAATCTGTTGCGGCGCTGGGCAGAACCGTGAATGAGCCTCGGGCATTGTCACGCTTCAGTGCGATACCCACTCTTTATTTCAGGGTCTGACCCTGACGTATTTTTCGAATCGCTGGCGTCCCACCTGACCTGCGTAGATACTGCCGTCGCGGTCTGTGGCGAGGAATTCGATGCCACTGCCGTTGGGAACTTCATAGTCCGGTATGAATGCCGAGATCCAACCAGTCTTCGCATCGCCGATGCGGATTCCCCGCTGCCAGCCGGGATTCCAGTTACTGTCTGACATGCCGTCAGCGACATAGATGCGGTCATCCTTATCTATCCATATTCCGGACGGACGTCCAA
>Ga0222713_10005218_pt1 | contig 12727 bp, 10 predicted proteins | sample C33_649DmetaG_FD_165061 | JGI IMG/M metagenome (GOLD analysis project Ga0222713, IMG submission 165061) | Estuarine water microbial communities from San Francisco Bay, California, United States - C33_649D | ecosystem: Environmental > Aquatic > Marine > Unclassified | place: USA: California...
AAGGATGTTCGGATATCTGGTAGTCTCACTGTCAATGGATTATTAACTGCGGTCAGTATGAGTACCCAATATGTGACGGCATCTGAATATAACGTAGGCGTGAGCAAGATTACCCTCAATGATGATGACACAGTACGATTTGCGGGTATATCTATCTATGACTCTGGATCAAGTTCTCCCACATCTGCGTCTATCTATTGGGACAGTCTCCAACACCGCTTTATCTACGAAAACCTCAGCGGAAGTGCCTATAATAGTTCGATTATTATCGCTGGACCAAAGCATACGGGGTCATTAGGTGACGAACCAACATTAACAAGTGGATACGTCCCGTATGCAACCGGAAACGATCACATCGACAATTCGGTCATTTATCAAAGTGGAAGTAATATCGGTATCGGTACTACAAATCCATCATATAGATTACATGTAAATAATATTATTGCATCAGATTATGGATTTCTTTTAAGTAATGGGCAATACAGTTCTATAGCAGGTGTTCCGTACGCAGGTATGTACTTAACCGAAGCAGCTTCGTCTGATGGGTTTGGCGCATTATTGGTTTCATCTCGTTCTGATGTAGCACGACCAATTTATTCGGAACTTCCAACGGGTCTGTCTCCACCGAACGCATGCGAATCGCATTAGATGGTAATATTGGTATCGGAACCACAAACCCAACAGTAAACTTACAAGTTTCTGGAACTATAGCCACTGGTGATGCAACTAACGGTTGGGGTAGATTGTCTTATGATGCGGGTGTAGTAAGATTAATTGGCTCTAAAAATGGAACCGATACTGTTGATATGGCACTTTCCACACAAGCATCTGGTGGTACTCTTAGCGAAAAAATGCGTATACTCGGGTCAGGTAATGTTGGTATCGGACTTACAAATCCACAATCATTATTGCATATATCTGGGTCTGGTACTCAAATTCGTATAACCGGTGAAGGTGGTGGCAATAGTCTCGTACTACAAGGTGGTACTGGCAGCAATATGAAAATAACGGGATATAACTATGGTTCCTCTACTGCAGTCCCATTATATATTAGTGTTGATGGTGCAAACACTATTATGCAAAGTAGTGGTGGTAACGTCGGTATCGGAACTACAAATCCTGTACAAGCACTACATGTTGTAGGGGGCGTATATACAACATCTAATGTTGGTATAAAAATTCAAAATCCAACTGGAAGTTTACATGTAGTAACCACCGGTAATCCCGTAGTGTTCCCCACACAAGGAAATATTGGCGGGTCATTTAATAGTAGAATTAATATTGTCTCATCAGAACCAGGTATAATGTTAAATAGCGATGTGAGTCCTAGCACTGGAACGCAAACCGGCACCTCTGCCTACTCACTGGGGTTGCAAATAGGATTTTATGGTGTCAATGATGTTCGGTCACAAATATATTGGGCAGCATCTCCATTAACATTTACATATTCAAGTACTCCTAGTGGTGCACTATCAGAACGGATGCGAATAGATACCAATGGCAATGTCGGTATCGGAACAACAAATCCTGTCGCAAGGCTTCAAGTCGCTGCAGACCAAGCAGCATATAACAACGATACTGGACAACTTGTACTTTCTGGAACTACATCTACAACCAAGCGCCTCATACTTGGCTTTAATACCACGGCAAACAAGGGGTTTATACAAGCTACTGACACATCGGAAAATTACAGAGATCTCCTCTTGAATCCTAATGCGGGTAATGTCGGTATCGGAACGACTGGTCCTACATATAAACTTGCTGTACGAGACTCGGGCGCGGCTCGGGTACATGTAATAAACAGTGATAATAATGCAGCAGGGGCGGGAATATTTTTTCAAGTATTTAACGGTGCAACACAAACATCCAATGCTACGATTCGTACCAACAATGCCGGAACTTTGTCATTTTTCACGGGCACTACCAGTGAAGCAGAAAATGTTGTTATAAATGCTAATGGTAACGTCGGTATAGGGGTAACCAATCCAAGCTCTGGAATTTTACAAACAAAAGATGCTGGAATAGCTTCTACCAACACTTATTTGGGTAATGGCCGGCTTCGTATTGGTGGCGGGAGTGACCACAGTTCAAACCCAGTACTTTCCGTAGCGCCAGGTGAAGTGCAATTTGATGCTCCAGGAGTGGTGGGTGGTAGATTATTAATAAATTCGTCTGGCTATGTCGGTATCGGAACGACAAATCCAGAATATAAATTACATATTCCACCAGGTAATCCTTTATATTTAAATAGTTTATATATGCATGGTACTACGCACAACCCAAAATTAAGTTCGGGTGCAACGGGTGGTAGCTTGACTTTTGAAGGAGGAGGTCTAGGAGAGGGAAAAATATATGTACAAGGTGCTGCTAGTGGAGGAAATGGATATATAGAATTTCTTATTGGTGGTACATCTCGTGCTACCATCAATTCATCTGGACATTTTGTACCTGGTGCAGACAACACCTATAATTTAGGAAGTACCTCACTCCGTTGGGCAAATGTTTATACCGCCGACTTACATTTCTCTAATAAAGGAAAACAAAACGATGTAGACGGTACATGGGGAGACTGGACATTACAAGAAGGTGATGAAAATATATTCTTGTTAAATCATCGTAATGGTAAAAAATACAAAATAAAGTTGGAGGAAATATAATATGGGCGTACGGTCATCAGCAAACTTACCAATTGATGCATTTACGATACCAGCAACATTAGTACAAACTCATTCAACAATTAGTCCTGTAACAATTTATCCTCGGTATAACACATCTACCGCAGATTCATTTGTATTTGATTCAGCAGACGATTATGACCCAGCAGCGGCGGTTGGGGGCGGAACTAATGCATACTATGATTTTGCATTTCCTATGTATACTGGGTTAAATCCATGGTATAATGATGTATATGACAACCTCGCAGGTAGACGAAATGGTGGGTCAAATGCAATCAGTGATGTGCAACGAGTATCTTTATGGGTAAATATGGATGTCGGTATAAGTCCTCACCCATCACCATATGACGATTCTTCAACTAGATTAGCAATTTTAATGAATGCTGTAGGAGCAAATCATTCACTCATAGCAACCGGTAATCCTACGCCAAATTATAGTGAGCCCCGATGTTTTTGCAACAACACTGCCGCATTCCAAAATTTTAGAGTCAGCGGACAAAATTATTCCAGCGGGGCATATAATTCATGGAGATGTTTGGCTCATTATCAAAGCCTGGGGTCAAGTAGTACAACGTTTCTGCGAATTATTAATATTGGTGGGAAAGCGGATAGTAAAAGTTTAATTGTGATTCGTGCGATGGTAATATTAATGCACGGTCGTACTGGAGTTTCTGGAGAATAATATGAAGATTATCGATAATAATTTATGTATCTATAATGGTAGTCACATTCGGGCTAATGTGTTTAGTACAGCAGATTTACTTCCATATAAACAAGTATGGGATTTGACTAAGAATCCACCAGAATTGGTATATACAAAACCAGATAGTCAAGTATATATTGAGTGGGAAATATCAGAAATCAATCAATTTGCACAAGACCACATTTATCAATATTATCCTATCTGGAAACAAGCCAACATAACACGGGAAGGTACACCTGAAGAAATTACCAAAATGAGTACTTTTATTGATGCAGTACGAGTATGGGCAAATCAAATTCCATTACCTAATCCATTTGATGGAAGTTTACAACAAATAGTTCCTTAACTTCTTTTAATTCTCTATTTATAGTATAGTTTATATTTTACACCGGAGTAAAGAGTGACCGAAACCAGACTAACAGGGCTATTAATAAAAACAGGTAGTATTCCGACGAATGCAATTGTTAATTTTGCAGGTGCCGTTACCGCATCTTTACCCACAGGTACCGTCTCATCGTCTACCCAAGTTACGACATTATTACCCACTGGTGCAGTCAGTAGTTCTACTCAAGTCAACTATACAGAACTACAAAATATCCCCAGTGGGATTGCTAGTAGTTCTGCGCAGGTTAAAGCATATCTTCCTACGGATAGTGTATCGTCATCTATTCAAGTCACTGCATTTTTACCAACCGGCACGGTTTCTGCATCTAATCAAGTATCCTACACAGGACTCAGTAACATTCCAACAGGCATCGTGTCAAGTAGTGGACAAGTCACCACATTACTACCAACAGGAACAGTTTCCTCATCCGCACAAATTCCAGTAAGAACATTTACCGTAACTAACAGTGGAGCAAGTGCATATTTAATCGACGGAGTAAGTAACGCTACTCTCACATTAATTCGTGGATTTACCTATAACTTTAGCGTGAACGCATCTGGTCATCCATTCTGGATTCAAACGGTTGCTGGAGCATACAGTTCTGGAAATATTTATAGTACGGGTATAACAAATGGTGGTGCGGCAGTAGGAACAATTACATTCACAGTTCCTTATGATGCACCGAATACATTATACTATGTTTGTCAGTTCCATTCTTCTATGGCTGGCACAATCAATATCAAAGACGTACAACCCTCTGGATTAGTATCTAGTAGTGGACAGATTACATTAAGTGATATTTCAGGTACTACATTCTCTAACAACAACTTTACGTTTCCTTTAAATGTAAACATAAACGGAGTGTTGACCGCAACTTCGCAATCAGTTTCCTATGTAAGTTCTTCTCAATTGAACGTGGGGTCAAACGATATTATCTTAAATACCACCGAACAATTGAGATTCGGTGGACTGACTATATTTGATTCTGGGTCCGCCGGCCAGTCAGGTTCATTGTTCTGGGACAGTCTACACAATGTGTGGTTGTATGTCCACACAGGAACGAGTAACACTAGTAGTATACTGATTACTGGTCCTGAAAATACTGGTACATTGGGTAGTGAACAATTCTTAACACCTAATTTATTACCAAAGGCTGGATTGGTTGGTGACCACATTGTAGATTCTCAAATCAGTGATAATGGTACTACCGTAGGTATGACAGGCAATTTAGTGGTTACAGGAAGTGTTACTGCAAATTCATCTGTACTTCGTGGGTCTACATCTGGAACGGTAACCGTACAAGCTGCATCAACCGCAGGAACGACCACCATTACGTTACCAGCAACCACAGGTACGGTGGTCACCACAGGTGATACGAGTACTGTTACCAATACCATGTTGGCAGGAAGTATTGCAAATAATAAATTAGCAAATAGCACTATTTCTGGTATATCACTTGGTAGTAATTTAGCAACATTAACGATTGGTTCTGGATTAACCGGAACGTCCTATAATGGGTCTACTGCGGTCACTATTTCTATCAGTAATGGTGCAATTACTAACGCAATGTTGGCGAATAGTACCATTTCTGGAGTTGCATTAGGTAGTAATCTTGCGACACTTACAATGAATGTATCGGGTACGGGTCTTTCTGGAAATACCACCTATAATGGGTCTGGTGCAACAACATTTACAGTCACCAGTAATGCTACATCTGCCAATACAGCAGGAGCAATTGTTGCTCGTGACGGTAGCGGTAATTTTAGTGCCGGTACTGTTACCGCAACATTAAGTGGAAATGCATCAACCGCTACAAGTGCAGCTGCATGGACTACGGCAAGAACGATTACTATCGGTTCAACAGGTAAATCAGTAGATGGTAGTGGTAATGTATCATGGACCTTATCAGAAATCGGAGCATATTCAAATACTAATCCAAGTGGATATACCACGAATACAGGAACAGTAACATCGGTTAGTGGAACAGGAACCGCATCGGGACTATCACTAAGTGGAACCGTTACTACTAGTGGTAATATAACATTAAGTGGCACGGTGAATAGTCTTGCTGCAGGTACCTATTCCATTAGTATTTCAGGAAATGCAGCAACCGCAACTACCGCAGGATCTATCACCAGTCAAGCAAATTCTGCAACAATTACAGCAGATACTGCGGCAAGTGCAAATACAATTGTTCGTCGTGACGCAAGTGGTCATATCACAGGTGCATACATTTTCGGTTCGTATTTTAATGCAAGTGCAGGTAACAGTGAAAATCCAACGATTGGACAAATTTGGACACAAAACACCACTGACAATTATCTTCGTAAATCCACTCCAGCGCATTTAATCAGTCAGCTTGGATTGATTACGACAAGCAACTACTCCTCGTACGCTCTGCCGTTAAGCGGCGGCACCATGACAGGTGCCATCAGTACGCCGTCCGGGACATCAATATACCTCGGCAGTCAAAACGTATCGACAAGTGGACGCATCGTTATCAACTGGCATACCGATAGCGACTATAACTATCTCATCGGCAAGCGAGCGGGTGCGTGGACGCAACCGATGGACATTGCGTTCTACACAGGACTGCGATACCACGCTCATCAAAGTTACAACGGACACATTTTTTACGTTAGTGGATACGATGGCGGAGAGGCGTTCTCTGTCGGCCGAGGCGACTCAAACGTTCGCGTCAACAACACGCTGTTCATTGGCGGCAACACGGCGCTCCACGCTGGCAACTATTCGTCGTATGCCATCCCGGTTAGTGGTGGTATCAATATGAGTGGCGGATTTGGATTAAATGACCAACGATTATATTTACGAACCAATGGTGACACCAACCACTATATTTGGAACGCAGCCGACGATTGGGAAGAACTAGTATTCTACACGGGTACCGGATTTAGAATCGCAGGAAGTAATGGTAGTCCTTACGCATATGTGAGTACAAATGGATTATTCGCATCAAGTTTGAACACATACTATTATAATGGTAATGATGGGGTTTTCTTGTTTAGATTTGGTTCAGGTTCAGGAACAACACGACATATCAATCTATCAAATAGTACAACGGACCCATCAGCAGCAACCATTAGTTCTGGTATTACTTGGGGCGAACGATCAGATAGTCAACCATATTATATGATTTATTGTACCCAAGAAAATTATAATGGAAATTATAATAAACTGACATTAAATTGGCACACGGGTATCAGAATTGGTGCGGCAACAGGCTATGGTGGAACAACTTTCTACGATAATAGTTTAAATGTAACCAGCACAATACTCTTTTCTGTGGGTCGTGGTGATAGTAATGTTCGAACTAGTAATACATTCTATGCAGGTGGTGACGTTGTAGCGTATTCATCCGATATGAGATTAAAAGAAAATATCAAACCAATTGATAATGCCATAGATAAGATAATGAAATTAAATGGTGTTTATTATACTTGGAAAGATATGGTCACCGATGTCGGGTTCACTCCATTACAAAAAGACGAAGTGGGTGTGTTGGCACAAGAAGTGCAAGAAGTATTACCAGAAGTAGTTACCGCAGCACCATTTGATTGCGAAATTGATCCTCCAACTGGAAAAACACATTCTAAGTCAGGACAAAATTATCTTACAGTCAAATATGAAAAATTGGTACCACTTCTTATCGAAGCTATCAAGGAACAACAAACAACTATTCAACAGTTGAACTCACGTATAGACGCACTAGAAAGTAAATAATATTTAGGAGAATTGTAGTATGATTAATTATAAATGGAATTTTAACCCACTCACTTGCTATACCCACGAAGCTGGATATGATGATGTTGTGGTCACCGTACATTGGCAATTTAGCGGATTATCAGGATCGGCTGATATTACTGGGTCGCAATACTTTGCTCAAAATATGGGAACACAAAATTTCACCTTCAGTCCAGACTCAGGTTCATTTACACCATTCAATGAATTGACGTTTGACCAAGTACGTGGGTGGATAGAAACCGCAATGGGCGAAGAACGTATTTCATTGATGAGTGCATCGATTGCACAACTAATTCAAGAGCAAATTACACCAGTAATACTGGATTTACAAGCACCGTGGTTACCAACTGGTTCTATAGGATAGTATGACGTTACCAGCATCTGGTCAAATAGCAATGTCCCAAATCCGAACGGAATTGGGAATTCCATCACAATCACCGTTTTCATTGGATACGGCAGAAAATGGTGGATATGTTACTATCAATCCAAATTCTCCGTCAAAACCATCTTCGGGAAATCCTGCAAGTATGAGTGAGTGGTATAGTTATAATCACAATTATACCACTACTACTACCACAACCACCACCACTACTACTACCACAACAACCACAACAACAACCACTACCACAACGTGTACTCCATATGGAACATTCTTATATTGCATAGGCACAAGTGCCTTCTTTGCTGATGGAAGTTGCGGTACTATTGAGTGTGTTAATAGTGATAGCTGCGGTGGTAGTGAAGGATGTCCATTCTAATAACGTAATTATAAATTATGTATGCACAAATTAATACAGTACAAGGAGTACCTTGTTAATTTAATATACAATATTTTTTACCCACTTGACAAATTTTATAACAATTATATACTTATAGACAGGTATATACCAAACCTATTAAATAATATTTATTGGAGGTTACACACATGCAGTTAACGAACGTTCAGGTTTTAAATGTATTACAAGGATTGAACACCATTTCCCAAAACAAGCTCCCAATCCGTTTGGCATGGAAGGTCACCACCGCGATTCGGTCACTTCAAGAATTCGCAAAGGCAGTAGACGAACCAATGAAGGATATTCGTACCAAGCACGCATTGAAGGACGAAGCTGGTAACTTTGTTGCCGCAGTAGACGAAAATGGAAAGGACATTCCTGACACTATTCAAATCCCAAATGACAAGATTGCAACAGTCAACATGGAAATGAACGAACTCTTGGGAGCAACGGTAGAAGTCGCCAACGTAGAATTCTCCTTGTCAGATTTCCCAGAAACATTGGAATTGGAACCATCAGTTCTTTCACTTTTAATGCCAGTGTTGAAGGACGAACCGACCGCAGAACTTTCATTAGTTAAGTAATACAAACTAATACCCAAGAAAACTACCTGTCGAACGGCAGGTAGTTTTTCTGTTAGGAATCTATGATGAAAAAGAAATTGGTTTTCATAGCATCACATCTCTCAACCGGCGGAATGCCTCAATATCTCCTGAAACAGATTCAAGCTGTGCAGGATGATTTTGAGGTATTTTGCATTGAATGGCAAGATGTTACGGGTGGACGATTTATTGTACAACGAAATCAAATCAAGGAATTACTGAAGAGTAATCTTATTTCGTTATCAGAAGATAAATCAGAAATACTCGCTATACTGGACGGCATCAATCCAGATATTATACATTTACAAGAACCACCAGAGTATTTCATGCCATATGATATAGCACATCAATTATACTATGGTAATCGAACATACACTATTTTCGAGACTCCACACTCCTCTACATTTTCGGCACAAGATAAAAAGTTCTTTCCAGACAAATTTTTACTAGTATCATCATATCACAGTGATGTGTGTGAACAATTACGTGTGCCATATGCTATTATAGAGTATCCAATAGAACCTGTGGGTACAAAGAATAAACAAGCTGCACTAGATAGATTAAATTTAGATTCTACCAAAAAGCACATCATTAATGTAGGATTATTTACGCCTGGAAAAAACCAAGCAGAAGCTATTCATTATGCTAAACTACTAAAGAACTATCCAATTCAATTCCATTTTATCGGTAATCAAGCAGATAATTTCCGTGAGTATTGGGAACCGTTGATGAAAGATTTCCCATCGAATTGCATGTGGTGGGGAGAGCGTGATGATGTGAGTACCTTCTATGAAATGGCAGATTTATTCTTGTTTACGTCTAAACTAGAATTGATGCCATTGGTGGTACGTGAAGCAATATCGTGGGAAGTTCCATCATTGATTTACAATCTCCCATCCTATATGGGGCAGTTTGACAATCATAATCTAATTGAGTATCTTGGAACGAACATACAACAGAACGCATATCGTATTGCGGAGAAGATTCTATAATATGGTCATTTACTTATTTAGTGATAAAAATTATGAATATCAAGCTCACGCCTGTTTACGGTCACTAGAACACAAGATAACCGATGATATAAAAGTTGTATATTTTACGATTGGGTTTGATTCTAACATCGATACAAAAAACTTAATTAAAGTACGGATACCAATTAATCCCGTGTATCCGAAGTTTATGTATTACAAACCAGAATTAGCGTTGAAAGTTCTGGAAATGTTTCCAAACGAACATGATTTTCTGTTTACTGATGTGGATATTTTGTTTACTCATCGCATAGATTTTAAACAGTTTTCTCACAACTATGATTATCCACTGGCGATATATCTGACACACAAATTTCCATTTCGATACAAGAAGGAAAATAACGAAACGATATATTTCAATGAAGAAAAATTGATGGATTATTTTAATGTGAAGAAACGCAGTATGCGGTATCAAGGTTCTGGATTTTTCTCATTCAATAAACAATGTATTGATTTCTTGAAAGAGTGGACTTCTATATGTAAAAATCAGTATTTGCTAGAGAACGAAGAAACGTATTTTCCGTTCCCAGATGAAACAGCGATGAATATATGTTTGTGGAAACGAAACGCCACACAGAGTTTAGGTCACATTTTCGTAAATACGTTGAAATTTGACACCATTAAACTTATAGAAGAAAACTCTGTCAATCATACATTCTTAGGTAATAACATAGATGATTATGGGTCGGACACTGAATACGTGCATGAATCTGACAAAATTATGTTTTACCACGGTATACGAGATACTGTTGAATTAGAAAAGTCATTGAATTACTTATTGAGTAAAAATAGTATGAAAGATAAATTATTATACCACTACAGTACGACAGAACAATTAGTTCAAAAGCCAATACCCACCATACGATATAACAATATCAATGGTGCGTTTGTTGAAATAAGTGGTGGGTTAAATACACAATATAGAGTGAACTTTATCGATAAAAGAGACAACAGTATTGTATACTCCACGATTATTGAAAATAATTGTTGGGCAAAGTCATCGTTAGAATATTATGTTGATTGGAAAATAGAGGTACAAGACCTACAATCAACGGACAGATATGAATACCATCTTTCTTTGAAAAACAAAAAGGTATACATCGCTATAGATTCTAAATCACTGGGAGACACCCTAGCGTGGATACCATATGTAGAAGAGTTTAGAAAAAAGCATGATTGTGAAATGATTTGTTCAACATTCTGGAACACGATGTTTAAGAACGTATATCCGTCTATTACGTTCGTTGAACCTGGTTCAGACGTATATGATTTGTATGCACGGTATATTGTTGGATTGTTTTATAACGATAACCATACTATCAACTACAATAAGATGCCATTACATCCGTTGAACAAACCGTTGCAACAATGGGCATCTGACATTCTTGGTATAGACTATGTGGAAATCCGTCCACGTATTTCATGTCCAGCTATAACAACTGTTAGTCCGAAATTGATAACCATTGGAGTACATTCCACTGCACAAGCAAAGTATTGGAACAATTCAAATGGATGGCAAGACGTTGTAAATTGGTTAGTTGAAAGGGGGTATGAAGTAAAACTTCTATCAAAAGAGCATGATGGATATATGGGAAATTACAATCCCACGGGAGTTACACAACATCCAGAATCCACTATAGAAAGTGTAATAGAACAGTTAAAAATGTCTAAATTGTTTATTGGAATCAGTAGTGGGTTGAGTTGGCTCAGTTGGGCTGTGGGTACACCTACTGTAATTGTTAGTGGATTCTCGGAACCATACGCAGAGATGAAAGAATGTGTGAGAATTACGGCCCCCAAAATGAGTTGTTCTGGGTGTTTTAATCGAGCGAGATTAGACCCGAATGACTGGCACTGGTGTCCAGACCACAAAAACACGCCGCGTCAATACGAATGCAGTCGAAATATTACTTCAGAAATGGTCATAAAAGAACTCGAAAAACTCCTATAATTTCATATAATACAGATATTTATAGTGGTACCATTATATAGGATACTTACGCATGGGTATTTTTGAACAAGCAGTAAGTGGGTCAGATTTTAAACGAAAGCAGGTAATACTATCCAGTTCCCCTATGTCGGGTTCGACCACGGGGTTCGATGCCTCATATATTTTATTAGGGGTGAATGCCCAATCTCCAACTCGGGTTAGATTGTACTCCGATAGTGCTAGTATGGTTGATGATGCAAACCGTGCATCGTCATCGTTTGCTTTCAGTTCAACGGTCGGATTGGTATTAGATACTGAATTAGATGCATCCAATCTAAGCTTTACATTCGACCCACCAGTAATTGGCACAACTTTTGCAGCAAGTGAAACGTGGTATCACATCAGTAGTTCAACCGCACAGTCACTTACATTCACATCATATCCGATTGAATTTTCAACGTCCGCTGGTAGAAGTGTAATCAATATTAGTGGGTCGAACATTATTACAGGTTCATTTCTTCAAGGTAACACATATTCCCCACGGTCCTTTGTCATATTGAGTGGGAGTTCAACGCAACCAATCAGACTTAGATTATATTCCCGTGATATTGCAACAGTTCCAACTAGTGAAAAAACTAGGCCGTTCGCTACGGAACCAAACACGGGGTCTAGTTTAATTGCTGATATTTCATTTGATACCCCATCAATACAAAATAAATTTGTTCCAATTCTCGAAGCATACAATTTGACTACCTACAACAGTGGAAGTAATTTTGTGGGATATATTTTAGATAATATTTCTACATCCACTATAGCTGATGTGATAGCTTCCTTGTATATTTACTCCACCGAAGATTGATATGAGA
>Ga0222713_10005220_pt1 | contig 12725 bp, 7 predicted proteins | sample C33_649DmetaG_FD_165061 | JGI IMG/M metagenome (GOLD analysis project Ga0222713, IMG submission 165061) | Estuarine water microbial communities from San Francisco Bay, California, United States - C33_649D | ecosystem: Environmental > Aquatic > Marine > Unclassified | place: USA: California...
GTCCTCCTCGAGAAGCTCCGCAGGCTTGTCAGCGTCGTAGCGGATGGTCGCCGGCTCGCCCGACAGCAACTGCTCCCGCAGTCCCTTCGCGTCCTGGGTGATCATCACCACCTGCAGGTCACGAGGCCGCAGGTACTCGCGGATCGCACGGTTGACGTCCGCCAGCGTGAGCTGTTCCAGGGCCTCACGCATGTGGCGGGTGTATTCCCCCATCCCATACCACTCTGAATCCAGCGCGTAGCCGATCTGCTGGTCGGCCGTGGCGGTGCGCACGTAGACGTTCTTCATCAGGTAGTCACGGGTGGCCTCGAACTGTTCGCGAGTGAGGCCCTCGCGCACCAGTCGCTCCACTTCGTGCAGCGCAATGCGTAGGGCCATCGGCGCGTTCTCCGGCACCACCGGCCGAATCCAGACCTCGAACAGCTGCTGCTGGCGGGCGATGTTCGGATCCGGGAAAAACTGATACATGCCGCGCGGGAAGGCCTCGATGTAGGCGTAGTCACCATAGTTCATGCCCCGCTTCTCGCGGATGCGGTCATAGAGGTGCGACATGGACGAACGATGCTCACCCAGCCAGGCGCGTGCCACGTCCAGCGCCACGAAGTCGGGCGAGGCACGGGTCAGCGGGATGGGATGACCCATCGAGATGGCCGTCGCCCGGGTCTCCTTCTGCAGGATATCTATCTTGAGACCCTCCGGTTGCCTTGCCGGGGGCACCGCGACCCGCGGCGTCTCGCCGGCCGGGAGGGCGGCCAGCTCGATGGCCAGCGAGTCGATCACCTCATCCCCGGCGTCGCCGATCACGCCGACACGAAGGTTGCCTGCGGTGTAGTGGCGGGCCACAAAGTCGCGAACGTCCTGCAGCGTGATGGACTCCAGCCCGCGCACGGTGCCGAGCACTGCCTGGCCGTAGGGCGTGCCCTCGAACAGCCGGTTCTGCAGCCACTCCTTGCCCAGCTCCTCCTCGTTGTTCGAGCGCAGGTCGAGGACCAGGGCATTCATCTGGTTGGTCTTGAGGCGCTTGAAGTCGTCCTCGCGAAAACCCGGGTCGAGCAGCTGCGGCAACACGATGCCCACGAAGCGTTCCCAGTTGTCCCGATGGACAGAGAGGGTGAAGGCGGTCATTTCCTTGTCCACCTGCGCGTAAAAGCCGCCGGCGATGGGGTACAGGGCCTTGTTGATCTCGTCGATGCGCTGGGCCCTGGAACCCGCATCGGCAATCATCGAGGCAGCCAGCCTGGCGAGCCCTGCCTTGCCCTCAGGATCGTAGGCCGAACCCACGTCGAACAATAGCTTGACCCGCAGCTGTGGCAGGGGCGTCCGCTGGATAAGGAAAGTATCGTCTGCCAGCCGGAACTGCTGGGGCAGGAGCGTCGCGAGCGAGGGCAGCACGGCCACCTCGGTCGGCAACTCGCCATGAGCCAGGGTGGTGACCACCAGTGAGTCGTCAACGAAGTAACGCTCTGCCGCCCCCTGCAGATCGGCAGGCGTCAGCGAGTCATACAACCGGTAGAGGTTGTTGAGCGAGTCGAAGGAGCGGCGGTAACGCACGAAGCGAGCCAGTACCGAGGCGATGCGGTCGGTGTTGTCGAGGCCAGCGGTGAATGAATAACGGGCGTTGGACTTGGCCTCCTCCAGGCGCTTGGCGTCGACTGCTTCGGCGCGGGTGCGGGCCACTTCTGCCAGCAGGGCATCGCGTACGTACAGCACGTCGGCGGGATCCTTGACGCGCACGAACAGGTTGATCAACTCGGGGTCGGTGTTGTCCGAGCCGCCGGCGAAGAATCGGTCGACCTTCTGCTCCTGCTCCACCAGCCTGCGGTAGATGTCGGAGGTCTCGCCGAAGTTGAGGTTCATGAACATGTCGATGGCCACCGCGTCCTTCGCGGTTTCGCTGTAGGCCGGGCCACGAAACGACACCGCGATCCACGGCGCGGTCGGCGTTTCCCAGGCCACGTGCGCATAGGCAGCGCCCGTCGGCGGCGGCTCGGCCGGGATCTCGACGACCTCACCGCTACCCGGCTGCCAGTTGCCCCAGTATTTCTCCACCAGCGGGAATACCGCGTCGGGGTCGACGTCACCGGCCACGATCAGCGCGGTATTCCCGGGGCGGTACCAGCGCTCGAAGAAAGTGCGTGAATAGTCGAACTGGTTCGGCATGTCCTCGATGTCCTCAATGAAGCCCATCGTGGTGTGTCGGTAGGTGTGGGTCTTGAAGGCCGTCGCCCGCAGCTTCTCGTAGAGCCGCGAGATGGGGTTGGCCGAGTTCTTGTTGTACTCGCCCAGCACGGCCCGGGCCTCGGTCTTGAAGGCCTCCTCCGGATAGTCGAGATTCTGGAACCGATCAGCTTCGATCCTAAGGATGGTCTCGAGGTCCTCCTTGGCGAAGGTCACGTGGTAGTTGGTGTAGTCATCCGTGGTGTAGGCGTTCTGGCGCGCACCGGCGCGGGTGATGATGGCGTTGTACTCATCCGGCGAGAGGGTGGGCGTGCCGCGGAACATCATGTGCTCGAAGAAGTGGGCGAAGCCCGACTTGCCCGGTTCGACCTCGTTGCGGGACCCGGTGAGCACCGGGATCTGCACGGAGACGATGTTCGGGAAACCCGTCGGCACGACGATCACGACCAGGCCGTTGTCGAGGGTGCGGGTCTCGGCCGCGAACGGCAGGATGTCGCCCTCGGCCAAGGCCTGCAGGGTCGAAAAAAGCAGGACGGTCAGGGCCAGCAGGCTGCCGGCCAGTCTGGAAGTTGTCATCGTGACTCCCGATCAGTGTGTCAATGGTCGCTATTATCGCCTGCGCGGGCCTCAGCCCGCATGGCTGCGAGCGACTCGCGAGCCCGGCGCCGCAGGTACATCCTGAGGGCCTCGACCTCCTCATCGCTGAATTCGTCGAACCTGGGCATGCCTGCCAGTTCCAGTGCGCCGCCCTGCACCACCGCCCGGAAACTCTCGCTGGCAAGCCCCACCGGTGAAGCGCGAAGGTCCGGTGCAAAGCCACCCGCTACCGCCGCCAGCCCATGGCAGGCATTGCAGCGTCGCGCGTACAGGCTCTCCCCCTGGGCCGCCTGGGCCGGGTCGATCTTCAGCGCCGGATCGTCGACGGGCTGGGCCACCAGCGGGGGCGGTGTGGCAGGCAGGGAATCGTTTCCGTCGAGCACGAAGGTCAGTACCCGATGCGGATGCACGCGCGCTTGCCAGCCATGCTGCGCGCTGAGCGAGCCGAAGAAAGCGGGGCCTGCCGCACCCCATCCGACTACTACCGACAGGTACTGCCTGCCGTCGGCCTCATAGGTAATGGGCGCCCCGGTGATGCCCATTTTTGCGTCGAAGGACCACAGCCGCTGGCCGTTGGCGGCCGCGTAGGCATTCAGCATGCCATCGCTCTGTCCCTGAAATACCAGTCCGCCAGCGGTACTCAGCGTGCCCCCATTCCACAGGCCGGGCGTATCGACCCGCCAGACTTGTCGCTGGGCCGCCGGATCCCAGGCGAGCAGCGCACTGCGGCCTGCATCGGGAGGGGCATCACCGGTGAACTCCACCAGGCCGGTGTTGAGGTCACCACGTACCATGGCAAAGCGCTTGCGATCGACGCCCTTGTCGTCATAAAGGCCGGCTATCTCCATGGTCGGGATGAACACCAGGCCGGTCCCGGGATTGAAGCTCATCGGGTGCCAGTTATGGGAGCCAATACCACCCGGCCAGATCAGCGCTGGAGATTCCTCATAGCGAACGCCCGCAACCTCGACCGGACGACCGGTCTCGACGTCGATGCGTTCGGCCCAGGTCGCCTTGCCCGACTTCTCGGCTGACAGGAGCTTGCCAGTGGCACGGTCGAGCACGTAGAAGAACCCGTTCTTCGGTGCATGCAGGATGACCTCGCGCGGCTCACCTGCCACGTCGATGGTCGCCAGCGTGATGTCCATGGACGAGTTGTAGTCCCAAGTCTCGCCGGGCACGGTCTGGTAGTGCCAGAGATAGCGACCGGTGTCGGCATCGAGGGCGATGATGGAGCACAGGAACAGGTTGTCGCCCCCACCCGGGCTCCGGATCTTGCGGTTCCAGGGGGCGCCGTTGCCGGTGCCGATGTAGACCCGGTGATACTTGGGGTCGTAGGTGATCGCATGCCAGACCGTGCCGCCGCCACCGAGCTTCCACCACTCACCGGTCCAGGTCCTGGCGGCCATCTCCATGGCCTCGTCCTCGAAGCCATCCGCCGGGTTACCGGGTACGGTGTAAAAGCGCCAGCGCTGTTCGCCCGTCTCGGCGTCGTAGGCAGTGACGTAACCCCTCACCGCACCCCATTCGGAGCCGGCGTTGCCGATCACCACCAGGCCACCGAAGACCCGCGGCGGGCCCGTGAGCGTCAGACTGTCCTCGGGCGTGACCGTCATCCTGCTCCAGACTTCGCGTCCGCTGCGCGCATCCAGCGCGATCAGTCGACCGTCGGTCGTGCCCACATAGACCTTGTCCTTCCAGACGGCGAGCCCGCGTGGCCCCCAGGTATAGCGCAGCTTGTGGCCCGCGACCCGGGTAACCTCCGGATCGTGCTTCCACAGCAGCCGGCCACTCACCGCATCGACGGCATGGACCATGCTCTGCCCCACCGTGAAGTAGAGCACCCCGTCCACGGCCAGCGGCACCGTGGCTCCGTTGGTGATGCCGGGCAGCTCCAAAGACCAGGCCAGCCCCAGACGATTGATGTTCCCTTCATTGATGCCGGCCAGCGGCGAGAAATGCCGGTTGCTGAAGGTTCTCCCATAGGTGGCCCAGTTGGAGCCGTCTGCGTCATTCGCCATCATCGCGTCGTCGACGCCGGAAGCCGCTGCCATGGTCCAGGCCGCCGCCGCTGCCACGAGAGCTGTCGAAAGTCTGCTGTATTTCATGGGACCCTCAGCCTGCAAATCTCGCCCGCCTAAAGAAACACATCGCCACCGTTGGGGCTGAGGCACTGCCCCTGGTAGTGCCGACCCCATTCGCTGGCCAGAAAGAGGTAGCTCGGCACGATGTCCGATACTTCGGCGATTCGGCCCAATGGGATTGAGAGCCGGATCTGCTCGAGGATTTCCGTCGGTACGTCGTCCAGCATAGGCGTACGGGTAGCTCCGGGCGCCACGCAGTTGACGGTGACCTCACCCGCGCCAACCTCCAGGGCCAGGCTGCGAGTGAGTGAGAGGATGGCGCCCTTCGCAGCGGTGTAGGCACTGAAGCCGGCCGCACCCTTGTAAGCCAGCTGCGAGGCCGTGTTGATAATTCGGCCCTGGCCACGGCTGAGCATCTGCGGCAACACGGCGCGCGACATCAGGAAGGTGCCACGCAGGTGCACCGCCAATACTCGATCAAAATCCGCGACGGCCATCTGCTGCAACGGGGCCGCAATGGCGATCCCGGCATTATTGACCAGGATGTCCACCCTGCCGTAGGCATGCATGGCGGCTTCGAAGAGGGCTCCGGCCTCGCTTTCATCGGCAACATCGGCGGCCACGGTCACGGCACGACCACCGGTGGCAACGATCGAGGAAACCACCGCCTCGGCGGCGGCGGCCGTCGCCGGACCAGGATGGTTGATCACCACCGCGGCCCCCGCGGCAGCCATCGCCTCGGCCACACCGCGGCCAATGCCCGAGCTGGCGCCCGTGATCAGCGCGATCCGGCCTGCGAGCAGTCCTCCTTCAACATTCTGATTAGCGACACGCACATTAGAATTCCTACGGCCACCAACGGCAAAGATACCACGATGGTCGCCGACAGGATGACCTTGAGGCCTCCCTCGAGGAACATCAGCGTCACCGGCAGGACGCCGAGTGCACAGGCCCAGAAGACGCGATGCCAGCGCGCCGGATCCACACCAGCGCGCAGTTCATGGGTAGAAACCGAGGCCAGCGTATAGGACGCCGAATCATAAGTGGTGGCCAGGAAGACCACAGCCACCGCCACGAATACCGCCAGCACCGCCAGCCCCCCCGGCAGGCTGGCCATGGCAGTGGTGATGGCCAGCGCTTCCTCGCCCTGCTTGACCAGACCCCGCAGGTCGAGAGCCCCGGAAAGATCCAGATGAAGCGCATAGTTGCCGAGCACCATGAAAAATAGCCAGGCACCGAGGGAACCGAAAGCCAGCATGCCAAAAATCACCTCGCGCAGGCTGCGTCCGCGCGAGATGCGCGTGACGAAAATGCCGACGAAGGGCCCGTAAGCAATCCACCACGCCCAATAGAAAACCGTCCAGCTCTCGACAAACCCGCGGTTCTCGACCGGATCGGTCCAGGTGTTCATGCGCAGGAAGGACTGGGCCATCAGGCCCAGACTATTGGTTGCCATCTTGAGGATGAAAACGGTGGGCCCAACCAACAAGATGAACAGCAGCAGGCCAATGGCAAGAAACATGTTGGCATCCGCCATGCGCCTGAATCCGCCCTGCAAACCGACCCACGCGCTGGTACCGAAGACGGCAATGCAGCCCAGCACCACCGCCACCTCCAGATGGAAGTCGTGCTCGATTCCCAGCAGGCGTGCAACGCCAGCGGCGATCATCGGCGTGGACAGCCCGAGGGAAGTGCCGGTGCCACCAATCAGGTTGGTCATGTACAGGAAGTCGAGGGCGCGCCCCCTGCGGCTGGCTGGGCCACCGGGAAGGAACGGCAGGCAGCCGGTGCTTAGCCGAAGGAATGGCACGCCTCGATTGTGATAGGGGTAGGCAATGGCCAGGGTCGGCAGGCAGAAGATGGCCCAGCCGGTTATGCCCCAGTGGAACAGTCCGTAGGTAGCTGCCCATTCGACCGCAGCGGTGCTTGCCGGTGCGACCCCAAGCGGTGGCGCGTCAACGTAGTAACCCCATTCAATGACGGCCCAATAAAGCAGCCCGGCGCCAATACCGGCAGAAAACAGCATTGCGATCCAGGAGCGGGTCGAAAACTCTGGCACAGCGGCGGTTCCGCCAAGCCTTACCTCGCCGAAACGGCTGCCAGCCAGGCACAGCAGGAACACCACCAGCCCGAAGCCGTACCAGAGGTAGGCGATACCGAAATTGCGGGTGATTACGTCGTAGGCCGCCGTCACCCACGCGCTGGACTCCTCGCGAAACAACACCAGCGGAAGGCAGGCGCCGGTGATGACGGCAACCGTAGCGGCAAACATCACCCAGTCGGTCCGCACGGCGCGCGTGGGCTGGTCTTGACTCATGGCTGTGCCGCGCCCAGCCAGGCCGGATATAAACGGGGCGCGAGAAGCGCGCATTCGGTTACCTGGTCGGCTGGCGCGGCCCTCGACTCCTCGTCGAGGATCATTACCTGAGGTTCGGTCTCGCTGAAAGCCGGCCACGACGGCAGGCCCTTCCGGTTGGGATCGCCATGGGAGGCAAACCGGACCCAAAATGACATCATCGTTTCAGTCAGATCCACATCCACCTTGCTGACCGGCAACCAGGGATCATGCGTCCCGAACACGTAGGGGATCTCCGCCCCATGATAGGCGCGCAGGGCCTCTCCACCTGGCCCCGGTCTCCGCCGATCAAACCTGTAAACGAAGGCCCGGCGCCCCGCGGCCACCGCGCTCGAGGCCATCAGGTAGCCAGGACAGACCACCTCTGCAAGGGTGATCGCGCGGTCATACGACTGCCTTGAGCCACCCTCGGCCGCCACCCATTCCCCGAGCAACTCCCGCGCGGTGGACGGGAAGTTGTCCAGGCTCTTCACTAACTCATCAGCGCCTGCAGGCAGGTACATATATTGCTCATCGGCATTACTTCCGATCAAAAGATCATGCGGAATTCCTCTCGACCGATAAGCCTCCGAGGGCGACGCCACGACGGTTACTTCGTCCGCCACGGGGCGCCACGGGCCTTCCGGAAGCGCCGAGCTTGCCGACTCGAAGAGGACATCGGCAGGCACCTCCCTGAGAGCCTTGAGACCGGACCTGCCAACAGCAGCCTCGAGCAGGCTGCCGATGCGCACCGCGTCCACCCGCTGCAGGTCATATTGCAGCTGGAAGCCTCCACTCTGGCTGATCGCGCGCTGGAACAGTGGGGCAGCCTGCGGCGAGTTGACCAAGTAACCAATGTTGGAGGCGCCGGCTGACTCACCGAACACGGTCACGTTGCCAGGATCGCCGCCAAACTCCGCGATGGACTCCCGGACCCATTGCAGCGCCGCAATCTGGTCTCGCAGGCCGTAATTGATTGGAGCGTCCTCGCCCATCTCGGGATGGGCAAAGAACCCCATTACTCCGACGCGGTAAGCGATTGTTACCACTACCACGCCACGTCGAGCCAGCCTCGCGCCATGATAGTTGGGTTCAAATGACCAGCCTGAACGGTTGCTGCCTCCATAAATCCAGACCATGACCGGCAGTTTTTGGTCGGGCTTTAAGGTTGTTGTCCAGACATTGAGATATAGGCAGTCCTCGCTGACCCGCGGTTGCACGAACAACCATGGTTCTGCCCCAAAGGCTGTGCCAACCCTCCTGTACCAGTCGATGTTGTAGGTATCCTGCATGCAGGCCGGCGCGAACTGCCCTGCATCGACTCGCCCCGATCGCGGCCGGTGGGGTGCGGGCGGCATCCAGCGGCGCTCGCCAACAGGAGGAGCCGCAAACGGGATGCCCTTGAAAGCCATGACCTGTCCGCCTTCCTCCCAGGTCCCGACCAGTGTCTCACCTGCCGCCACCACCTCGGGCGGCGCGGCCTGTGCCAGCGCGAAACCACCTGTCAGGAGCCAGCCCAGCATGGCGGCCCATGCCTGAAGTCGCCGGCTCAGCTGTCGATGCTCAGGACCACACATCCCCCAAAACCTCCGCGCTCGATCAGCTGGTTGCCCTCGGCGATACGGTCCAGTGGAAGTACATGGGCAATCCTGTGGGTCAGTCTGCCCTCTCTAAGCCAGCGGTTGATGTCTTCAACGGCCTGTGTTTTGGCCACCTCAGGCATGGCGTAGACGATGACCATGCGGATGGTCAGGTCCATGAACATCATCCGCAGGAAGGGCAGCGATGGCTCACGGACCTGGGTCGAGGAGTAGGTGGCAATGACCCCACCTGTGCGGATGCAATCCAGCACCTCGCCAAGGTTGGCGCCGAATTCGACCTCGATCACCCGATCGACGGGGACGCCATCGTTGGCCTTAAGCACATCCTTGCCCCAGCCCGGCTCGCGGTGGTTGACCACCGCACTGGCTCCGGAAGCGAGACAGAGCTCCACGTCATGTGGCTTGCTCGCCGTTGCGATGACTCTCGCCCCGGACTGACTGGCCCATTGGATAGCATAGTGGCCGACCCGACCGGCACCACCGGTCACCAGCAGGGTTTGTCCATCAACAGGGCCGTCGGCAAACACGCAGCGGTGGGCGGTCATGACTGGAATGCCGAGGCAGGCACCCACCTCAAAGCCTGCTTCAATGGGCAGCGGCACCGCCCGCCGCGCGTCAAGCGCCAACAATCCGGCGGCCGTCCCCAGGCGCCGCCCGTACTGCGCCTGGTAAACCCAAACCCTTTCGCCGACCCTCGATCCCTCCACGCCGTTCCCTACCGCCACAATGACACCCGCCCCGTCACTGTTGGGCACTACTGGGCCGCCCTCCAGCAGATTGGGGAATGCACCAGCACGCTTCTTGACGTCCGAGGGGTTAATGCCGCTGGTGTGCAGCCTGACCAATACCTCGCCCGCAGCCGGCACCGGGTCCGGCATTTCAGAGACCTCCAACACCTCGTTCGCGGGACCAAACTTGCCGAACCATGCTGCTTTCAAGTCACGCTCTCCCAGACCAGTTCAGTCGAGCCAGTTGGACAAGGACTCAGTATGACCGTCGATGCCGATTGCCTGTCCGGAAATCGTAGCCCCTTCGGAGGAGCACAGAAAGAACGCCATATTCGCCACGTCATCGGCCTTGACGAACAGGCGCATGGAACTCTGTCTGGCATACAACTCACGGATCTCGGCGGGGCTCTTGCCTCGCTTCGCCGCATCCCGCTCAATCACCCCGTCGATTCGGGGGCCCTCGACGCTCCCCGGACAAATCGCGTTGACGCGCACCCCGAACGGCCCCAGTTCCATGGCAAGCGTCTTGGTCAGCCCGATCATGGCCCATTTGCACGCGGTGTAGGGGGCTCGTAACGGGAAGCCGAAAAAGGCCGCATTCGACGCTATGTTGACGATGGACCCCCCTCCGCTTGCCTTGAGCATGGGCACGGCGCGGCGCGTACAGTAAAACTGCCCGTTCAGGTCGACGGCAACGGTTCGATCCCAGTCTGCCGGCTGGATGTCCTCTACGGCAGCAGTAGGACCGGAGATACCCGCATTGTTGACCAGCACGTCGAGACGACCATACCGGGCGTCGACCTCGTCGAACATGGCGTTTACCGCTTCGACGTCGGCAACGTCGGCAAGGCTCGTCGAAATGCCGGGCATGGCCTCCGCACAGCGCTGCAGAGCCGCGCCGTCGACGTCACTGACATGGACCCGGTAGCCGCCGCGAACGAACCGCTCGGCGATCACCCGACCGATGCCACTCGCGGACCCGGTCACCAGCATCACCGGCGACTCGCTCATCGGATTACTCCTTGACTGGACTTGGTGGCAGGACGCTAGAGGATCGACCATCGGGTGACAAAAGATGTATTTTCGCTCTTGCATCTATTTTTCTCATCCGATGACACGTACCGTTTGGACCTCACCGGCACGGAGGCGAACCTGACAGTCGCTAAACAGGCTGTGGAACTGGCGATGGCACGGCTCAAGCGCGGGGATCTCCAGGCCGCGGAGAGGCTCTTGAAACACGCCGTTGCACTGGATCCCGGCAGCCCGGGTGCGTCCACCGCCCTCGCCGCCCTGCTGGAAGAGCAGGGACGGCTGTCCGCGGCAATCGACGTCCTCACCGGCACCGCCCGCCTGGGCCATGCGGGGGTGGCCATGCTGGTACAACTCGGTCGATTGTCCAGGTCGCTGGGCGATCTGCCCGCTGCCGGCCATTGGCTTGAGCGGGCGCGATTGGCTGTTCCCGATGACCCTGCCGTACGCATCGAGCTGGCCGCCCTCGCCATCGAATGTGACAGACCGGGCCAGGTCGAGGAGCTGCTGGGAAATTTAACCGCAGTCGATAGCAGGGTTCTGGCGGCACGCGCACAATGGATGTCGTCGACGGGACGCTTTGCCGAGGCGGAGCAGTGCCTGCGCGAGCAACTGGCCGCCAACCCTCACGACGCCGGCGCATTTCACGCGCTTTCAATGCTTCCGACAGTCACGCTGACAGCACGGGATGAGGACTCCCTGCATGCCATTCTGCGCGACGGGTCAAGCCGCCGGGCCTCAACCCACGCCTTGCTGGCGCTGGCCCGCAGGGCGGAACGCGACGGTCATTACGAATCAGCCTTCAGGTTGTTCAGCGAGGCCAAGCGGCGCCAGCGCGAGGGACTTCGCCCTCAGCGCGAGGCATATCGGGCAATGTTCGAGCGCCACGCCACCTGGCAGGAGCCCGAGGTTCTTGAAGCCCTGGAACCCGTGGCCCTCAGCAGTGCCAAGCCAATCTGGGTCATCGGCATGCCGCGATCAGGCACCACTCTGGTCGAGCAGATGCTGGATGCACACCCCCAGATCCGGGGGCTAGGCGAGGTCGAATACGTCCGGGTACTGGTCGAAGCCGTTGAGGAGGCCAGCGGAATGCCCTTTCCAGCCGGGATTGGCACCACAGCCACCTCGGCGGCAAGGGCTGCCGCCTCAGTCTACTTGTCGCGCCTGTCGCAGCGCGCACCGGGAGCCAGCTGGGTCATCGACAAGCTGCCGCACAATTTCCTGCGGGCAGGGATCCTCCATGCATTGTGCCCAAGCGGCATTTTCGTCCACTGCCGGCGGGATGCGGTGGCCAATTGCTGGTCGGTCTTCACCCACGAATTCGCCGACAGCCACGATTACGCCACTGACCTTGGGGCTCTCGGCGAGTACCACCGTCTTTACGAGACGCTGCTGCGGAAATGGCGTGACACGCTGGGCGATCGCCTGGTCGAGGTGGACCTGGAAACGGTGGTTCGCAGCCCGCGGGAGGCACTGTCCCCGGTTCTCTCGGCCGCTGGTCTTGACTGGCACCATGGCTGCGCGCTGCCACATGCCAATCCGCGACCCGTTTTGACGCCCAGTGCCGTGGCAGTTCGGCAACAGGTCGGCCGGTCGGATGCAGCGAAACACCTCCCCTACCTGCCTTGGCTGGGTGCTCTTACGTCTGCTCTCGGTCGCCCTTGAACCCGGGAATTTTGCGTTGCACAAATTCCTCTCGCCTTTTTATGGATGAGTATTTTTCATGCTTGGAGGCGAAAAAATCTCTTGTCTCAAGGTCCATATGCGTACGTAATCGTCGCGTTGACATCAATGACCTAAAACTGCGTGGGGACTCGCGGGTGACAGCCATTCAAGGTTTCGGCTGATTTCCGTAAAGAACGCCCTGCGCATTGTGTCCGTCACCCATGATCAGGAGCATCACTCGATGACGCTACGAGCACTTCCGTCGACGCCCACGACCCGCAATCCGTTCGTCGTGGCAAAAAAGCCGCTGGCGCTCGGGATCGCCATGGCCCTCGGTCTGCAGGCGGCGCCGGCGGCGCTTGCTCAGTCTGATGCCACTGCGATGTTGGGTGAGATCACGATCACCGCCCGCAAGCGGGAAGAGAGCCTGCAGGACGTGCCGATCAGCGTCCAGGCGCTGGGCACCCAGGCGCTTGAAGAACTGGGCGTGCAGAGTTTCGAGGACTAC
>Ga0222713_10005223_pt1 | contig 12721 bp, 15 predicted proteins | sample C33_649DmetaG_FD_165061 | JGI IMG/M metagenome (GOLD analysis project Ga0222713, IMG submission 165061) | Estuarine water microbial communities from San Francisco Bay, California, United States - C33_649D | ecosystem: Environmental > Aquatic > Marine > Unclassified | place: USA: California...
AATGTAGGAGATAGCACCGGCATCTTATGTGCAAAGCATCCTATTTTCAAAAATTCTGACTTAGCATTTGAAAAGGACGTCGCAATTCCTGAAAAAATGTATGAAACTAAAAAGGCAGATGACGACAAACTGTCAAACTACATTATATTGACGAGCGAAGACCATTCACCTGAAGATCCAGAGGAATACAAGAGAATGCGCGCCTTTAAAGCGAGCGAAGAAAACCCGCACCACGCTGAAGTAATATGTGTGTATGACAAACAAGGAAGAGCAAAAACATTGTGTCCTCAAGTATTCAACATATCAGAAGATGGCACGCCGACTGTAAGACCAGATGACGGGTCTTTTGAGTATTATGTTAAGAATGTGAGACGTGAAAAGGCTACTTATGTATGTGGTAGAAGTAGTCCGGTTGCTTTAGCTGGCACACGGTCTTTAGGCGATATCGAATTACATAATTTAGGCCTTACTCATAAACCAATAATACGTTCGATGGATTTAAACAAGGTATTTGTGGATTTGAGGGCTCAATTGTCAGCGACAGCATCAGAAGAAGACCCAGATCCTGTGACAGTTTGCGTCGTTTTGTGTACAGACGGTGTCTGGGATAACTGGATATATGACCACGTTCAAAAGTTCGTGATGGATAAGAGCTGTTTGAAGGCACTTGAAAAAGACAAGGTATTAGGAGCGCAGCGAGTTTGTAAGTCGTTTATGTTGAGAAATCAAGGATTCGCTAATAAGATTTTCGGCAGCGGTTCCGATAACGCAACAGGTATTGTTATGTATATAACTGAAGAATAAAGAGCTTTAGCTCGACTGTATAAAGGACGTTAGTCCGACTACATATTTGTGTATTTTGTATAAGGGCTTTGCCTGACTGTGTATTTTGTATATTTTAAAAATTAACTTAATTTAAATTAAATAAATGGTGTGGTTTCCACACTTTTTTATTTTTTTCTAAAAAAATTGAAATGCTTTTAAAATAAATTAAGAAATGTATAAAATTATATTAGCACAAGTTTAAAACGAATTAAAATTAAAACAAAAATGGCAGCATTTAAAATCGAAACACCATTGGAATACGTTTATCTTCCGGTTACAACATTACCGGATTTCATATTAGAGTCCGAACATTTTCGCGATTGGCAAGCCCTATGCTTAGGCGAAGAAACATTTCCAATTGATACAAGAATATTTATAACAGATTTAAAAATAGAAACGAAGGAGGATTTTAACCGTGTTATAGATTGTGAAGCACAATTATTATTTAAAACTGCGGCACGTATTGAAATATTGAGAAACATCGATAATTTTTGGAGGACAAACCCAAATGCGTCAGGATTACAACTACCGAAGGCTAATATGTCGTGGTTTGCGAATCAAGTGATCTCATTATTTACTGAAAAAGGTGGTTATATGGTTATTATGAAGTGTATGAAACATAATTATATAGACCTATTTGAATACATTTATAGTCGCGATGGCGAACGCGCATTTCACACATCAAGTCCATTTGCGGTATTTCCATTATTGTATTATGCCATAATGAATAATAATATTGAAATATTGAAACGAGGATTGGAGTTAAACTGTCCTATAAAGTTTGATTTAATTGAATCAGCAATTGATAAAAATAATATTGAGATAGTCAGAATTTTATTGGATGCGTTTAAAAAAAAAAATTTAGAGATCCGAAGTTCACCATTTAGTTATGCGGTGAAAAAGGCATCACACGACATATTTAGTTTGTTATTGGACGCATATGTAACAGATGTCAATGACTTTTGTTTTAACAGATGTCAAAAAAAAATTATTATACAAGCATTGTATAATATTGAAAATTTCAAAATATTATTAGATAGAGGGCTTAGTATAGAGTTTTCGCGCGACTATGAAACTCTGGAATTGATGTTTTACGAATGTCTTGGAAAATCATTGTCATTTGAAACACTGTTATTTCTTGAAGAGCGTTTTGGAGTAAAAGTAGATGAGTTTAGAAAAGATAAAACAAAAAATACGAGTGGTTGGGATTATTTGTTTATAAATGCCGCAATTATAGAAAAAGACAATATAGATATGTATATTTATTTGCGCAGTCGTGGGTTCTATGTGCTTGACTTTGCGGAAGATATGGCAAGAGAACATAATTGTTTAAAAATTACACCGGGATTAGTCCACTTACATTATGAGGAGGAGAAATTGGTTAAGAGATATAATCTATGACTGGATAACTTAAAAAAAATTTGTAAAAATAAAGAATATGTGAGTATTATTGTTTGTTTGCTTATAAGTATAATTATTAATATATTATTTATCTAAATGTGTAAATGTCTAATATTTTGTATTTATTTAATTATTTAATTAATTAATTAATTAAATAAAAATTTGAATTTATTTTTTTCTAAAAAAATTGAAATGCTTTTTGTAATAAATTATATAAATTATAAAAACAAAATAAAATAAAATCACACCATTTTAAAATGATGTCATATAGAGATATAGCAAGTAAAAATGTATTTGGTTTTATACCAATAGAGAGAAAAGAAGAAGTAGAAGAAGTCAAAGAAGAAGAAATAACATGCCAATATTGTGGTGACGATATAGATTATTGGGAAGACGACTACTGCAAATGCGAGGAGTATACAATGTGTATAAAATGTTTCTGTACTTGTATGGAGTGCGGTAAATACGACGAAAAAGATTATACTGATACTTTGAATGGTTCCAATATTAGCAGGCCAATTTGCGAACATTGTCGTAATATAACACCAATTGATATAACAGAGTCGATAGACTGGATACAAAATTCAAAACAAAAATTCTATATTACGGAAAAAAATAAAAGTCATCAAGGACCATTTTATATATCAAACTGGCTATCTGATAAATTGTGTGTAGGCGGCTATCCAAAAAACAAAATTGAGTTAGATACATTATTGAGTGCCGGAATAACTACGTTTGTTTGCTTAAATGAGCCATCTGATAAAGACAGAAGTTATAAATATGAAAAAGATTTTCCAAAGGATAAAAATTATTTATTTATTAATGAACCGATTGAAGATATGAGTATTACATCTGATGTTAAAGTTCGCGCGTTATGTGAAAATATTGTTAAAAGAATATATAAAGGTGAAAATGTGTATATACATTGTAGAGGAGGACACGGAAGAACCGGCACGATTGCAGCGATTGTGTTATATATGTTGTACAAATTATCAATACAACAAATATATGATTATTTACAGTATTCGCATGACCAGCGAATCGGAAACTATTTTGGCCCTTGTTTTTGGACAATGTATTTGGACCAAACTGAAGCGCAAAAAAAATGTTTTGCTATAGGTCAGGTCCCGACACCTCAAGCCAGTTGTCAGAGGCGACAAGTAGAAAAGATTATCAAAGATATTATTAATAAAAAATAATTAAAAAATAATTAAAAATAATTAAAAATAATTAAATTGTAAAACGAATATAAAGAAACAATAACAATATAATTAATTACTAAAATGAATACACATTTAATAGAATTTAAACGCGTAAATGGAGACGAAGATTCTTTGTTGCCTTTATATATTACAAATGAAATAAAGGAAACAAATAAAAATATGATTAGTTATAGAAACAGTACAATAATAACAATATGGCTAATATGTTTTTTAATCACATCGGTTTCGATATATGATTTTATAAAAAGTAGAAATATCCCGCACATATTAACAAATGATTGTAGTACATATGATGACTTAATGTATATGGAGGATTGTATATATAAAAATTATAAACAAATATAGTTAAATATTAATATATTTCTATTTTCTATTTTTACGCGTTTTATGGTTCTCTCTATGACTACATTCTAAAAATAAACCAGGTATGAACTTGCCTACTTTGATGAGTTCGACATGGTCAGTATGAATGGGTTTCTTATTTGTATATATTTTTTTCCCTTTATGATATTTAGTAACACTTTTATACCCTTTGCCGTTTCTAATTGAAACCTTACGCATTATTTTACCACCGCCTCTCATAGTTTTAACTTCAGTATTATGATAATTGAAATCATTTGCGACCATTTATATTATTTTAAGATAATAAAAAAATATAAAATATAAATTAAAAAATTAAAAATTAAAAATATATAGTTAATTTAAATGGAAATTAGTACATATGTTCATTTATTTCATATTTTAATTGTAGGTTCTCTCTTCCTATATGTAGGAATATACAGAACTTCAATATCATCAACAATGTATCCAATCTTGTTAGGTTTAGGTGTAATAGTTATATTTTATCATATGTACAAAGCATACAATTATATGAAACAAGGAAAAAGCTATTGGGTAAATTTAATTCATATATTTATAGTGGGTCCATTGTTAGTTTATATTGGTTATAATAGAGAGAAAACAGCCCGATTATATTTTGAGCTATTATTAATGTTGGGTTTTGCAGCAATTGGTTATCATGGTTATTATTTATTTTAATAAATAAATGTTCATTTTAGTTAACAATCATTTACAATCCAATTTTCATCTAAAACAGATTTAACACTTTCTAAAGCACCTTCTGTCCATCCTTGGTCTCTACTGACTACTTCACCGACCACAAGCATACCCTTTTCTGGATGTTGTGCTTTATAAACAAATTCATTTCTGGTTTTTATATGTCCTTTTAAAGGGTCGTAATAATGTGTACCGATAGGCCAATAATAATCCTTAATAGCCGTTATTTTCAATATTCCTTTTGGTATTCCAAGTGATTCTTCAATTAAATCGCAATACAAGTCACGATTTTCAACAGTGTTATCCAAATACTTTTTTTGTAATGTAGCGTAATAGTTATCGCTATATGCTATCATATAAACACCCTTATTTGCGTCAATAGGAATAAGTTTTTGAAGTGGTCCTGGTACGATTGTATAACTTGTAACATATTTTTTCATAATCTCTGCCGATTCTTTATTAAACTTAGCATATAATCGTAAAAACGGTTGACCGTGTATTTGTTGATACAAGCTGGTTTTTTTATCAGCACCAGGTACAAGTTTCAGAATTCCAGTAATCGTAGTGGCAACAATTACTTTATTGCAATGATATAAAGTTCCGTTAGCAGTTTTAATCTGAAATAAACAAGGTTTTTCTTTAATTTTTTTTATTTCATCAACATCACTGGAAAATCTAAAATTATTTTTGCCGATTATATGATATAATTTATCTACCATATTTTTCCAAGGAATATGAAGACCGGTCCAGCCGCTTTTATTATCATCTATACCATAATTATATAAAGTTTCATATAGGTCAGCATTTTCATAATCGGTATAACCAGCAGAAATAATAAATGTTTTGTATAGTTTTTCACCCAAAGTTTTAATAAAAAAATCCTTGAATGTTTTATTATGTAGTTCTGGATGCTTATTATATTCGCCTTTTAATTTGTTAATAATTTTCACAATATCAACTGGAGTAAAAGTTTGTGAATAATTTATAGCAGTTTCATATTGTTTATATTTTACCCCAATCTCATTCATTAATTTAATCAAAAGTTTATCTTTTTCTTTTCTTCCAACACCGGCTCCAGTGACAACTTGCGTCCCATAAAACATCTCATTACTGGTTCTACCACCGATCCATTGTTTTTTGTGTTTTTCAAGTATTAGAAATGATGAATTGGGTGATATTTTTTTAATGTTATAAGCACTAAAAAGTCCAGCCATACCACTACCAATAATAATAATGTCGTAATAGTTTGTAGTCATATATTAATTTAATATTAGATTAATATTAGATTAATTTAAATTAACATTATTTTCTGTTCTTTCGCGTAGTTTTTCTAAATGTAACAAATTTTTTCCCCTTACATTTGAACTTCCCTCGCGTGAATCCTTTTGTATTAATAACCGATTTAGTACATATGCCAATAGACCGTGACTCATTTTTGTCGTCAACCTTCTTTATACACCGACAAAGCTTAGTAGATAATATTTTTTCAGCCTCCATTTTCAAAAGTCTTTTAGAACGCGGTATAGGTTTTTCATAAAACTCCAATATTTTTTTATAATCAGTATCAGTTATTTCAGACATATTTATATTTATATAGTATTTACAAATATAATTATTTATAAATTCTCCTATAAAATATTCCAACAATATTTAAAATTTATTGTAAAATCTAAAAGCTCAACATATATATAATAATGAAAATTGTTGTGTTTGATTTAGACGAAACACTCGGTTATTTTACAGAATTGGGCATATTTTGGGATTGTTTAAAACACTATTTAAAACAGGAAAATAAGCCAAATCTTACCCAATCGGACTTCAATGATGTTTTAGATTTATTTCCCGAGTTCTTACGGCCAAATATAATAAATATCTTAACCTACTTAAAGAAAAAGAAGGAATCGAAATGTTGTCATAAGATGATGATATATACAAATAATACTGGGGCTCGCGAATGGGCGCACCATATTATATCATATTTTGAAAGCAAAATCAAATACAAGTTGATAGACCAGCTAATAGCAGCTTTTAAGATAAATGGTAAACAAGTAGAAATATGTAGAACTACACATAATAAAACACATAATGATTTAATACGGTGTACAAAAATACCGGCAAGTGCCGAAATATGTTTTTTAGACGATACATTTTATCATGAAATGGCGAACGAAAATATATATTATATAAATATTAAACCTTACTACTATGATTTAAAATTTAACGAGATGATTCACAAATTTAAGAATAGCGTTTGTGGTAAGAAATTGATTAACGATGATAATAGTTTTGAGAAGATAATGAATGCTGAATTTAAACGTTACAACTATGAATGTTTAGATAAAAATTTAAAAGAATACGAAATAGACAAGGTTTTAGGAAAACAAATTATGACGCATTTACAGGAGTTTTTTAATAATTCATCAAAAAATAAAACACGTAGAAATACGATTAAAAAAAATAAGACAAGGCGAAAATATTAAAAAGTATTAAAAAATACCTCTTTTATTTTGCTGACAATATCAACTTCAACAAACTTCACATATTCATTTAATGCCGTGGAAGCTAAAATGAATAATCCGGCATTGAATGATATTTTAGCATCTAAATTAGTAAATTGAAACTTACTTCTAAGGGGGTTAAAACGCCATATTAAAAACAAGCAAATATAAATTTTAAGATAGTAATCTAAAGTTGATAAATATTCTGGCGCTTTTTGAGAGAAACCAAATAATGTAACAAGTAATAAAATAAATGATATTTTTATTACAAAATCAAATGTTTTCTCTTGGAAAATTAAAAATTTGTGATTTTCAAACATGTTTATATATATATAAAAAGTTAAAATAAAAATATATATATTAAATATATAAAATGAATAATTGTAATCAACAACCGAATGTTTCCAAAATACATGAAGAAACAAATACGCGAATATATGACAGAAATATTCCGTCACAAATGTTACAGCCTTATATAGATGTGCGCCCTGTTATGACAAAGTATTCATATTTCCCAGTTGTCGACCCAAGAAAAAGTAACAGTGTACCTTTAAAAGTACAACCAACATTTAATCCTCATACTATATTTAACCCTGGCAACACTACGTCACCATGGTCTGGTTTCGCGTCGAACATAAATACGGAGTCAGAATTGAGAAACCAAATTTACGCTTTGCAAAAGTGTAGTCAATCTGTATATGTGCCTTCAAGTAAAAGTGACCTCTACAATTATGGTTTCACACCAAAACAAACACCTCAATCTCATTCTTTGCTATTTGAGAAGGATTCATTTTCGCAATTTAATCCGAACCCTGACTCGAAAACAGTTGGAGCCGAAATGTTTTTCAACTCTACAAGGGTTCAAGTGCGAGATATGACAAAACAAACTTGTTAAACACGACGTGTCTTTCTTCGTTTCCTACTGTTTCTTTTATTTTTAGAAAGGTGTTTTCTTGTTCTTTTTTTACCACCGTGAATACCACCCAAATCATCCCACAGATTTTCTGGTTCGTCTTCTTCATCACTATCATCATCATTATTATAAGGAACCGCATTAACAGGAGCAGCATTAGCAGCAGCTGTAACAGCTGGATTACGAGTATAGACTGGTCTATTTAAATATGTCAAATTGGGTATAATTTGATAATCCATTATAAAATATATGGCTAAAATAAAATATCATGAATCGTAAAAATAAAATTATATATTTTTAAAGTAAAATATATAATATGTCACAAGCATTTGTAAACCAAATAACTTTAGATTGTTTACTAAACAAGGAAATGTTTAATACGCATGTTAAAAACAAGAAAGCGCAAGCAGTCAACAAGGAAGATAAGAAATTTTATAAAAAGCGAATCTATAATTTGTTTAAGGAAATGTTAATCAATAAAGCGGAACCAGAAGATTTGTTTCCTGATGTGAAATATGCCTACGATAATTTTATTAACGCATCGATCAATTATTTTAAAACAATCGACAGCAATGATTTATTACAAGAAGAATATAAAAATTTAGATGAGCAAGAGGCTATAAATATTAATTCTATTCCTGAATTAGGAGATGATAAAACCATTATGACCTCTGAAGAAGCGGATAAACTTTTGATGCGTTCAATTAAAATTACAACGCCAACTTTAGACAAATATGTGAAACGGAAAAGTACAAAACCAGAAGAGAAATTGATACTACCAAAACAAAAAGAGGTTAACATTATGGATCCTGAATTAAAAGTAAAGGGTATACAAAGTAATAATATTAATATAAAAAAGAAAAATATCACTAATAAATATGATGAACTCATTAACCCGAAAAAGGAAAATAAAGAAACAATTGACAAAAATGAAATCCAGAATAAATAAAACCAGAAAACCAATAAGAAACCAAGTTGGCTCAGCTAAAAAGGGTAATAAATCCAAATCAAAGCTACAAAAGGTCAATTGTAGTCCTAAACAAAAAAACGAGATTAATGGTTTTAGTTGTTATACAGACAAGTCATTGTATAAATTAAGAGATTTATGGAACGCCAGACACCCTGATGTCAAAATTAACACAAATGATACAAAAGAAATACATAGACGGTTGACAGAATATTTAAGTGATGTATGTAATAAGGAATCATGTTGGTTAAAACAACAAAAGGAGTTTGGCAAATTAGGTAGTGAAATGACGGATTCTTTTGCTCCCGTGTCACCGGAAGAATGGAAAAAAAACCCTAATGAGTGGTTATCGAGTGTCGATATAATGAAAGTAATGAAACAGTACGAAAAAGCGTATAAATGTTTTGATTTTATAGGTCCGACACCAATTGATTTTGATACAAGAAAAATGTATGGCGAATGCGTTTGGGAAGAATTATGTAATTTTAATTTAGCACAGCAAATCAAAGATGGTAAGACCAAAATAGGTATTATATTTAACACAGACACACACGATAAACCGGGCCAACATTGGATATCAATGTTTATTAATATAAAAAAGAAGCATATATTTTTCTTTGATAGCACGGGTGATGAACCACAGCCAGAAATAATGACATTTGTAAATAGAATTAAAGAGCAAGGGTTGGCATTAGACAAAAAAATAGTGTTTAAATTTGACAGCAATGAAGGTATAGAGCATCAATATGGTAATACAGAATGTGGTATTTATTCGCTATTTTTTATAGTCCATATGCTTGAAGACAAAATGACGGAACATTATTTGAAAACACATATATTGAAGGACGAGTATATGCAAAAATTCAGAAAGATTTATTTCAATGACAGTTTGTAAAAAATTATAAGAAACATTATAAAAAAGAATGAAAATTATATAAACAGATTTTTATATAATTTATATATTAAATAAAATGAATACAACAAATTTTTTAAATAACGAAAATGTCAAGGTTCTATGGGATGTCGTAATCGATGAAGATATTATAAAAAGACAATCGAGAGAGTTCCACGAAAATATTCTTAAATTATTTAGAAGTAACCTCAAAGGCTTTTATGATGTTGAAAGTCAAAAAACAACTAATTTGGTTGATATGAATAAAAAATATATATTGTTGATTTTGAATTATGCGAATAAACAAATAGCGCAAATAGCGCAAAATGTAAAGCCTGAATATAGAAAAATTAAAATATTAGATGAATTACCTCAAAAAAAGGTAAATGAATTAATAACATATGAAGAAATACAAAATGATAAACGCAGTCAATTTGATAAGGATTTAAATCGGAGACAAGAGGAATTTAGTAATTCGATGGCATTACCAGTGCCGCCGGTGCCGAAATTTAGTGATAATTTAGAGGATGGTCCAATTAATGAAATAGAAAAGGCGATTAAAGAGTTGACATCCCAGAGGAATTATGATGTCGAACAAATAAACAGGAGCAATAATAATAGTTTAAGCTCGAATGTGGATAATTGGTTAAAGCCTCAAGAGACATCGGTGAAGAATGATAAGCTGACCCCACAACAACCTATTCAAAATAGTAATATAAATGGTAGCAGACTAAAATATATTAAGGTTGATAATGAAAATGTAGAAAACCAAGTCATCAGTTTAGACAGGGAAAAACAAATGAGTCCAAAGAAGAACGTAACCTGGGATTTAAAACCTTATAATTATTCAAGTGAAATAAAAGATGAACTTTTAAATGAAGTATCTAACGAAGTAAGATTAACAATGGAAGAAATTATTAATGATAATGAAGAAGACGCGAATATTTTTAAACTTTTGAAAAAAGTACCGACTGTCAAAAGTGATAAAAGTGAAAATGACAATAAAATCGCAGTTCTTCAAGCTGAAGTAAAAACATTAAATAGCAAATTAGACCTTATTTTAGAGTTACTTAAAAATAAGAATTAAAAATTAATTTGGTAATATTTGTTTGTTTTCATTTTTGTAATCGACTATTTTATTTCTAATAATATAAAACGAAGATATGGTTAATAATGTTATTTCAATAGAACTTCTTAAAATCATAGGCAGATCATTCAACTTAACACTATAATAAACCCACATTCCAGATGAAATAATACTCAAAATACAAAATAATAACGATAAACTGTTGGTGCTTTTATTTCTATAAAGTAAAAACATAAAAATAAATCTACCAATAACTGATAATGATGTTGCTGTATATGGTATTATTTTTAGATCTGACTCATTCATAATTATATTTATTATTTATAAAACTTTAAATAATAAATTATTCTAATTATACAACCAATTGTCTGAACACGTCTTCACCGGCTTCATTCTTCTCCAGCGTTCCGATTTGCAAAGGTATAATTGATGGGTCTAATAAGGCCGCCTCATAACTGAGCTTATCATAAACATTCAATACTTTTTTGCTTATTCTACGATACACATAGTCGACACCATTCAAACGAATTGGTTTGCCGGTCCATTGTATCATTTCTTTATTTGACTGTACCGTCGTATCATTTTGTTGCTCCGAATAATCAGGAACATATGAGAACTTATCTTTCGTTGGGTCACCAAAATTAACACATTTGCCGTTAGAATAAATATAGCAATCAAAAGCGGATTCTTTAATCGCGTCGGTGAGTTGCGCTGTTAAATTGGCTTTAATCTCTGAAATCTCATACAAATACTGGTCGCTTGTCATCGGTACGCGCGGTAAAGCCTTACTTAAGTCCTTTCTTTTCAATTCAATCGCATCGTCAGATTTTAGTTGCTCTGGTGTAAAAATCATAAGATAAACAAACACTTCTACGGTTTGTAGAGCAGGAGGTAGTGCTTTGTGACTACAAATACGTCGTGCGCGTCCAATAACTTGTTCAGTACGGACAGGATGCCAATATGGTTCCATAATATGAACATATCGTGTATTTCTCAAATTAATACCTTCTGAACCAGATGATGTAATCATAAAGACCTTGATAATTTCACCCATATTATTATTTTTGGCAATTTTATTTAACTCGATTGAAATACTTTCGGGTATTTGTTCCCATTCACCGTTATAAATATGTCTTAACATTTCCTTTTCTTCGCTGGTTTCAGTACCAGTATATAAAGCATAAGTTGGCTTTCCTCGATCCGCTTCATCAATATCTATAGTCCAAACACCTGATGAACTTTTCTTAATTTTAAAACGCGCAAACCCGTTTTTGTTGAGAACAAGACTAAAAATACCAATACCTTCCATAGTTCTGAATTGACTATAAACAAGATGCAAACCTTGGTATTCCGGGTCGTCAATATTTTCTAACATATTTAAAAACTTGGGACTATATGTTAGTAATGCTTCAGGTGTCAAAAAATCGTTTGAATGTTCTTCAATATATTTAAGTGCTCTATCAAGTCTCTCTTTGTAGTCAATTCCACCAATCATTTCAAGAATCTGGTCGCCTTCTACTTCACCTTCTTGGTCTTCATCCATATCTTGTTGCGCTTCTACCTTTTTAGCGTCTTTGAGAAATTGTGTAAATAAATTTTTTAATTCATCTTTAGAGTGTGAAAATAATGCTGAACTAATAACATCATCTATTTCTTTTTTTAAAGATTTTAAAGTTAACATTTCTTGATATTCATTAATTATTACTTTTTGTTCCGAGGATACACTATTATTTTCACGTATTTCTCTTATCATTTTTTCTAATTTATTAAGGTCCAATTGTGGAGCCAAATACATTTCCCAGGTTTTATTTTCTTTACGTCTTTTATTTTCAAGATCTAAATTAAATAATAAATTGTTT
>Ga0222713_10005224_pt1 | contig 12721 bp, 11 predicted proteins | sample C33_649DmetaG_FD_165061 | JGI IMG/M metagenome (GOLD analysis project Ga0222713, IMG submission 165061) | Estuarine water microbial communities from San Francisco Bay, California, United States - C33_649D | ecosystem: Environmental > Aquatic > Marine > Unclassified | place: USA: California...
TTTGTATCACCTGTTGAATGATTGAAGAATGCTCCTGCTGATTTAATATGAGTATCTGCTTTGGAGGTGACATTGACACCTGCGTCAGAAGTCAGATTAAACTTGCCTGTGACATCAGTTGTGAAATTGCCCTTAGAGTCAATGTCAACGTCACCAACATTTTCTAGGGACATTGAACCACCATTTCTTGCATAAATTCCGTCGGCAACAGATAATGATAACCTACCTGCAATGTTAACATCGACATCATTATGAATGTCCATAGAGACTTTACCATGCATCGTCAAATTAGTATCACTCATAATGATCACATTACAATTTCCTGCAACGTGAACATTCGCAATACCTTCGATTAAGATATATCCGTTCTTGTCTAGAATTGTGTATCCATCACCAACAATCTTGGTTACTTTGGTTCCGTTCGGTCCAATTTCGTCGAATGTTCCGGATCTGTGCGCCCAGTTAAGTCTTTCGGATCCAGGAGTGTCATCAATTTCAATAGCATGCCCCGCTTCGGAACCAAATACTTTGTTGAATGGATACTGTGCATTATAAGGTGATTCTGGTTGCGCCCACGTAACACCATTTCTACCTGCTGTCTGGACTTCACGTTTTCTGGAAGCATTTCTTGCAGCAGGAGATGCTCCTGCGCTTAATGTTTCTCTGTTTCCTGAAGAACTTTTAGGACTCTTACCGATTTGAGGAGAGTTTACACCTGTTGCTAGTGGATTTGTATCAGGTTTATTTACTGACGATCTGTGTGGATACACACTATTAGGATCTTTAAACCCTTTAGTATCATCTTGTTTATCTGGAGGCAATACATCAGTGTTTTTTGGTTGATTGTTTGCTCTAAAGGTATCGGTGGAATTGTCAGAATTAACCTTATCGCTATCTGCAGCATTTTGCACTTCCGTTAGAGGAGGCGCTGTTACGTCTGGTTCTTCTACTTTAGTTTCAAGATCAATTTTCTCAGAAGTTGTTTCCTTAGTTCTGAAAGTTCCATCTGCGCTCACAGTTTCAACAACAGTAGTTTTTGTTCCATCAGGATTATTAGTTACTGTTGTTACTGTGCTATTACCATCAGCATCAAAGGTCGTCAATACATCTGGATCAACAATGTTAAGTTGCTTTTTAATTGGAGCAATATCAGCATCAAACGAAGAAACAATCTGAGTTTTCGCTGAATTTAGCAGTTGATATTTTTCTTGTAGACCAGTTATTTTTGCTGCTTGAATTACTTTATCTAATTGTGCTGTGAGACTAGTAATAGAAACTGGTCTAGATACTGCTATTTCTTTACCATCATACAGAATTCTCCCAGCAATGTCAGTTCCAACTGCTGTATATTCTATTACAACTAGATTATCAATAGTATTTTCTACTGCTGACAATCCTCCCTCAATAGTAGGCAGATCAGGTAAATCTGGTTTTGCTATGCTAACTTGTAGTGGTTTACTAGAAACTGAATTATAACCAATATCATACCAATATTTTGATGTGACACCTGTTGTGTCTTTCTTAATAATACCATTCGCATAATTTGCTGCAGTATCATAGTTTACACACAATGCTACTGACAGTAATCCAGCAACAATATCGTTGTCAGTAGAGTCATTTACTATTCTTGCATTGTATAGTAAATTATAGATGAATTTCAAATAATCAAATGCGATTTCATCTTGTATTGTTTTACTTTTAAGTATATCATACCCTGTTTGTATACGAGCATTTATGGGGATACCAGTAAGTGCAGTAGTAATAAAATAATACTGTCCACTATTTTTTGTTTCGATTTTAGATTCGGCGAAATCTAACTCGGTGCTATATTTTTCTTTTGCTGCTTCGTAATAAGATTTTCGTGTGTCTAACTTTTCTGGACCTTCTGGGCGATCAATTAATATCTTATCGATATAGTCCCTAGCAAGGATACCAACCCAACTCGCATCAATTAATTGATTGATTGTTAATCTATATGCACCATACTCACCGCCATTATGGATCTTCGACCATATGTCTTTAGTACCAGCAACAGGGTACTGCTCCGCAATCGCATTTTGACAAGCGACAAGAATGTTTGAGATATCCCCCGTCGTTAAATTTCCAATATCTGCACTATCGAGATCTACTGTTGTATCGTAAGTAGTATTACTTTCAGGTTTATTAAGCATAGATTATACCTTGTATTTTTTTCTGTAGAAAGCAAATGCATTCGTTCTATCTTTAAGGTGCATTTTACCGCCATTGATTGCTTTCGTTACCGCTGCAGGATCTCCCCATTTATTGTTTTTGGCAATCCCATCCTTTGCACCCTTCATTTTTGGATTAGAAAACCATTGGACAACAATCTCAGCAGCAACTTCTTTCGTTGCTACTTGATCTGGATTGCTAACAAAATCTCTACCCATTTGATTGCCGATGTCTCGATAATTGTTTTTCCATGTTAATTGGATGTATCCGCGACCTTTATATTTTGCTCCATCTCCAGGATTAGTATTTCCCATTTGCTTTGCAGTAGTAGGTCTTCTTCCCCTGATATCATATCCTTTGTGGATATCTTTTCCACGACTTATCCCGTTTATAAAATAATTCTCATCACCGAGTTCAACCATGGTTGTAAATCTGCCTGTTTCCACATAACATTGGGCCATAATTGCTGCTTTCGCGAGTGGTCCGTAATTCGGGATTCTGGAACCATTCTTATCCAAATACTTCTCAAGAAATGATTCTAGTCCTTTGTTATCAGGTGGCGGCGACACCGAACTTGCATCACCCGCTGAATCTGAAGAACCACTTGATGTTGCTGCGTCTTCGGTGGAACCAGAACCTTCTGAGGGCGAACAATCATTCGAATTCAATCCTCCAGGAATTGCACCAACAGTTCCAAAGAACATAGGATGTTGACCGTTCTCACCATCGGCAAAAAACCCAACAACCCATGATCCTTCAACTGCACCTGTTGGTGACCATCCAACACCAGAAGTTCCTGCTGAGTTTGCTGGCATTACAGGCATCGCCCATGGAAGATCTTCTGTTGGGAGTGTTACATTATCTTCAGTGTGATACCCAATAATTCTTACACGACATCTACCCAATCGTAATGGGTCATTGCGATCTTCGACGACACCAAACCACCAGTAAAAGTTTGCATTATTATTTGATGTGATATTATCCATCGCCATTACTTAACTCTTCCACTTCATAAATTTCTTGTGCATATGAATCTTTAGAAATCTCTAAGAACATAGTATGTCTGAGGGGTGATATTTGATGATGTATTGCAGTTATCATGTAGATACCTGTTACAAATTTATCCCATATCAATGCTTCGGAATCCTCTTTAGTTTTCTCACCAACAGACGGGTAATATAATTTGATTAATCTACCAACTTCAGCATCTGTTCTTCCAGGTACTGTTATTTGCAATCTTAACGTGGTTAAATCCATCAAAGAACTAGTTCTTTGCGATACAAATTCTTCAGGATGTAAGTCGATAGAATCTTCGGTTGAGTCTAGTACTCCAGGATTCACAGTAGAAACAAAGGGTTTATTATCCGATGACCGCAATACATTGATAGGAAAAATCATCTTATATTTCTTTGATGAATTTTCGTTGTCTGTGTCTAAAGTATATGTATTGTTTGCTGCATCATATGTTGCATCTTCCATATGAGCATATTCTCTGTAATTAAATCCATGATCATAGTAGTATGATTTGTAATCTTTTTTGACCATGTCAAACGAATGCACGGTGCTGGCGAAATGCCCTAGATCTTGACTTTGTATAACATCTAAATTAGTAATGAATTGCAATGCTTCAATAGTTTGGAATCCTTTTGTTAATGAGGAAACCGTTTGTAAATTGCTTAAATTAGTATTGTAAACAAATGCAGAGTAGATATCACTATTGGCAAGTTGATTTGCCACAAGACTTTCTATTGACGCAAAATAAAACGCTTTTGTGGTTTCAAAAAATAAAAATGTTGGAGATTTATATTTTAATCCAACTGATCTTTTTGCTAACCAACTCAAACATTGAATCGGCGTCCACATCGGAGGAACGAATGTTATATGCGAATCATGTGGAGTATCTGCGATGAAAAATTCTGTAAACCCATCTTGGTTAGAAAATTCAGATGCATCTGTTGTTTCGTTATTTACTTTACCTTCTTCTTCTGATCTTGATCTGTCTGCGATATTCTTATTAGTAAAGAATCTCGGAGACTTCATGTTCTCAGTAAAAATCTCAGAAGCAATTTCATCCGTTGTGCCTTCGAATTTTTTACATATTTTAGTAATATTATCAGATGATGCTTCCAACGAACAAAAAAACAACTCATAATATTGTTCTCTGTCATTGTTTAGTTTGCGATTCTTAACTGCATAAACCGAAAATGACTTTTGAATTTTATTGATTGGATCGAATGTTCCTAGATTGCCTTTTGAATAACCACCCAACTCTGCCCACGGAGTTTGAATGTCCATATTAAGAACTTCGTCACCAATTATTGGTAATCTTCCAATAAGATTCATTGAATCGCGAATGACTACTGAACCATGTAGAGTCGGCGAAAAGATATCTTCATAAAGATTTATTTCCATCATAAATGGTTTCAGATCTAGTAGATCTTCTGAAGATATGACACTTAGATCCAGAGATGTAATAATTACATCTCCTGGTTTTGTTATTGCATCACTGATTGCCTTTGGTGGCGCAGATTTTTCTTGACCTGTTACGGGTTGTTCTGCCATTATTAATTACCTACTGATCAAATTCGAGTATATAGATACAAATTCCGCCAAATATTTTGGATCTAACATCTTTATTTCTCGCTTACCATTATTTAGTTCTTCTTCATAATCGTAATTAGAAACAACATTTATTGCACCACTTGCCAGATCTTCTGCGTCATAATCCACGATTATCTTAAATTCATCAGATGTTCTATAATGGTGCGGTAAGTAAATTCCTGTCTCGCCATATTTTTTCTTACAATATGCAAGTAAATCCGAACTTCCCATCGGCCATTCTTTTCGTGCGTCTACGATTTCATTTATTGTCATGATCACCCAATGGTAGTCTGGGCTGCTGTAAAACTTATCGGAAACTTGCTCGATCGTGTAACCATCCGGAACAGTGATTGTCTGTAAGAAAACAACATTACTCTTAAATTTATTTAATGAGATTCTGCGAAATATGTCAGTTACAAGTGTTGCTGTATTTGGTGTGAGGGTATTGACCAGCAATTTAGGGAACATAGAAAATAGCATATTAGTATCCCTTCTCAATTCTGTCTGTAGTCAAAGTTTCCAACTCAGAGAATTGTAATCTAATAAACGCTTCAGTTGGACATCCGTTATCGAATGTGGTAAAACCTTCTGCACCATAATCTATTGCCATATCTGTCAACACACAATTTGATATTTTTCTAACGTATGTATTTTCTTCGCCATTGTGGTAATAGATTATCATAAATTCCGATGGATAAGTTTGAAACAATCCATTAGGACTCATGGTTGGATGCATGTGTGATGTAAACAACTCAAGTATACCAGATTTTCCATTTGGGCGACCGAAGACCATCTCTGCTTCGTCGGCATTTCTTGGTGAAAATCTGTAGTCAAATGAGAACTTTCTGAACCCCATAGATCTAAACAATTGCTCTTTGTATGGGTTTTCTACTTTCTTAGAAGTTGCCTGTAGAACATTAGTAAACTGATCAAATCCAGCAATGTTCGCAATGCGTCCTGCTTTTCTTATCATATAATCAGCAGTTTCTGTGCCTTCAGTAAACAATCCGCCAATTGATGCCTTTCCTGAAGCAAGACCACCGATTAGTGCGCCAAGATCTGCAGTTTCATAGTTAGCATTATACCCAGTTGACAATTTATCTGGAATATATAAAACTATCTCATCGCTACCAATTACTAGACGTTGCTCTCCTGCGATCGCGCTGGCAGCAACACCTGCCGCCGCACCTGCACCAGCACCCAAAATTCCGCCAACAAGTCCTGCTGCCATTTTTACACCGATTGATACTGGACCACCTGTAGTATTAGGATTAGGATTGACAGTTTTACCACCATTTGCACTCAATGTTGCACCAAGTGATTTAGCAAGACCAGCACCAGCAGCAGCACCTAATGGAGCACCAATTAACGCACCTGCTGCACCTGTTGCGACTTTACCGTTTTCTGGATCGACTCTGTTCTGATCTGTCTGATCAAAAATTCTACCGCCACCAGATGCCAATAATTCTTTACCTCGTTTTGTTCCCTCGCGCACGAGAGGATAAAAAACAACATAGTGTGGATATTCTTCAGAGTTTCCGACATCCAATGGATAGCGACGTTGACCATCTTTATCCAATGGTGTTTCTAGGAAATTGAGTGGCGCAGTACCTCTACTGAACCGACTTTCTTTTTTTGGTTCAGGTGCCTGTGTAGGCGCAGCAGGTGCAGTTGCTCCTGGAGCAGGAGTTTGTGCAGGAGGTGCAGGTGCAGGAGTTAATGCCATCTAGAATAAATATCCTATTAAGTATAGAGTTTGGAATATTTATATGAGTTATGGCAAGGAAACTTTGAAAGGTCTGTATAAAATACAGCATCCAAAGAAATACATTGGGAATCCAAACAATATTGTTTATCGCTCCAGTTGGGAACTAAAGTTCATGAAGTGGTGCGACAACAACGACAACATATTGGAATGGGGATCTGAAGAGTTGCCCATACCGTATATCTCTCCTTTAGATAATCGAGTACATAGATATTTCGTGGATTTTTATATCAAGGTTCAAGAAAAAAGTGGTGTTACGAAGAAGTATCTGGTTGAGGTAAAACCGCAGAAGTTTACTAAAGAACCCAAAATGCCTGCTAGAAAAACAAAGAAGTTTCTACAGGAAGTTATGCAATGGGGTGTGAACCAAGCAAAGTGGAAATTTGCTACTGAATTTTGTGAAGATAGAGGATGGAAATTTATCATCCTGACTGAGAAAGAGTTGGGAATCCGTAATAAATAAGAAGGAGAATATCTATGGCAAAAGCAAAATCAGGTGGCGGAAATACTAAGATTTCCTTTACTAATCAAAAGAAGGGCAAGACAACAATTGGTGGTAGTGCCTCTTCGATAAAGTTTTCAACCATGAATAAACGTAAACGTGCTAACTATAAAGCATACAGAGGACAAGGTAGGTAATTGGCAAATCCGTTTCAGAGACTTCGTGCCAAGGCAGGTGATGGACAAAGGTCCATGGATTGGTATATGAACAATGTGAAAAATCTCGTTGGCGCGAGGTTGTCTCAGAGCAGCGTAATGAAATCTGATATTGGAGAATTAAACTCCAGTATCGAGATTGGTTCGATGTATCTGTATTTCTACGATCCAAAGTTGAAGGAAGAGCTTCCTTTCTACGACACCTTTCCATTGGTATTACCATTTGGTCCAGCAAAAGGTGGATTCTATGGAATCAATTTACATTATCTGCCTTACTTGCTACGAGCACAAGTTCTTGGTGAGTTGTTAGACTACAAAACAACCAAGACATATTCTGAAACAACCAAGTTGCGTATGTCATACAATCTATTAAACAACTTAAAGAATGCGAATGAAGTCAAACCATGTATCAAACATTACCTGACCAATCATGTTAACTCGCAATTCTTAAAAGTAAATCCTGAAGACTGGCAGGCAGCAATATTCTTACCAATCGAGAACTTTGTGGGTGCCACAAAAGAACAAGTATTCAGAGATTCTAGGAGCAAATTCTAATGGCGAGACCAACATATCATAATATAAATGATTTTTTATCTCAGATTAGAACAACTAATTTCGCGAGATCAAATCGTTTCGAGGCAATGTTTTTACCGCCTCCATTTATGACTGATCATAGAACAAGTCAAGGACCATCGCCAAAATTAATTTCCATGATGGTTGAAGACGCAATGTTCCCAGGAATGCTGGTTGGAACTAGACCACTAAGAATAAACAACCTGAACGAACAGCGTGCAAATGCTATCGATTTTGGTGGAGATGCTATTACGTTTACGTTTTTGTGCGATACATCTTGGACAGCAAAAGATTTCTTCGGAGACTGGATGCGCAAAATCATAAATCCATATTCAAGATACGTAAGTTATCCAGAAGATTATTATTCAGAAATTGATTTGGTGTCAATGAATCAAAAAGACAACGTTATTGCACATTGGAAAATTTATGATGCATTTCCCAGATCCATCGCACCAATAACTGCTTCTGCGACCAATTCAGAAGTTCTCAGAATGCCCGTGACTTTCGCGTATAAGAGATGGGAAGTTATCGGCGCATATAACCCAGCGGGTGAAGAAATTTAAAATTTAAATATTTTGGAGTAAATTATGGCACTACCTACAATATCAGTACCGACATTTGATGTTGAAGTATATTCAACAAAACAAAAGGTATCAATGAGACCATTCCTCGTAAAAGAGGAGAAGATTTTGATTCTGGCAGCAGAGTCCAACCAACGAGCAGATATGATTCGCGCAATGCAGCAAGTCATCAACTCTTGCTCTGCTGGTAAGATCGACGCAGAGAAACTACCATTCTTTGATATACAGAACATCTTTATTAAATTGCGCTCGCAGTCTATTGGTAAGGATTCAGAGTTTAACTTGATTTGCGGCGAGTGTGGTCACAAAACTCCAACAATTCTAGATCTAGATAATATTGATTTACAAATAACTCCTGAGCACAAGAATAAAATTATGATCACTCCTGAGATTGGTGTTATCATGAAGTATCCTACCGCAGAAGTTCTGGTAGATGACGACTTACCTGTGTTTGATTTAGTTGTGTCGTGTATTGATAAAGTCTTCACACAAGACGAAATTCATGATGCTAAAGATCAAACCACTGAAGAAATTGCTACCTTCATTGAAGGATTGACAAACGAACAGTTTGAGAAGATCGTAGAATTCTTTGTCACAGCACCAAAGATCTTCCACAATATTGATTACACCTGCTCTAAGTGCGGAACAGAAAATACTGTAGTTGTGGATGGTGTTGAAAATTTTTTCGGATAACCCTTTCTCATGATAACTTGATGAATTTCTACAAAATCAACTTTATTTTAATGCATGAACATAAATATAGTTTGACCGAATTAGAGAATATGATGCCTTGGGAGAGGGAAGTATACATAGGGATGCTAATGGCGCATCTTAAAAAGAAAGCAGAGAATCAGGAATAATGAACGAATTAGACGAAAAAACTGGACCAATAAATGAAAAAGGAACTGCTGGTCCAGGAGTCGGTCAAGGGCGCACAATCGCTCAATCTGGTTCTACGCCAAAAAAAGGCGTTGGTAAGGAAAGTCAACTTTCTAAGATTGCTGCTGCAGTAAATCCAGGTTCAATGGCAGAGGCAAATCCTACTGCTACACAATCTATGATCTCAACTTTTATGCAGACCTTTGAGTCTTCAGCATTAGAAATGCGCGAAGAAACAAATGATGATCAAAAAGCATTAATCAAAACAATGATCGAAGAGATCACTAAGTTACAAACTAAAAACATGAAAGAGTTTGAGAAGGCAATCGGTAAGATTGTTGGTATCACAAAGGATCTGCAAAACTCTGACAATCCGTTATTGCAAAAACTCGGTAAAGAGATGGAAGAAAAATCTCGCGAGGAAGTAGTAAAGGCATCTGGGTATACTTTAACTGGCGAAAAAGATACATTTTTAAATCGTCTTGGACGTTCAGTTGGAATGAACACCGATGAAGAACCTGTAGAAAAAACCAGAGAAGGTATTGGTAAACTCGCGAAAGGGTTTGCTTCTAATATCGGTGGAACTCTTAAACGTGGATTTAATATCGCTGTAGGAAGAGAAGCACCTGAGGGTAGTTTCGCTGATAACGTGTTTACTTCTGATGAACAGAAACGCGAACGTCTGCTGTCCAGAGTAGATTCTGAATCGAATGAGACTCAATCTGCAAATGCGACTGACACGTTCAAGAAGGTAATCGAAGAGTATTTCAAAGAAGAAAAGAAGAAATCAGAATCTTCAGAAAAATCTGCGCTGACAGAAGAACAGAAAAAACTTCTGTCAGAAATAAAGGATCGCAGAGAGTCAGTGGAGTCTACGCTATCGATTGTCAATGACAAAATAAAACAAAATCTGGTTGTTAGTGGTGACGAGACAAAATCGCCTGAAGAGGTGGAGAAGAGTACCAAAGAACTCGATGAAGTAAGCGAAGTTCTTCGCCAAAAAACCGAAGAACTTACTGCAGTAATGGACAAATATGAAGCATCAGTTGGAACCTCAAAGTCTCCAACAATTAATAGCGAAGCACAAGAAGATGCTGCGGGTATCTCTAAAGATGCAACAATTGAAGCACTGCAAAAAACTGCTGACTCTAATGTGTTAATACAAGAATATTCTAATACTACCCAAGAAAAGACAACTGAAACAGTCGATGTATTGAAAGAAATACTAGAACTGATGAAGAAGATGTCATCAGACAATCAAAGTGGGGCCGCTGGCGGCGACGGTGGTGATGACGGTGGTATGGATATCGATCTCCCAGATAGAAGAAGAGGTCCAAGAAGAACCAGAGGAAGACTGCGTGCTCGCGCCCGTATGGCCGGTCGTGGTTTCAGAGGCAGAGTAGGAGGTCTTGCTCGCGGACTATTCAGTGGTGGTGCCAGAGCGCTCGGAATGATTGGTTTAGGCGCTGCTGGTGCTGGTGCGACAGGTGCTGCTGGTCTAGGAACTGCTGGCGCTGCTGGCGCGACAGGTGCTGCTGGTGCTGCTGGTACTGCTGCTGCAGCAACCAAGTCGACTGGGTTGTTAGGTAAAATTGCCAGCGGTGCATCAAGTTTAGGTTCTAAAGCAAGTGGTTTGTTGAGTAAGGCACCTGGATTGGCGAAAGGTCTTGGATTCGCAGGCAGAGTTGCCGGAAAACTTGCCCTCCCATTAGCAGCAGGTATGGCAGCATATGATGGATATAAAGGATTCAATGCTGATCCAAACGCAACTACTGGTCAGAAATTTAAAAACGCTGGGAGGAACGTTCTTAGCGGATTAACATTTGGTATGGTTGACAGTACTGAAGATAAAATGGCAGCAGGTGAATATACTGGAACACAGAAAAAACCAAAAGTAGGTGGTGTAGAACCAGCACCAAAAAATAAGAGTAAAGTTGCAGCGCCCACGAAACAAACTATTGCCAACAAGGCGGAAGTATCTGACAAAACAAAGGCAGAAGTAGAAAAAACAAAAGAAACAGCAAAACCTAAAGCAGTAGAAACTGTCAAGGAAGCAACAGAACCAAAGAAAAAAGACGCATCTGTTTCTTTAGATGCAGTTGATAAATCGATCAAAGGTAAGGTTGCTGAGATAGATCCTAAAGGTCAATGGGCAAAACTCAAAGATGGTAAAATCGTAGATCCGGACTTCCCCAATGATGCTGATTCAAATAATTCTGCTGCGGCAGCATATAAGTCGAGTCAGAAATCAGGTAAGATCGAGAGTAAGGGCAATCAAACAGGCGATCAAATGTCGCCAAAGAAGGCGACAGGTAAAACTGAAACTGGCAAGAACATAGATGGAACTCTAATTGAGCAAGGCACTGCAGAGACCAAAGATAAAGTGCAAGTCAATGTTCCACCACCAACAGTGATCAATCAAGGTGGTGGTGGCGGACAAGCGCCACCACAAATAACTTTCCCAGGAGGCGTAGGAAGTGTCAGAACAAATGATTCTTCGTGGCAACGATTCCAAGATAGAAGAGCAGTTGGATAATGAAATGGGGGAGCGAAACGCTCCCCCAAGTTTTTAGTCATCAGCGAGACTCGAGAAGTAATTCATCGTGTCATCGTCACTGTCTTCTTTCCAAGGTGGAGTGTCATCCGTTGCCTTAGCAGCAGGTGCATTACGCATCTTGGTTTCGACAAACAGTTCGTCCTCAGCATCAAGCGGATTAACCTTCTCGGCAGTTGCCATACGAGCACCACCTGTGAGAACAGCATTCATCTTCGCCTTCAATTCATCATATGACTTGAAGTTCGATGGATCGAGGAAAGTTGCAAGAGAATGCGCTTCGTTCCAAACCTTCTCCAACTTATCTTCGTCTTCCGACAGAGGATTTGGTCCATCAAATTCCGACTTATCGTAGTTACGATAACCTTCAACCTGACGAATGCGCAACTTGAAGTTAGCACCTTCCCATAGATCGAATGGATTGACTGGTTTCTCATCTTCAAAGGTTGGTTGCATTACATCCTTGATCTTGTCAAAGATTTTCTTGCCATACTTGTAGAGGAAGACCTTACCTTCATTCTCAGGATTAGCAGGGTCACGAACGACCAGCACATTTGAGATGTAAGAAAGACGACGCTTCTGCTTACGAGCAATTTCCTTATTCGCTTCGATACCTGAGTTCCAAAGTTCGGAATTCAGTTCGCCAACGGGATCTGGTTTGTTGATTGTGGTCAACGAGTTTTCGATATACCACTTTCCAGTTGGACCCTGGAAACCATGATCAAAAACGCGAACCCAAGGAAGTTCTTCGCCTGCAGGAGCAGGGAGGAAACGAAGCACTGCCTGACCGTTACCTGCCTTATCGACAGTCGGTTTCCAGAAGCGATCGTCGTCACCACGCTTTTCATTTGATGGGTTTGCGATTGACTCAACTGCCTTCATGAGTGAGTCGAAGTTTCCGCGATTCTTGCGGAGTTCTGA
>Ga0222713_10005228_pt1 | contig 12712 bp, 11 predicted proteins | sample C33_649DmetaG_FD_165061 | JGI IMG/M metagenome (GOLD analysis project Ga0222713, IMG submission 165061) | Estuarine water microbial communities from San Francisco Bay, California, United States - C33_649D | ecosystem: Environmental > Aquatic > Marine > Unclassified | place: USA: California...
CATAGCTTTCAAGGTTGCAAACCCAAGATCTTTCTCAAAAATTGCTGCAAATACTTTCGATGTCAGCTCATGCTTAGAGACGGTATCTTGAGCAAGCTTACGTATGTCAGGAGTGGGATCATCAATGCCCCTCATCGCTGATCCATTTCTATCGACATCAAAGATTTGAGCAAAAAATCTAAGGCTAGATGATGCATCTAAATCTATTAAGAGGTCTCCTCTGAAGCTGTAATTATTTGCATCATCCAAATCTTGCCCGGTAACAACATTCTTACTAAAACCATCTCTTTCAGTAGTTGTAAAAGATACCCTTGCCGCTGCATTATTGCTCAAAGGTATATTGTTAGATGTTCTGAATTTTTTAAGCCCATAATTACCAAAAGTAATATCAGACTTGCCTTCATATTCATCAAAGGTAGGTTTCTTGCTGATTAAATTCACAGCACCACCTGTAGAATTCTGACCAAATAAAGTTCCTTGGGGGCCACGCAAAACTTCAATGCGGTCAACATCAACAAAATCAGTCTGCAGCGCAAAAGGAGAAGCAATAAAAATCCCATCCATATGAAAGGCAACGGAAGGAGCAGCTATAGCATTTTGATTGGTTTCATTTCCAACGCCTCTGATTGAGATAACTGTTTTATATCCTTCATTCTTAGCAACAGTGACGCCGGGTACAATAGCGCTAAGATCCACAAAGGATTCTATGTTTTTTGATTCAAGCTCTTCGCCGTTAATAGCTGTGACCGCTTGTGAAATGTCTTGAAGGCTTTCACTTCTCTTTTCAGCAGTTACAAATACTTCTTCAATGACATTATTTTGTGCATGGATCTCAAAATTGAATGCAAAAATAACAGGCAATGCAATAAAGTTGCGCATATTTATTAAATACATACCTAATCCTCGGTTAATAGGTGTTCAAATTACAAAAGTGATTTTGTTATTAAGAAATAAGCAATAATAATGCCAATCAGTATTATCTTCTACTCTTTAATAGATTTAATAACAATTCAATAGTATAAGTTGTAAACTAAATTTTTAAATATCATTTCAAAAAAATTATGCTAGAAAAGTTATTTCATCTGAAAGAAAACAGCACTGATGTCAAAAAAGAACTCTTAGCTGGTTTTACCACATTCATTACCATGGCTTACATAATATTTGTGAATCCTCAAATGATGTCCAGCGCTGGGATGGAATTAGGCGCAGTATTTGTAGGAACATGTCTTGCTGCAGCACTTGCTTGTATTGCCATGGGACTCTATGCCAACTGGCCCATTGGTCTAGCTCCAGGCATGGGTTTAAATGCTTTTTTTACATACACAGTGGTAGGAGAAATGGGTTATTCATGGGAAATAGCTCTCGGGGCTGTTTTCATTGCTGGCATATTGTTCATGATCATGAGTATTACCAGAATACGTCAATGGATGTTAGAGAGTATCCCAATGAACCTAAGAATTGCTATGGGCTGCGGCGTGGGACTATTTATAGGATTTATAGGTTTAAAAAGCGGCGGAATAATTGTTGCTAATGAAGCTACCCTCTTAAGCTTAGGAGACATAATGCATTCAGAAACCCTGCTTGCAGTAATAAGTTTTCTTGTCATTGCAGTTCTTTCAATTAGGAATATTCCAGGTGCGATGCTAATTGGAATCTTAACGGTAACCATTCTAGGCATATTAATGGGCATGATAGAGTATCGAGGAATAGTATCCAGTCCACCTGAATTTGCTTCAGTTTTTCTCAAGCTTGATATTCTGGGTGCCTTGGATCTAGCGATGATTAGCGTCATCATGTCTTTCTTGTTCGTTAATCTCTTTGATACAGCTGGTACTCTTTTGGGGGTAGCAAACCAAGCAAAGCTGGTAGATGACGAGGGTAATATTAAAGGAATGGATAAAGCACTCAAAGTAGACAGCACCTCCAGCGTAGCTGGAAGTCTATTTGGCTGCGCCCCTGTGACGAGCTATGTAGAGAGTTCAGCAGGCGTGCAAGCAGGAGGCCGAACTGGTTTAACAGCTATTACAGTTGGCTGCTTATTTCTCCTCGCTATCTTTTTTGCACCCTTAGCTAGCATGATCCCAGCCTATGCAACTTCTGGTGCCTTGATTTACGTAGCTATTTTAATGTTGAGCGGACTGGAAAGGCTGGATTGGTCAAGGATGTCGGAGCTGTTGCCAGCTCTGGTAATGGTAGTCATGATCCCGCTGACTTTTTCTATCGCCAATGGTATTGCTTTAGGATTCATAGCTTATGTGGTTCTTAAGATCGCAAATGGTGAAATTAAAAGTATTTCTTCGGGAGCCTGGTTTCTAACGATTGTGTTTCTTTCCAAATTTATCTTTCTCTAAGCTAACTAACTTCTCTGATAGTTAGGAGCCTCTTTGGTAATCATTACATCGTGCACATGGCTTTCTAACATACCGGCATTAGTAATTTCTACAAATTCAGTTTTTTGTTGCATCTCATCAATAGATTGACAACCTACGTACCCCATACTTTGACGCAATCCTCCCATCAATTGATTTATGACATTAACCACCCAGCCTTTAAACGGAACTCTTCCCTCAACTCCTTCTGGAACAACTTTTTCGGGATCTATCATATCTTGGGCATATCTATTTAAATCATTTCTTTCAGACATAGCACCTAGTGACCCCATGCCTCTATATGTTTTAAAGCTTCTGCCCTGATAAAGTTCAAGCTCGCCTGGAGATTCCTCAGTGCCAGCAAATATTCCACCTAACATCACAGCATCAGCTCCTGCGGCAATTGCCTTTGCAATATCCCCTGAAAATCTAATGCCTCCATCTGCGATCAGTGGAACACAATCCGTCCCAAGAGCCTCTCTTATAGAGATAATTGCAGTAATTTGCGGAACTCCAATGCCAGCAATAATTCTTGTGGTGCATATCGACCCAGGACCCATGCCTATTTTTATAGCATCGACTCCAGCTTCAAGCAATGACTGAGCCCCTTCAGGAGTGGCCACATTCCCCCCCATAACATCAACCTCTTTAAAAGAAGATTTAATAGCTTTGATAGTCTGAATTACATTTTTTGAGTGACCATGAGCACTATCAACTACGAGCAAATCTACACCAGCCTCAACCAATGCCTGAGCACGATCCATAGTATCCCTACCAGTTCCAATAGCAGCACCAACTCGTAATTGCCCACTGGAGTCTTTGGTTGCAAGGGGGTATCTGGCTGATTTTTCAATATCTTTCATGGTTACCAAACCAGTGAGAGTATCTTTTCCATCAACTACTAAGATTTTTTCTATTCTGTTTTCATACATGAGCTTCTTAACGGTCTCTTGATCAGTGCCCTCTTCAACCGTAATAAGTTTTTCAAGCGGGGTCATGATGGTGGAAACCAGCTTGCTTTCATCGTCTGCATAAGCAAAATCCCTTCTGGTTACAATTCCCATCAATTTATCATCATCCACAACCGGCATGCCAGAAATACTAAGCTCTTTTGTTAATTGCATTAACTCATGGATAGTTTTGGTAGATCTTATAGTTGTAGGATTTCTAACCACTCCACTTTCGTATTTTTTAACGGTTCTCACCAAAGCAGCTTGATCTTCAATGCTGTTGTTTTTATGAATAATGCCAATGCCACCATTTTCTGCTAGAGCAATTGCCATCTTGGCCTCTGTAACAGTATCCATAGCTGCAGAAACCAAAGGAACCTGTAAAGAAATGTTCTTAGAAACTTTTGTAGTTAACTTGGTATCACCAGGAAGAAAATCCGTATAGCGCGGTAGGAGCAATACATCATCAAAAGTTAAGGCTTTGTATTTTATCTTTTCCATATGGGATTATAGAACAATGAACCCTGCAAAAAAAGTGATCCAAAAAAATTGGGCCTTTAATTAAAATTATTTTATAGACTATTAAAAATCTTATCTGATTTGGCGGCACAGATAAAGTCATTCAAATGCAGTCCCTTAATCTTATGAGACCACCACTCTAACTTCACAGAACCCCATTCCAAAACTATCTTTGGATGATGGTCTTCTGCCTCTGCAAGGTCAGCTATCTTTTTTGTAAAACTGACTGAATCGGCATAATTAGCAAAATTGTAAGACTTTACTAATTTGTTTATGGATTCTTCCTCAATGGACCAATCATCTAACTGTTCAAGAAGGCCTGGATAATCAACCGAATTTACTAATGGAGCATCAATAGTGCAAGCTTCACATTTTTTGTCAGTTAAATCTGACAATTAAAGTCCGCCCTTAGTTAATTTTTTTGGATCAAGCAACTTAACCAACTTTGCTCTTGGAATATTTGTTTCAACTACAGCCACATCAATGATTGGTTTATCCTCTTTATAAGCCTTTTTAGCTATTTCTGCAGCCTTAGCATATCCAATTTCTCTATTAAGAGCTGTAACTAGGATTGGATTCTTATCTAATTGAGCATTGATATTCTGCAGATTAACTTTAAATGACTTGATGCCTTTTTCTGCTAGGAAATCGCAAGAACTATATGCCAATCGTATGGATTTCAACAAGCAATAAGCAATCAAAGGCAAAGCAACATTCAACTGAAAATTACCACTTTGATTTGCATAGGATATAGATAGATCGTTTCCTAGTATGTCGGCACCAGCCATAATAACTGACTCTGAAACCACTGGATTTACCTTGCCAGGCATAATACTGCTTCCAGGTTGCAGCGCCTCAAGCTCTATCTCTCCAAATCCAGTTAAAGGCCCACTGTTCATTAAACGAAGATCATTTGCAATTTTCATTAAGGTTAAGGCAATATTTTTAACAATTGAAGAAGCGTGGGTTGCAGCATCTTGTGAACTGATTGACATAAAGTAATTGGGTGAAGTTGAAAAATCATACTTAGTAATTTTTTGAACCTCACGTGCAAAATCTTTTCCAAAAGTTTTGGGAGCATTGATGCCGGTTCCAATTGCAGTTCCGCCTTGGGGTAATTTTGATAATTTAGCTACAGCGTTTATTAAATCTTTTTTATGCTCAATGAGTTGAGCTTCCCACCCCGAAAGCTCTTGAGAGAATTCGATAGGCATGGCATCCATTAAATGCGTTCTTCCAGTTTTTACAATTCCTTTTAACTTATTTTTTTTAATATGGATTGTTTTAATGAGTCCTTCTAATGATGGTATAAGAGATCTTTTTATATCTAAAAGTGCTGATATATGGATTGCGGTAGGAATAACATCATTACTACTTTGAGACATATTGACATGATCATTAGGGCTTACAGGCTTTTTGAGTTTCTTTGAGGCAACATTAGCTATAACCTCATTAGCATTCATATTGGTGCTTGTTCCAGATCCTGTTTGAAAAACATCAACAGGAAATTGGTTATCATAGACTCCATTAATGACGTCGATAGCAGCTTTCTCAATAGCATGACCGATATTTTTCTGAATTAACCCATGTTTTAAATTTGTTCTTACTGCCGCTAATTTAATGATTCCCAGTGTTTCTATGAGGGTTCTTCCAAATGGGAATCTAAGAGGGATGCCGCTAATTTGGAAATTATCAACTGCTCTTTGCGTTTGAGCTCCCCACAAAGCATCCACTGGAACTTTGACATCTCCTAATGAGTCTTTTTCAATTCTATATTTCATTTAATTATCCTTTAGGTTTAGTGGCAATTTAGGTAGACTATTTTACACATTTAGGAAAAAGATATGTCAAGAGTTGTGCCATTAAAGATTGATACTGAGATTGGTAAGATCAAGCCTAAAGAGAAAGGTCTTGATATGGTTGAGTTTGCAAATACCGATGAACTAAGACGCAATCAACTTGAAAAATTAGTAGCAGGATTTAGGTTATTTTCATACTTTGGTTACGATGAAGGTGTTGCGGGACACATAACCTTTAGAGATCCTGAATTTCATGATCATTTCTGGGTGAATCCTTTGGGTGTGCATTTTAGTCAAATTAAAGTTTCTGATCTTTTGTTGGTAAATCATGACGGTGAGGTTGTGCAAGGTGATAGACCTGTCAATGTAGCTGCCTTTGCCATTCATTCAAGACTGCATAAAGCTCGACCTGATGTAAACGCTGCCGCTCATTCGCATTCTCTGTACGGTAGAACATTCTCATCATTAGGAAAAATGCTAGATCCAATCACCCAAGATTCTTGTGCATTCTATGAGAGACAAGCAATTTACGACAGCTTCTCAGGCGTTGTTGAGGAAACAGATGAGGGAGATAGAATCGCTAACGCCTTGGGAGATAAGCAGGTAATTATTTTGCAAAACCATGGATTGCTGACTACTGGCCCTTCAGTGGATATTGCACTTTGGTATTTCTTCTCAATGGAAAAATGTTGCCAATCCCAACTAATGGCTGAGGCTGCAGGAAAACCAACATTGATTCCGCATGAAGTAGCCTTAAAAACAAGGGGCTTTATAGCAAATGATGTTGCCTTGTGGGCAAGCTTTCAGCCTTTGTTTGATCTAATCTTAGAAAAACAGCCAGATATTCTAGATTAAGATCCGATGATTGCTTTGGTTTCCAAGCACTCATGAAGTCCCGACAGACCATGCTCTCTTCCATTACCAGATGCTTTGTAACCTCCAAAAGGAGCTTGAGGTCCTCTTGCGCCACCATTAATACTTACCTGGCCAGCTCTAATTCTGTTAGCAACTTTTCTTGCATGATCAGGATTTAAAGATTGAACATACCCGGCTAAGCCATAAGGAGTATCGTTAGCAATTGCAATAGCTTCATCTTCAGTGGAATACTTAATCATGCATAACACTGGTCCAAATACTTCTTCCCTTGCAATAGTCATGTCATTGGTAACATCTGCAAATATGGTGGGCTTGGTATAATAGCCCTCATTTAATCCATCAGGTCTTCCAACACCACCGCAAATCAATCTAGCTCCTTCATCAATACCAATCTGGATAAGCCTTTGTACTTTCTCATATTGTGTTTTGTTTGAAATGGGGCCCAGTTGAATACCTTCCCCAAAAGGATCTCCTGTCTTGAGTGTTTCTGCAAAATTCTTGGCAATCTGAACTGCCTGCTCATAGACGGATTCATGAACCAACATTCTAGTAGGGGAATTACAAGATTGGCCAGAATTTAAGAAACAATGATTAACGCCAGCTGGAATTGCTTTTTCTAAGTCAGCATCATCCAAGATGATGTTAGGAGATTTCCCACCCAATTCTTGAGCAACCCTTTTAACGGTAGGAGCCGATGCTTGAGCGACAGCCACACCTGCTCTGGTTGAGCCAGTAAAATGCATCATATCAATATCTGGATGTTCTGAAAGCGCAGCTCCGACAATAGGGCCGTAACCATTAACCATATTAAAAACACCCTTGGGAAGATCAGATGCATGGAGTATTTCAGTAAAGGTTATGCCGCAAAATGGGGAAATTTCACTTGGCTTTAATACCATAGTGCAACCAGCAGCTACTGCTGATGCAACTTTAGTGCTCATTTGATTCATTGGCCAATTCCAAGGAGTAATCATCCCAATAATTCCAATTGGCTCTTTACGAATGGTGTAATGCCCCTCTGGGTACTCAAATTTGAAATCTTTAAGCACCGCAAGAGTATCTTTAAAATGCGATAAGCCAGATGTAACCTGTGCTACATTTGAAAGCCATATTGGAGCACCCATCTCTTCGGATATAGTTTTAGCCAACTCTTCTTGGCGCGCATCATACTGCTTGATAATAGATTCTAAAATAGCAACTCTTTCATCCTTAGTGGATTCTCCAAATGTTATGAAGGCCTGTTTGGCAGCTGTTACAGCTAAATCGATATCTTCTTTAGTACCTGATGCAATAGTCCCAATTACTTGTTCAGTAGCAGGGTTTTCAACCTCAATGAATTCTGATGAAATGGGATTAACCCATTCTCCGTTAATGTAAAATTGGTGACATTCTTTCATAATTTCCTTCCAAAACTGGAAACAGATTATATCGAACTCAAACTATAATTGTAATTTATTTTAATAATAGAAAATTTATATAATCCTAAGCTTTAGCTACTTTAAAGGCATTGATAGCTCTGATTCTTGAAGCTTTGAGATCAACCATTGGCTTTGGATAGTCAACAGAGCTAAACAAATCTTGTGCAGGCAAGTGAATATCCTTGGAAGAAAGACTACTTAATGCTGGCAGCCATTTTTTAATAAAAGCTCCATCTGGATCAAATCTTTCGGACTGAGCAATGGGATTAAAAATTCTAAAATAAGGAGCTGCATCAGTTCCAGTAGATGCGCTCCACTGCCAGCCTCCATTGTTAGAAGGAAAATCTCCATCAATTAACATCTCCATAAAAAATCCTTCACCGATTCTCCAATCATGAAGCAGATTCTTTGTAAAAAACATTGCCGCAACCATCCTCAACCTATTGTGCATCCAGCCTTCAAATCTTAACTGTTTCATTGCTGCATCTATAATAGGAATTCCAGTTTCACCATTTTTCCATGCATTGAGTTCACTCTCTGAATGTCTCCATTCGATGTTATTGGTGAAGTCTTGAAAGGGTTTATTCATACTAACTTTCGGGAATGAGAACATAATATTTCGATAAAACTCTCTCCAAATTAATTCATCAACCCACTTTACAACTCCCTTATGACCTGAGGTGAGCTCAAAGTTATTAATTTTTAAAGCTTCTAACAAACAATATTTAAATGAAATAACTCCAAGGGCTAAGTAAGGAGAAATCCTTGAGGTACCATCTAATATGGGATCATTGCGATCAGAGTGATAGGTTAAAACACCTTTTGAGAGATAATTTGCAAGTCTTTTTTTTGCTTCTATCTCGCCAGCTGGCCATAGATTCATATCTACTTCGTGGGTGATAGAGAATTCAAAATCAAAGGATGCAATATTTGAAGAGATATTGAGGGTCTCTTTATTTTTTTTAGGAGGCTGGCTTTCTAATAAATCTGGATCAAAATGCTCAATCCACCTTCTCTTAAAAGGAGTAAAGACAGAGAAGGGTTTATCTTGTTGAGTCCTTATCGTGCCAGGTTCAAAGAGAACTTGATCAGAAAATGTGTTTACTTCTATCCTATCTCTTGCCAAGAGGTTAGAAACCTCAAGATCTCTTTTTTCTTCATTGATGCCAAATTCTTTATTAAAAAAAAGTTTTGTTATTTGATGTTTGGCACTAAATTTTGATATCTCGTCAGCGCAACAGCTAAATTGATTAGCTTTAATAACCAAAAGCGGTATATTTAAATTTTGTAGCTTTTTCTCTAGTGCAAATAAGTTCTTGATAAGAAAATCTTTCTTAACATTGCCTTCGTGATGGAGGGCTTGCTGTTTTGGACAATAGAGATAAATACCAAGAACGGTCTGACCAGAGTGAGTTGCATTCGAGAGGGCTTCATTTTCATCAACACGTAAATCATTTCTGAACCATATTAAAGAAACAGACATTTGAATCCTATGAATTTATGCATATTTAGTTTTATAAAGATCTATAAATTTATCATTTTGGAATTGCTTTTCGACCAAAGAGATATGTTCCATTAAATCAACACCAATAATGTTGCATGAGGAAAATACTGCAGTGATAGAAACTCTGTTTTCCAGAAATCTCATCATGTCTATTGATTCAATAACCTCAAATGAAGTGGGGACTAGAGAGGTGTATTTATCTAAACTCTCAGCAGTAAATGCAATAAGACCTAATTGTCTAAAGTAATGTTTTCCATTATACGGCACAGAAGATCTTGAAAAAAAAAGAATCTCATCATTGGATGCAATAACAGCTTTAACAATATTTTTATCGCTTGCATGCTCTTTATCTATTTCGAAAACTAAGTTGCACACTGATTGTTGATCGTTTAATGAATCAAGTAATTTTGAGCAGTCCTGAGGATTGGTTTGGGGTTCATCGCCCTGAATTAAAATAATTTTTTTAATTTTCTGCCTCTTCGGATCCAAAATATTTAGAACCTCTTGCGCTCTTTCGGTTGCTCTTTGATGATTTGGACTGGTAAAAATAGATTCAATATTGTTTTTCCTGCAGTAATCCATTATTTCTTCATTCGGCGTAGCAACGACCGCATGATCTATCTCAGGACAAAGCAAAGCCCTTTCGTAGCAATGGGCTATCATTGGAATCCCGCAGATCTTGGCAAGGGGTTTTCCAAAGAACCTGCTAGACTCCATTCTGGCTGGAATGACAGCTAGTGTGCTCACTATGATTTTAAAAAAGGTAGCACTGCAAGAGAATGAAGCATTCGTATATCAACACTAAAGGCAATCTTGTTATAGCCCCTCTTCTCAAGGTCTTTAAGGTCTGCAAGGATTGGTTCAACCAAATGAAATCCTTTTTCAAGAGCGCGGTCCTGAGCTGCACTCATAACTCTTGTTTCTGCTTTAATAAATTTATCGCTCTTAAAATTACCTGGTTCACCTAGTGATGCTGATAGATCGTAAGGACCTATAAAATATCCATTGATAGGTAATTCAAAAATTTTTTCAATATTTTCAACAGCTTGTTCAGACTCAATTTGAAAGTAGATTTCTATGTCTAAATTATCTTTATGAAGGTATTGGTCTCTTAGTTGAGGGATTCCATACCCCTGGGCCCTAGCTAAACCCATGCCTCGAATACCATTTGGTGGGTAAAAACATGCTTCAATAATGTTTTTCCCGTCCTCTTGAGTATTGACCATTGGAGCAATGATTCCAGCAGCACCTGCATCTAATACTCTCTTTATTTGTGAACTTGAATGTCCAGAAAGCCTTACCAGGGGCTTGCTTCCAGCAAGATCAATAACCCTAATTAACTTTTCTGCTTGGTTAATAGAGATAGCGCTGTGTTCCAAGTCAATTACAATCCATTCGTAACCAGTCTTAGCAAATATCTCAGCGATGGATTCATTAGGTAATGACATCCAGGTTCCAATTGATAAATTACTCATATTTTTATGATACAACCTATTTTTTTAGCAAGCCATCTATTGCAGCCATACCCATATTAAAGATCCCTTCATTGGTAAGGCTGGCTCTATGAGAAGAAGCAAAGAAGTTAGGCAATTTAAATAACTTGGAATTAAATATTGGCTCTTTTTTAAAAACATCGAAAGCTCCAAATGCTTCTGAGTTATTTTTTAAAAATTGATATAAGTCACCTTCTTTCACAATACCCCCTCTTGCAGTATTAACTAGCACAACGTCTTTTTTCATCAATGCAAATTCTTTCTTGGTTAAAAAATCATTGGTGCCCTCTACTAAAGGCAAATGGATGGATATGATATCCGACTCTTTTAGAAGCTTATTTAAAGGAACCTGAGTAATATAAGATTGCTGAGTTTTGTTGAGTTTTATTTTAATTTGATCAAAGACCATTATTTCAACATTAAAGGCTTTCAGAATTGAGGTTAGCTTCTTTCCAATATTTCCAAACCCTATGATTCCAATTTTTTTACCATAAAGATCTCTTCCTTTTTTTTGAGACCAAACCCTTCTGGAAATTTCTTCAAGATTATTAAAATTTTGTCTCAGTGATAACAAAATTAGGTACAAGGCATACTCTGCAACACTTTGACTATTAGAACCGGGCGATATAGACAGGGCTATATTATTTTGCTTGATGGCGCTCATATCTAGATTATTAGTTCCTACACCGTATTTACTAATAAGTTTTAGTGTTGGTAACTTAGAGATAACCTGATGGGTCATGGGTTCTATTCCAATAATTGCACCATCCATGCCCTCCAAAAACTCAATGAGACTTTTGCCTTTTAGAGAAAGGCCTTGGGTATTTAGCTTCACATGTTTGAACTTACTTCTTAAAAATGAAACAAGCTCTTCATTTTTTGAAAATGATCGAGAAGTTACTGCTATTTTAGAATTTTTGTTAAGTAAATTTGCCATTGGTAAATTCAGCATCCACTCTCATTTCATTGCCTAGGTCGGAAATACTTATTTTTCCTCCAGCTTCTTTAACTAACAACATTGTTGCCGCTATATCCCAGATGAAAATCCCGTTTTCTTTATAACAATCTGCAATCCCTTCTGCAACCCAAGCTCCTGCTATTGCAGCTGAGCCAATCATTCTTACTTTTTTCCATTCTTGGAAAAGATGAATCATTTCTTGAAATTCTGAATCCAAGTATGTTGTCTTAGCAGGTATGCCTGTCATTAGGGTTGATAGAGATTTTGAAGAAGTCTCAGAGACTTTCAATGGTTTGTTATTGCAAAACGACCCATTGCTTGCAGTAGCATAATACAACTTATTTTCTAGAAAGCTATTAACAACAGCAACATGCACATTCAGATTAGAATCCATAAGCGCTATAGAATTGGCGCAAATTGGAATGTTCCGATAGTAATTAGAGGTGCCGTCTAATGGATCAACTACCCAAAAATATTCTGATGCATCACCTGATTTAAGTCCTGTTTCCTCGCCTAGAAAACCATAACCAAATGGTTGTAGTGCTACTTTTATATCCTCTTCAATTTCTTTATCAATTGCGAGTTTAATATCTCTTCCTGAATTAGCTAACAAGTCTTGAGTTTCGAAAAAACCAGTCTTTAGCTTTTTTCCGACTGCAAGGCTAGCTTGCTTTGCAGCATCTAGACACTCACTTTTATTCATAAAAATTCTATTTTAAAAAGAGGGCTCTGAAATAAGATCCTATAAGACCACAAATTACCATGTGAAGGTCTTCAGCAGGACCATACTCACCGATTTTGGTTGGTACATGAATATTTAAATCAG
>Ga0222713_10005230_pt1 | contig 12710 bp, 10 predicted proteins | sample C33_649DmetaG_FD_165061 | JGI IMG/M metagenome (GOLD analysis project Ga0222713, IMG submission 165061) | Estuarine water microbial communities from San Francisco Bay, California, United States - C33_649D | ecosystem: Environmental > Aquatic > Marine > Unclassified | place: USA: California...
TCTGTGGGAATCGAACCCACCACCTCTTCCTTACCATGGAAGTGCTCTACCGAATGAGCTAAGAGGGCGTACTCATGTGGACTTCCCACCTGAACGCCGAATCATCCTAGCGATTTACCAATTAATCGGCATTCTCATTTTCGCTTATTTCATCACCCAATCGCCAAGAATTCGCGCCGCATCTGGGGCCAAACACGCTGTTACATCTCCAAAGTGAAGCCGCCCTCGTTCACCAAAACCACGAGAAACCACGGACCGAACGCTCAACGCTTTTTCATCTTCACTACCTCGCGCGCGAATGTAGGACCGAACCAATTCTTTCAATTCACTTTTGGATGATTTCTGTTGGGAGATCCCATTTTTTGAAAACAAATTGGGATCTTTAAACCAAGCAATTTCAGAGTTCACTACTTCGCTTAAATTCAAAATGCTTCCGTTTTTCTGCAGCCGAACCGGAGACCACGTTGCCAATTTTGAGCCAAAAAAGAACTGGCAATATCTCGTCACATCCACGTACAGCACTGGGCGTCTGAACAACATGCACACAGCATCTGGGCCAGTTTGGGTTGAAACTGCAAATTCACATGTTGCCGCAAGATAAACATCAAGGAATTCGGACTGGTATTTTGAGAGCGCGTAGTCAACAACACCATCAGGTTTGCTAGTGAATGGTCGCTCCGATCCAGAGCCCATTCGAACTACTTGAAATCCACTTTCAATAAGTACTTCGGCAACTCCAGAAAAATCGTTGATATCAAAGTTCAACAACTCGTAACCAGCAGATTCGATGTCACCCTTAGATTTGTAATGGCCACCGTCACGAACAATTAGGCACACATACGGTTTGTCTGGATTGATACCAATTTCAATAAGTTGCTTTCGCCCCTCTTCCATCTCTACTGCACTGATGGAAACGTGCGAACCAGTCTTGTCCAGACCGTTCAAACTGCCAGTTATTGAAAGTTTTGGTTCTTCCAATTTGAGGAATGGGAAAACAAATCCAACTCTTTGCAATGAGCTAACAAACCAACTTGGCAATACCAGCAGTGCTTCCTTCCATTTGCTTGCCAGAAAACTATTTGATTGTTTTGCTACTGGGCCAAGACTCCAAATACTGATGACACGCCTACGCGATGTGTTTGTTGTCTTCATAACTTCTTGCTCAGCTAAAAAAATCTCGGGCTCTAATGCCAAATGGCCATACCTATGGAAACCAACAACACACAATTGAAACTTGATAATTGGCTGAATCAATTTCAATACAAGCAAAACAAGAAAAGAACTGCCGAATAGCAGTGCTTTCACTAATCGCTTTAAGACATTCATTGAGAAATAATGTTGCTCAACTGCGAAAACGAGTACGGGGCAACCGCTTGTTTTGCATTTTTCCCAACTTCTTCAAGCTCTCCACTTGATGGGAACTTAGTCATTTTGTCAATATCAAAAACGCTAGAGCCATGAACCATCCAACTTGGCGAGTACTTATCAATATTTGTTATGACGGCACACCCGTGGCTCATGGCGCTTAATACGGTCGTGTTGTTCTCCCGAACACCGTGAGGGAAAAAAGCAACTAAGGCATCTGCTGCGCGCATCCGGTTCGACACTTCTTCATCAGCCAAAAAACCAAGAAAACTTACATTGCCATCAAAAACCTCACGAATGTCTTTGCCCACGGTAAAGAAATCCTCGCTAAACGTTGTTCCTTCATGGAGCGCGGTTGAGATTTCAAGACGGAACGTACGGCTATCACCGTGCAAAATCTCACCCAATTTTCGATAGCCGTCAACGCGTATTTTGTGGGCCATGCCAAAAGTTAAGAGTGTGCAATCAACCTGCTTCAATTCTGGTGAAGGGTTCGCCCCTGGAGCAAACGTGCTTTGGACATCGTTTCGCGAATTACGAATTGCGTCCGCCATCTCCATAGTGGCTGTAAAAATACGAGCCGCCTGAGTAATGACAATCTGCTCAGCATCTGAACCATCTAACCCGTGTAAATACACATCAAATTTCTCTGATGTAGAGACCAAGAACCGAGAAAGCTCTCGTGAGTTTTCCTCCCCAATTTCCTCACACTTGATCGAAAGCAATGCACCGGAAATCGGCTTGCTTAAAAAATCACTGAGAGCAACCAAAGGGACATCAAGACTTTCAGCAAGTGCAATATTGAAGCGCGCCACTCCACACGTGTATGGGTTGGTATGAAATGTGACTATCGCAGTTGGTTTCATTGCAACTTCATTTCAGTTTGATTAGCCCACGCTTTAAGAATCTTGCTCGATGAATTAGTGACTGTGGGCAGATACACCACTTCAATACCGAACTCCGCACAAACAGCCGCTTCGACCTCTGGAACGCCACCGCGACCAACCCAGTCGTTTCCTTTTATGTAGAACTTCGGTTGAAGCAACCGAAGCACTTCAACTGTTGCCACATTTGCTAGGTGCACAAAAGAGATATAACGAATTGAATCGAGAACTATGCCCCGCTGCTGCTGTTCAAGAAAGACTGGATGCTTGGTCACCGTCCACGAGTCAGGAGCAACATTGCACAACAGAGGTACTCCCAGTTCTGAAGCTGCTTTGAAATACCCAATATGACCATCGTGAATGGGGTCGAAGCTCCCGTCCACCATCGCCAACTGTTGGCGGTACTGAGGAAGTTGGTCCGTGGTTAGCAACATCTATACACACTGTACTTTGACAGCCTTTTCAGACTGCCTATGCGAAATGGTGGGCCGGGAAGGATTCGAACCTACGAAGGCAATAACCGGCAGATTTACAGTCTGCTCCCTTTGGCCGCTTGGGTACCGACCCACAAGGGCATCACTCTAGCGGCTTAGGTATTGTGTCTCCATGCCTAGTTTCGACGTAGTTTCCGAAGTTGACCGCCAAGAACTTAAAAATGCTGTTGACCAGGCACAGCGGGAACTGGCTAATCGTTTTGACTTCAAAAATACCGATTCTTCTATTGAACAAAAAGACTTGATCCTCACTATCCGCACTTCTAGTGAGGACCGTCTTAGAGCGCTAAAACTTCTACTTGAAGAAAAATTCGTTAAACGCCAGGTTTCTCTCAAGGGCATTGACTGGGGGAAAGTCGAAACGGCGTCCGGCGAAAGTGTCCGACAGGTTGTAACAGTAAAAGTTGGAATCAATTCCGACAAAGCTCGCGAGATCAACAAACTCATCAAAGAAAAAGGCCCTAAAGGGGTGAGCAGCCAGACCCAAGGCGAACAAATTCGCGTAACTGGAAAAAAACGTGATGACCTTCAAGAAACGATGGCCCTTCTCAAAAGTTCAGACCTTGAGGTACCGCTTCAGTTCGAAAATTTTCGCGACTGAGTAATTAGTTCAGAAAGAAAACGACAAGTCAGGAAAAGACTTGTCGTTAGGAAAGTCCAATCCAGCCAACGGAAAGCTCAACGTGTCTGAATAGTTACTTTCGCAATCTTTTGCAAAAGTAATTTCAACAACTTCTGGCAACCCATCAGGTGCCACAGCAACACAGTTATTCCCGTGAATATGCACAATTGGGACAACAGAAGAAATTCCCTGAACCAAATATTCGAACTCAATCCTCCGAACCCTGGTGTCATGAAACTCCATCACCACGCTATTGATATTTTTTGAATTCTTTTTAATGCACTCGATTAAGGACTCAGAGAGTTCATACTCTCCGCCCTCAATGTCAATTTTCAACATCACTTCATCTTTATCAAAAAGCCCCTGAATGGAATCAGCAAAGGAAATCTCCGACTTTAAAGATGATGATTCCCTGACCCACTTGCGATCAAATTTTTTCCTGCCTGAAAAAAAGATTCGAAACCTTACCGAGAGGTTTAAATAATGGAGAGCACTTTTCAATCGCGCAATCGCGGACATTTTCTCTGATTCACTTGGATCGCCTCTTAACAAGTCTCTCATCCCTACAAAGGCAAACACTGTCCAGCCAGATGTTCGATCAAAAGCGCTTATTTTTAGCTTTGGGTTTCTTTTGGCCATTTCAACTTCGAACTCCCAGTTAGTTGAAATTCCAATTGAGTACATTCCATTTGTTTTTTCCGCAACACTTTTTGGAATGACATAACCACAATCGCCCTTTGGCCCCACCCTGATTAACTCCGATTTGAATGGTCGTAAATACTGGAATTCTGGTGAAAGTTTCATTGTTAATCCTCGGTAGGCGCTTCTACTGCACGACGTTGCAATTCGTTTACCACCGAAGCATCAGCGAGTGTTGTGGTGTCTCCCAAGTTTCGGCCTTCTGCAACATCTCGCAACAGGCGCCGCATGATTTTTCCACTTCGTGTCTTAGGCAAATCAGGGGTGAAATAGATTGTCTTCGGTTTAGCGATGGCACCAATTTCTTGTGCGACATGATCTCGCAATACCTTCTCATCCACTTCTAAACCACCGCGAAGAGTCACGTATGCAATGATCGCCTGGCCTGTGGTCGCGTCATTTGCACCGACAACCGCGGCTTCAGCAACAGATGGGTGCGACACAAGTGCAGATTCCACTTCAGTCGTACTGATGCGATGTCCAGAAACGTTCATCACATCATCAACGCGACCGAGTAGCCACAAGTAACCATCGTCGTCGAGCTTTGCTCCGTCGCCAGCAAAGTATCGATTACTGAAGCGACTCCAATAGGTTTCTCGATAACGCTTTTGGTCGCCCCAAATGCCACGCAGCATTCCAGGCCATGGTTTAGTCAACGTTAAATAGCCGCCACCTTTGGTTACCGGCTGACCCAGTTCATCAACGAGCTCTGCACCAACTCCCGGCAATGGTCGCGTTGCAGAACCCGGCTTCGTCACTGTTGCTCCAGGAAGCGGCGCAATCATGATTCCGCCTGTTTCGGTTTGCCACCATGTATCCACAATTGGACACTTCCCTCCACCAATGTGTTCGTGGTACCACATCCATGCTTCTGGGTTAATCGGTTCACCAACGCTTCCCATTAACCGAAGTGAGGACAAATCGTGCTTGGCAGGTTCCTCCGTTCCCCATTTCATGAATGTGCGAATTGCAGTGGGTGCCGTGTAGAAAATTGTTGCTTTGTACTTTTCAATAATTGACCACATGCGGTCGTTGCCAGGAAAGTTTGGAACGCCTTCGTACATCACTTGTGTTGCGCCGTTGGCAAGTGGTCCGTACACGATGTAGCTGTGGCCGGTTACCCAACCCACATCGGCGGTACACCAAAAAACATCTGTATCTGGTTTGTGGTCGAAGACGTATTTAAACGTGTATGCAACATGGGTCAGATACCCGCCGGTGGTGTGCATAATGCCTTTGGGTTTCCCTGTAGTGCCCGAGGTGTACAGCAGGAACAGCAACTGTTCTGAATCCATTGGTTCTGCAGGGCAAATGGGTTCTGCGGCTTCCATCAGGTCGTGATACCAGTGATCACGACCAGGCTGCATTGAAACTTCATTTCCACCGCGCCTCACCACCACCACATGCTCGATGGTGCTCGTGAGTTTCACTGCATCGTCTGCCTGCGACTTCAGCGGGAACACTTCGCCGCGGCGCCAGCCACCATCTGCAGTAATCAATACTTTTGCTTCAGCATCATTAATGCGGTCAGCAAGTGCCTGCGAAGAAAAACCACCGAACACCACACTGTGTGCCGCACCAATTCGTGCACACGCCAACATTGCAACTGCAGCTTCGGGGATCATTGGCAAATAGATGTTTACCCTGTCGCCTTTTTCTACGCCCAAAGACTTCAACACATTTGCAAATTTCTGCACTTCGTCAAGAAGGTCCGCATACGTCACTGTTCGTGAATCACCCGGCTCACCTTCCCAAAAGAATGCAACCTTGCTTCCTCGACCTGCAAGTACGTGGCGATCAAGGCAATTAAATGAAACATTGAGTTTTCCACCAACAAACCACTCGGAATACGGCAAGTCCCATTCGCACACCTGCGTCCACGGCTCATTCCAGTCCAAGAGCTCTCGCGCCTGCCGATCCCAAAACTTCTCGTGATCGGCAGATGCTTCCGCATACATCGACTCGTCAGAAACAAGCGCATTTGCTACGAAATCAAGAGAAGGTGCAAACTTGCGAAGCTCATATGAAAGCGCTTCGATTCCGTTCAGATCCTCATTCATCTGGTTGCTGCCCCTGTGTCTTCAATACGACTAGCGATAGATGCGAGACTAGCGCCCGCCATGAAACCAGCCAATACAGCCGAGACCCAAGCATCATTTACCTCGCTTGATTGGCTTCTTTCCATAGGCATGGCACTTACCTGGGGATCATCATTTCTGCTGATCAAAATTGCAATTCGCGATTTTGACTCATCAGTTATTCCACTTGGCAGAACCGCCTTCGGAGCAGCAGCACTTCTACTTATTCCAAGTGCGCGCAAACGAATCGCCAAAGAGCATTGGCCCCGACTCCTTGCCCTTGGATTCGTTTGGATGGCATTTCCATTCCTGCTCTATCCACTTGCAGAAGAAACTGTCTCTAGCGCAATTACTGGAATGACGAATGGCGGTCTTCCTGTAGTTGTCACCGTAGTTACCGCGATCTGGGTACGCAGTATTCCAAGCCCGAGGCGAATACTCGCAGTACTCGTTGGGTTTTCTGGTATCGCATTGATTGCAGTGCCTTCAATACGTGAAGGCTCTACAGCAGATGCAAAGGGAATTTCACTCCTGCTGATGGCACTACTTTCTTATGCAGTTGCAATCAACCTTGCACGGCCTTTGCAGGCCATTTACAGCCCTGCAACGCTCATGCTTCACGTTGAACTGGTTGCTCTTGCGATGTCTCTCCCCTATGGATTATGGGGAATGTCACAATCGACATTTGCATGGCCCGCTCTTGGTGCACTGGCGTTGCTCGGTGTGCTTGGCACGGGGTTTGCGTTTGTTCTATTTGCATTACTCACTAAACGAACGGGTGCAGTTCGCAGCATGATTCCTACATACTTCACCCCAATAGTTGGAGCGATTCTTGGAAAAGTGTTTAATAGCGAGCCACTTCTGTGGATCTCAGTAGCGGGAATGCTGATCGTGATTATTGGGGCTTTGCTTACAAGTTTGCCCGATTAATGAGTTAATCCTTAGATGCGATTACAAAATAACCATCGACTTCATAGAAATCAGCACGGCTCGCATGTGCCTTGGAGAATTCTCGCCAGAGATTTCCATTTGCAAGAAAATATATGGTTTTATCTTGTAAATCTCCGCTCTCCAAGGAAGCCTTCACTACGGAGTCCTGCGTTGCAACATATGAACCAAGTGGTCTCGGCGCATATCCAAAGTTCGTTGTCATGTTCTGGTCAACAGCCAGTTTGCATAGATCGAACCACCGCGTAACCCAGAATTTGGCATCCCCAGTTACTTCACCAACTCCAAGATCAAAATTAGGGTAGATGACCATGTGTTCATGATTCGCTGTTAGACCAACCCACTTTGCGCTTTGAATCGAACTTTTGTATTCCAAAGATTCTGCCATTTGATTTCGAGTGCTGAAAACGCCAGGTGAACTTTCGATCAACATAATTGCAACTATGACAAAAAAGGCATTTTTCAATTTAGTTTTCCTCAACAACACTGAAATTTGGATTACTCCATACAGCGTAAACAAATAATATGCTGGCCAACCAAAGCGAGTTGCTCCCCTAAAAATTTCGCGTAAATGGATTAGTGGACTTGGCCACCAATAGGAAAACTCCTGTTGTAAGACGAAGATTTGATTTGATAATGCGAAAACAAACATCCCAACTGCCGCAATTACAATCGGAAGAAATTTCTGCCACTGACAAAGACTTGATTTCCTCACTCTCGCTAATCCGATAATCACCCCAAAAATGATGATTGTCCCCAAGTATTGGAAACCTTCCCACTCTTCTGAAAAAACATGCCGGATTCGATCTGTGCCTAAGTGATTTAGTAAGTATGAAAATGAAGCACTATCACTAAATCCTGGATTTACAAATGCAAGAACATTTAAGCGAAAAAAGTTTGTTCCTGCGACCGAGGTCCTCATGCTCATATAGCCCATAAAGATAAAACCAGAAGCGAGAGCAATGATTGGGCTCATTAAGGAAACGAGATTTAGGGTTTTCTTTTCGAGAAGCAACTTCAATCGTTGTGCGAGATAAATCAAAGTGACCATTGGTGCAATATAAATTGATGTAAACACTGCAAAGAACAAGAAACATGACCAGATCTTTGTTTTTTCTTCAGAATCAAAGTACAAATACAGCGCAAACAGAATCATCCACTGTGCTGCCAGTGCGTAATGATTCATCGATCCAACTCGGAAAATGAATGCAGGCGCCGTAATAAATATTAGCGAGCCTAGGGTGCGTTCATTTTTTGATTGAACAAAACGACTAATTAGTTTCGAACCGAAAAAACCTTGAAGCGCAAAACAAGCAACCAACCATATTCCTACAAATTGAAAATTACCTGAAAATACGTAACCAACTAGTTTTCCAATTAGATTGACAATGCCATTTTCTGTCGGAATAATGAGATCAGTACCTTTTATATATTTTGAAACACTCGTTATTGGCCATTGAATTAGAGGTTGTTTACGGAAAAACTCAAAGCCAAGTTGAGTAAGTGCGCCATCACCTTTTGCATAAAGCCATTGATAATTCCAAGGGGCAAGGTTTTTCAATCCAACAAACCAGGAACCGAATACTCCGCCGATCAGCAAAGAGAAGTACTCCGAATTAGCCCAACTCTTTAAAGAGATTTTCCTCACAATGGAAAGATTACTCTTTCTTGGATTCTTCCAATACCCGAAAAGATCCGAGTCCATCTCTGGTGGTAAGAGCAAATGATTCATTCTTGCGGCTACGCATTTTCATTGCAGCAACATCTGGCGCAGACTTATGTTCTTCCCAATACTTACTGCCTTCTGATACCAATTCATCGATTCCCCATGTGAGAAGCCATTCCGATTGTTGAGTAACCGACAGATCCGGAACTGTCATCATCAACTGATCAATCATCACTTGTGTCGTGATGTCTTGAGACCCTGGCTCAATCAAATAGTGAACTCCGCGTTCGTGGTCTTTGTAGGTTCGTAGCCATTCACGCCACGGCGTCCTTGCGATTTCATTTGTTGATTCGCTGCAATAGTCGAAGACCAGCACACTTCCACGGCTCAACTTCTGCGACATATTAAGCAACCATTGCGAAGCAGCAGCTTGAATAGGCGCTCTAGACCCGAGTGGTGCTGTTTTTGGCAGCACCTCAGGGATGTCGTCGACAGTTCGCAGCACTTCAACAAATTTTCCACCGTCGCCCAAACCAACGAAGGCTTCCATCCACTCACCGTCAAACACAAACAGTTTGAATGGCAAATTGTCGAGAAGTTCGTTTGCAAGAACCAATCCCTGAATAATCCTGTCAGGAAAGACATCAACCGACTCCACAAAACTTGGATGTAATGCGCGCTGTGCTGCAGAGATTTCTACGGCAACATACTTCATCGCAGATATGCATTTTGGTTGTGCATCAAAAATTCCGCGCGCCAAAGTTCCTGGCCCTGCCCCAACTTCAACAACATCGAATGAACTTGGGCAACCCATCTCATTCCAACATTCGTCCAGATATCGAGCAACGACCGCTGCGAACAGCGGCCCTACTTCAGGAGATGTAATGAAGTCTCCACGTCTTCCCGCCTTGCCACCACCTTGATAAAAGCCACCTTCGCCATACAAGGCAAGGCCCATGTACTGCTCAAATGAAATTGCACCACCTGCTGCCTGTATGGCAGCGGTAATCGAATCAGCCGCCGAAGGCACCGGTGATACGCGCAATGTCTCCGAAGTGCGTTGCTACTCCAGGCAAGATACCGAGTACCAAGGTGGCAACAACAGTCATCGCAAGTGCGAGAGAAAGCGAGCCTGGAATACCAACTCGAGTGGTATCGCCATCTGGAACTGGCTTCATCCACATTTCACGCATGATCGTTCCGTAATAACCGAAAGCAACCACCGAGTTCACCGCACCAATAAGTGCGAGTGCGTAACCCCAGTTAGTTCCCGAACTGAGCAGCGACTGGAACGCGGTGAACTTACCGATCCAACCACCAAGAGGCGGAATGCCGGCAAGCGATGCAAGGAAAATGGTTGCAAGTACTGCCAAACCTGGAGCGTATGAAAAGAGTCCGCCCCAACTGGAAATTTCTCCACTGCGGGTCTTGCGTGAAACCGCAATGATCACAGCGAACATACCGAGGTTGGTAGCTGCGTACACCAACATGTACACCACAACAGAGCGCAATGCCGAAGCTGATACTTCAGACATACCTGCAACTGCCAGCGGCATAAGCACGAACCCGCCTTGGCTAATGGACGAATACGCCATCATGCGGACAATGTTTGTTTGACGCAACGCGATGACATTTCCAACCGTCATGGTGAGTGCCGAAAGCACCCACATGAATGGTTGCCACACACCAGAAGCCTGAGGAAATGCAACCAACAGCAGTACCAGTAGGGCTACGAAGCCAGCTGCTTTAGACGCGACCGAAAGGAATGCAGTAATCGGACTTGGCGCACCTTCGTAGGTGTCTGGCGCCCAGCTATGGAAAGGCACCGCTGAAACCTTGAATGCAAAACCAACAATGACAAACACGATGCCAAGCGCATGCAAGGCACTAAGCCCACCCGTTGCGGTGATGCTCTTACCCAGGTCGACAAGCAAAGTGCTATTTGCAGCACCAAACAACAGCGACATTCCGTACAACATGACTGCACTGGCAAACACTCCCAGCAGGAAGTACTTCATACCAGCTTCGTTGCTCTTGATGTCTCGCTTGCGCCATGCAGCAAGCATGTACGCAGGGATGGAGAGGAATTCAAGTGCAACAAAGATCGAAACAAAGTCGCGCGACGAGGTAATCATGACCATGCCAAGAATGCTGGAAAGCAAGAGGAACCAATACTCGCCTTGCCAGTATTCGTCTTCTTGAACATGCTTTGTCGACAACAGCACCACGACATAGCCAGCAATGAGGAACATCGCTTTCATCACAATGCTGAATTCATCAATGACATATCGCCCGTCAAACAAGGAGCGAACTGAAGTTTCGCTTAAGCCAAGAGTAAGCACCGGCAACATTGCACCAAGCAAAGTGAATCCCGCAAGCGACGAAAGAATCCACTTACGTGATTCGTCCAGGAACAAGTCTGCGAGCAACACGATGCACAAGCCTGCGGCCAGAATGATTTCTGGCGCAAGCGCGTGGTAGTCAATCTGCGGGCTTACCCACTCAGTTGCAGCGGCGAATACGGAATGAATCACGTGATCAGCCCTTAAACCCTGTCAGCACAACTTGAACCGCTGGGTCGAGCACCTTGAACAAGAGGTTTGGTACAACACCGAATACCACAGTGGCAATTAACAACGGAGTCCACGCAAACCACTCGAACTTGTTCACATCGTGGAACGCATGATCGTCGTGACCGTGTCCATCACCCGCAAATTCTGGCTTTGGCTCTCCAAAGGCAACACGTTGGTACAACCACAACAAGTACGCGGCAGCCAATACGGTGCCGAGTGCGGCAATCACCATGTAAACGCGGAACACGGTTTCATTCAGGCCAGCAGCAGGGCTGTAGGCCGACAAAATCGCTGGGAATTCTCCCCAGAATCCAGCAAGTCCTGGCAAACCAAGTGAAGCCATGCTTGTGAGACCAAGAATCCAGCCCATTCGCGGCATTTGCTTAAGCAAGCCACCAAGGCGGGCAATTTCCAGTGTGTGGTAGCGCTCTTTCACGCTTCCCGCCACGAAGAACAACATGCCCGTGATAAGTCCGTGTGCAACCATTCCAAACATTGCTGCGGACACACCGAAGGTTGTAAGAGTTGAAATTCCGAGCATCACAAAACCCATGTGAGCAACTGATGAGAACGCAATCAATCGCTTCATGTCGGTCTGAGCAAGGCAGCCCAGCGAACCATAAATGATTCCAATTACTGCAAGACCACCGATATATGGAGCCCATGCAATTGCTGCATCAGGAAGAACTGGGATTGCAATACGAACGAATCCGTACGTACCCAACTTCAGCAAGATTGCAGCCAAGATGACCGAGCCTTGTGTAGGTGCTTGAGTGTGAGCATCAGGCAACCACGTGTGGAAGGGGAACATTGGAACTTTAACTGCAAAGCCAATGAACATTCCAGCAAAGATCCAGACTTGAACGTTCTTTGCTAATGCTCCACCGTTTTCCACCAAGTATGGAATTGCAAAGCTTTCTGCTCCGGTCTTGAAAAACAACGCAAGGAAAGCAACCAGCATGAGTGCCGACCCGAACATGGTGTACAAGAAGAACTTCAGCGATGCGTATTGACGATTTTCGCCGCCCCATACGCCGATCATGAAGTACATCGGCAACAACACCAGTTCGAAGAACACGAAGAACAGGATGAGGTCTTGCGCAATAAACGTTCCTGCCATACCCGTTTGCAGCACCAGCATCAGCGAGAAGAACGCCTTTGGGTTGCCTGGTGAAGGAATGTGATCAAGGCTGTAAATAACTACGAGCAAAGTGATGACCATTGACAAGAAGTACAGCGGCAGGCTGATGCCATCGAGGCCGATGTAGTAACTGCTCTTGATGAGAGGAATCCACGTCTTTTCATCAACGAATTGCATTGTTCCTGCATTGCCGAAGTCAAAGCGGAACAGTGTCAACACGCCAACTGCCACTGTTGCAAT
>Ga0222713_10005233_pt1 | contig 12702 bp, 17 predicted proteins | sample C33_649DmetaG_FD_165061 | JGI IMG/M metagenome (GOLD analysis project Ga0222713, IMG submission 165061) | Estuarine water microbial communities from San Francisco Bay, California, United States - C33_649D | ecosystem: Environmental > Aquatic > Marine > Unclassified | place: USA: California...
CTCGGTTTTGACCAAGCGGGCGGGGTTGTGACCGTTCCCTCGGTCTAGCATCGCGATAGCCCCAAGTGTCTACAAACGCGTGAGCCCCGAGCTCACCATTCCTCACCTGATAACAGCGTATCACACATAGCGGGCGTGGAATTACCCTTCGAGCAAGGGTTATTCCGATAGCAACGAATGGAATGACGAACTCAACCCCGCCCAATAACTACGCAGCCCCGCCCGCTATGTTAGCTATGACCGTTTCTGGTAGTAACGCGATAGGCCACGCGAGCATGGCTGGCGAGGTTTCCCACGTTGTGGCGCCAAGCCCGCCCCGCCCGCCCACTTAGTGCAAGCGGGCATAGCTCCCATAGCGTACCTTACAGAATAGGCAACCCAAGATGTCTCCAGATTTGGAGAGATCTCGGAATTACCCTACGTCAAAGGGTTTTTCCGCCAATGGACGTTTCCTCAACTTGAGGGGACGCTAAAACGCTAAAAACGTAAGGGTAAACCCCTAGAAAATAGTTCTGTAAGATATCTCGGATATGTTACAATTAGCCCCACTTACCTTACACTATAACCTTACAGAATCGCCAGAATAAGCACGCCAAGTTGTTGATTTTACTAGGCTCTCTCTATCTATCTATATAAATAATATAATATATTATAAATACAATAAGGCTTTTTTGACCCAATGAAAGGATCTATGAAGCTCCATTTTGCCAAACATCCTATTCTCAACTTTTTCTATGATTTCCTTGCGCCCACTGTTTACCCCCCTTCATTGGGTAAAAAAAGTTGAATTTGTTCTTTATTTATTACAGAATCAAGCTAAGTTGTTGATTTCATTAGGTTTTTCATTTTCGTTCTGTAACATAAACCCATCATTCTGTAACATATCCCTTGTATCTTACATAATGTAATAGTGTAACAAATAACAAACAAATTAGACCCTTTCCACCCCTCTCCCACCCCAACCAAAGGAGCCTACCATGGGACGTCAACCCACCTATAACAACGCCGATGATCTGATCAAGCACTGCGAGATCAAGGATGGATGCATACTCTGGCCTCAGTCTGACTCCGCATCCCCTGCGGTACTCAGCCCTCTAAGTCCTCTTGCTCAGATCATGCGCACCAACTCCGTAGCCCGCATCCTGTTCATGCTGTGCCGATATCTACCGGCGGGCAGACGTTTAGTACGGCGGTGCAACACCCCCACTTGCGTCAACCCATACCATCACACTGAAGCCAACGTCATCATGCGCAAGCGGGCGGGGCTCAAAGAGCAGGGGCTTGATCCCCAATCCCTGCTACCCAAGCAGGAATCCAGCCGCCACCTCGCCTACCCGCCTGACGATGTACTAGAAGCACGTAAGCCGCAGGACCCCGAAGTCCTTGGCGTGCTGATGATGTCGGCAAGCGTGGCGGGCTTTGATGCTAAGGGTTTACCCTCAGCCAAGAAGTACGAGTTTGACGTACCAGTAGCCGATCCCACCAAGCCCCTCTTGGTAATAAAGCAGCGGCAAGAAGTCACCGAGCCACCCCCAGAAGAGCAAGGCGGGCAAGACATGGACGATTTCTTCAATGTTTTAGAAGAAAACCTAGCCCGCCAGACAACTCCCAGAAAGTACGGAATGGAGCCCTAAAACGCGGAAAGGGACTTGACAAAGTCTAGTTTTTGTGGTACAATGTACTTTGTACATTGAGCAGATCAGCGATATGTACGGGGCGGAAATACCCTTCCGCAAAGGGTTTTTCCGATGTGTATTTTTCCTTCTATATTGGAGTTAATCATGAGAGTACGTAGCACTGACGAGGGTTGGGATGATTTCAAGCCCGCCCACTATCTAGGTATAAACACCGTGGATCCCGACTTTGACCTGACGGGTGACGTGGAGTTCAACGACACGGTGGACGAGCTAGGTAGCTTGTCTATTGTCGAGTTTTACAACGTGCGTACCGAGCGCATTTGGCTCAACGGCTATCACATTTAACAGCTTATGTTTACTACCAGCGAACTAGCAGTGCGCGTTGCGTTGCTGCTTGCAATCATCGCCGTATGTTGCGACATTCTGTGGTGGGCGCCATGACACAGAAAGTAGGCGCAGTTAGCGTCCATTTGTATACGTTCCTCGCGTGGGTCGAGTGCCTGCGTGAGAAACGCCCCCACTCGCCTGTGTATTGGTATCTATCAATCGCTGGCGTGCCGGTACTTACATACTGGGATGTAAATGGTGACTCACCATACTGAAGAATACGATGACGATCTGGGCGCCGACTGCACACAATGCGGTCGTGTCGTCCCATATCGCCGTCTGGCACTGGGCTACACCCTGTGCCTGTCGTGCGGCGAGCGTGCCGCGCGTTCTGCCCGCGCATCTTGGTGCGTGGTTCAAGCGTACGGTAAGGGGCCGTACCAGTTCGTGACCAACGAAGCGGCGCCGCGTGTGCTGCTTGACACGAACCAGAAATATCCCCGTAGCTAGGAATAACCCTGATGGGCAGGGTTTTTCCTTTTTGTTTGCACTTTTATTAGGAATAAATATGAAATCCGAAATCTCCTTCAAGCGTACCGTCAACTTCAAGGACGCTGTTGATATTCTGCTCAACTCTGGGCAGAACTCTGTGCACCTGACCGGCGAGCCCGGCGTGGGCAAGACTGCCATTCAGGATGTACTGGTCGAGCAGACTGGGTATCGCAAGGTCTACATTGACGGGCCCAATACTGACGTAGGTCAGGCGGGCATGCCGATTCCCAACCATACGAGCCGTACATTGGACTTCTATCCCGCCGATTACTACGGCCTGCACCTCGATGAGCCGCAGGTCATTATGATCGACGAGTGGACCAAGACTGACGATTACGTGCGTAACACATTACACCCGCTGTTGCACGAGCGCCGCTTGGGTACATTCAAACTGCACCCTGAGACCATTGTGTTCACCACGGGCAACATGGACAGCGATGGCGTGGGTGACTCTGCCAAGGCGCATACCCGCAATCGTCAGACATGGCTGACGTATGTCAAGCCGAGCGCGGACGAGTGGCTAAGCTGGGCCGCGAACAATGACGTAGCGGGCGAGGTTATGGCATGGGTGAAAGAGTACCCGCATTGCATGGCCTCTTACATGGACGGCGGGCAAGAAAAGAATCCATACATTTTCAATCCCACGGATGCATCGCAGACTGCGTTCGTGTCGCCGCGTTCGTTGTTCAAAGCGTCACATTGGGTCGATGTGCGTGATCGTATAAGCGAGAACGCATTGATCTCTTGCTTGGACGGCACCATCGGCATAGCCGCATCGCGGGATTTGCAGGCGTACATTTCCCTTGCCGATCAGTTGCCAACATCTGATGCCATCTTGAAGTCGCCTGATACGGTAGCGATGCCGAGCAGTCCTGCTGCTCAATGTATCCTTGCTTTCAAGGCGGTGAGTAACACCACGCGTGACACGTTTGCGACGTGGTTCCGCTACATCAAGCGCATGCCCAAAGAGGCGCAAGCCGTGTTCATTAACACCCTGCTAGAGAACAGGGCGAAGAAAGATTGGGCCCTGACGCATCCATCGTTCGTGACGTGGGCGCGTGAGAACCAGTACATGTTTGCTGGACTTAAAGGGTAATCATGAATAAGGAGGAAGTAGAGCGCACGGCTGAGCGCATGATCAGTTGCTATCGCAATAGCAAATACAGTCCGGAGGAGAGGGCGGCTGACCACGCCTTTTCTTACGATAGCACCGATTCAGGTCGGAAGTTTTGGTTAGATGTTCACAACGTAATCATGGCCACAAGGTATTGGCTAAGAAAGGATAATCATGGGATTAGCACTAAAGAAAACGCTTAGCGTTGAACAGCGCATAGAACTTGTTCACGTTTCGCTGATGCGAAACAAGAAGTTTGCGCTATTCTCCGGTTTGTTCATGGTAGGTAAGACTATCGTGGATGACTCACCCACTGCTCGCACTAACGGACGCGATGCTTGGTATGGCCGAGCGTTTGCCGAGCAGTTGACGGACAAGGAACTTGCGTTTCTTGTGATGCATGAGAACATGCACAAATGTTATAGGCATCTCACCACATGGCGGGCGCTGTATGACATTGACCCCACACTGGCAAATGCCGCGTGCGACTACGTCATCAACATCCAGTTGGTGGACATGGATCCATCAGAAGAGATGCTTGCGTTTCCTATGGATAAGAAAACAGGAAAACGTATTGGTTTGTTTGCCGTGCGCTTCCGTGGCATGGACACTAAGCAAGTGTTTGACATTCTGCGTGCTGAGCAGGGCGAGCGTGGCAAGCAAGGCGAGCAGGGTGACGGCGAGCAGGGTGACGGCGAGGGAACGGTCATTGGCGACGGCGGGAAAAACCCTGACGAGCAGGGTAATTCCTTGGACGATCATGATTGGGACGGCGCCAAGGAGTTGAGCGAGGACGAGCAGAAGCAGCTTGAGCGCGATATTGAGCAGGCGCTCCGGCAAGGCGGCATCTACGCGGGTAAGGTCGGCGGGGATATACCGCGTGAGGTTGGGGAGTTGTTACAACCCAAGGTGAACTGGCGCGAAGTGCTGCGGCGGTTCGTCCGTGTGTCCCTGAAGGATAGAGACAGTGCATCGTGGCGCAAGGCCCATAAGAATTATCTATGGCAAGACATTATCCTGCCGAGCATCTTGGGTAAGCGCATGAAGCATTTGGTTATTGGCATGGACACATCTGGGTCTATCCAAGGTGAACTGCTGACTGCGTTCTTGTCTGAAATGAATCAGATTGTCAAAGATATTGGCGCTGATCGCATTGATATTTTGTATTGGGATACAAGCGTCGCGGGACATGAGACCTATAAGGGCGCAACACAAGATATCGTGCACCGCACCAACCCCGTTGGCGGCGGCGGTACGAACCCTGACTGTGTGATTGCGTACATGCAGGAACACAAGCTCATGGGTGCTGATGCTCTTGTGATGCTAACGGATGGGTATATGGGTTCCAACAAATCAGCGTGGGCTGTTATGACCAAGCCTACGTTGTGGTGTGTGATCGGCAACGATTCATACAACGTCCCCTGTGGTCAGAAACTAGTTATTAAGGACTAATCATGAGCGAAGAGTTTATTCTCATTGTCGGTGACAAGCAGTTTTTGCTTGGTTTAGACGAAGCTATGCAGATCGCCGGTATCCTGAACTCTGCGTCAACTGTTAGCGCAGAATGGATACGGGATGTTCCATCGGGACAAAACAGAGTGAGCAAACCGCCAGCACTCATAGCAACTGTGTCACCCCTTACTGCCATCCTCAAGATGGAAATGGAACATAACCGCAAACTTTTGGAGAAGAACAAATGAGCACGCACAAATACGCATGCGAGTGTGGTAGCACACGCTACTACGAAAACGTGACTATCCACAGGGAGCAAATCTGGGAGGTTGACGCCGATGGCAACATCTTACAGATGCTTGACGAGGGCGAGGATGACGGCGAGCAGGTTACTGGCGTAATCTGCGCCGGATGCAACAAGCTGCTGAAAACACAGGAGGAAAACACAGGAGGAAAAAGTAAATGAAAGTAAAAGTGAGTGAAGCAACGCCCATCCAGTTGGACTGGATGGTAGAAATGGTTGAGTGTGATGGTGCTATGTATTCAGGACGAGCGCCTCGCCCATTCTCAACCGACTGGGCACAAGGTGGCTCGATCATTGAGCGTGAGGGTATAGGTCTGAATAAAAGAAACGAACACTATCTCAACGAGGGCTTTTGGCAGGCAAGCTACTGGAAAAGAATAGAAATGTACGCAGGCCTAACACCACTGATCGCAGCTATGCGGTGCTATGTCGCATCCCGCCTCGGTGACGAGGTGGAAATACCGGAGGAGTTGAAATGAAAGACGCTTTTACTGTAGTTCTTAACAAGGACACTTACGACTTGCTGTTGCAGGTCAAAGGTGACTTGGATAAGCGGTTAGGCTTTGCGCCTACCAATGGGCAGGTGGTTCGCCATCTGATTTCTTTGTACTTTGGCGAGGCGGAATTACCCTCTGCGTAAGGGTTTTTCCAATCCTATCTTTATTGAAAGGTATTTATGTACAACTCTAGTATATATAACACGGCAGGCGTGCCGCGTATCGACAGCTACGAGCAGGCGCTGTATAAAGTACAGCATACGAAGCCAATCAACAGCGAGCAATCCAAGGGCCGAATACCACTCGGCTCAAGGCGCTATCATGCGCGGGCATCCATTCGTATGCTTGGCACTACGGTGCAGTTGTGTGAGTGGAGGGACTCTCCGTTTGTGGAGTGGTTCCCCGACAATTCATTTGTTGTTCACGTCCCCGCGTACGAGAGCGCGTTCCAATGTGCGGATCTTGACCCGTTCTTACCTATAAATATGGGCTTACGGTGGGACAAGGGGCGGTACGTACTGGCATTTCGTGATTCTACCAACGGGCCGATAAAAGAATATCTGCTAAAGAATACGATGCGGTTTAGACCAAGACCCGAACGGGGGATATATTCGTTTGAGCATGACCTGTTCGATGAGCACCCTGTCGAGTACAGCTTACGGCTGAAACCGCAAGCCTACCGCAAGTTCATGACGCCCTACCAATCTTGGTTGGACTGGATGGAAGATGTTGGCGCTATTGACAACAAATCCAGCGGCCCTAATAACGAGGAGTGGCGGGAGCGGTCTGCGTTGGCGTATCAAAATTTATGTACCGCGATTGGCATACCTAGCGGTAAGATATTTTGGGATGCCGTATACGCCAAGGCTGTCAAGTCTAGACCCCAGTACGGGGAGGAGTATAAGCGCCTGATGGACGACTACAGGCGCCGAAACATACTGCCGTTTGGGAAAACCTCTAGGCGTGGAAAGAAATTAGAGTTCCATTCTTTGGCAGTAGATACCGTGCTTGAGTGGATAGCTGATCCATCTATGCGTAATTGGGTGGATGCTAGGTATCTCGCTGAGACGGCTGAGTTTGCTAATGACTTGATCCCCCCTACGTTTGTCAAGACTATGGTTTTGCATAAATTTAGGGAGCAGTTGTTTGTCAAACAACAGCTAGCTGATGGTGAAATCCCAAGTCGGACTAACGAGGAATACTTTACTTCATTCACTTTCTTAACGGAAAAACCCTTGAGCCAAGGGTAATTCCACAACCTAGGAGAACATACTATGCTAGAGAATACATCACCGATTCTGTCGTTGTCATCCATGGCAATGCTTGTTGAACTACGTATAAGCACGTGGACGGCGCGTAAGCGTGACAAAGAGACCACCTCGGACTTGAACGAGCGCAAGAACGCCGACCAAGAGGCGTCTTCTGTCTACAAGTACCTCATGGCGGGCAGTGATCACTTGCAGAAAATTGAGAAGTATGCGGCTAAGTGCCGCGCATGGAACAATGTGCAGACGCTACCGTGGATGAAGGGTATCGGTTTGCTGCCAATGGAGAACTTCTTTAAGTACCGAGAGCAACTCGGCACTATGGAGGCCAACTTCAACGTGTTAGTCCAAGCGTTCATTGATGCGTACCCATCGTTAGTTAGCGCACAAGCATTTAAGCTAGGCGACTACTTCGACATAACCGAATTCCCTGCGGTGGAGCATCTGCCCCGCCGGTTTAGGTTTGAGTACAACTTCTTACCTGTGCCGGAGAGCGGCGACTTCCGTATCAACTGCGAGGCTAGAGTGAAGGCTGACTTGCAGGAGCAGTATGAGCGTATGTATAGCGATAAGCTAGAAGCCGCCATGCGTGATCCTTGGGATAGGCTACACAAAGAACTGACCAAGATCAGTGAGACACTGACCGACCTACCAGACGGCAAGCGGAGCATCTTTCGTGACACATTAGTAAGTAATGCAGTGAATCTTTGTGAACTGCTTACGGCGCTGAACGTCACAAAAGACCCAGCGTTAGAAAAAGCACGGCGCATGCTGGAACAGGCTATTAGCGGATACGATGCGGACGACCTCCGTAAAATGCCCGACGCCCGTAAAGAACTGAAAACATCCGTAGACGAAATCCTTAGCAAATTTGATTGGAGTTAATATGACTAATTTTGTAAACATTAAACTACCCGCCAATGTTGTGCCAGACCCAAGGCTAGATCCGCTTGTTAAAAAGCTAGCGTTGGATAGACCGCAGTGGACGTTTATTCTCAAGAAAAGCAGCAATCACAGACTGGGCCGAGCCTTATTTAAACATCAGATTGACGATCCAAGCGTATCCGCGCCTGACGGTGGTTCATTTGCCCAATTCTTAGACGTTTTCGAAGACAATGATATGTTGGGCATCATAGGTGTAGAGTTCAAGTACTCCTATAAAAAATCGCAGCGGTATACATTCTTCTTAGAGAGTCATAGGATAACAAAGTCGCGCAGCAAGCAAACATCCATGAAGATGGAAATTATTGCGCGGGCGGCTAAGAATGTTTTGTCAAAGAGAAGCCTTGAAGAGATGGCATCCGAAGCACAGTCGGACATAGTTAGCAACTATAACAACGCGCTTTCTATGTTGACTAGACCAATATATGGGCTTTCGCTTATCAAAGATCGTGCGCAACTACAACAGTACGCGTTTGTTATGGCGAACGAGATTGACGGCGACCTTACCAAGTTCCGTGCGGTTACAGACCAACTCCGCTCTCCGGAGTATGAGAAGGCTATGGCCGAGTTTGAACTAGGTTCGTATATGGACAGCATCCGCCCAACTATGATCTGCGTATCTGACGTAGATGGTATGTTTCTAGTAGCGCCTATTAATGAGGCAGAAAAGGCACGTCTGCTGGAGTACGAGGCCATGCCAGAAAAAATGCAGGAGCGTGTTGCAGTACTGCGACTGTGCCAAGACCACGAGGTGGTGCGGGATGTTGGCTTCAGGGAAAATGAATCACAATTCTTAGTTTGTCCTTGACCACTTGACCTACCCCATCATTTTTGACCCGCTTCGGCGGGTCTTTTTTTGTCTGGAAAAACCCTTTGGCGCAGGGTTTTTCCGTCTTAGGGTTTGTCCCTATAAAATAAATGCTTGACATAGTCCAGTAGAGATGCTACATTTGAGTCTCTTTCAGGAGCTATAAGTGGCATCTACACCAGAGCGCAAAGTAAAAGACAAAGTGGTAGCCGTGCTAAAAGAGCATGGTGCGTACTACTTCTTTCCCGCTGCAAACGGGTTAGGCCGCGCTGGTATCCCCGACATAATTTCTTGCTATCATGGCGCCTTTGTTGCGATAGAGTGCAAGGCGGGCAAGGGTGTCACGACTGCCCTGCAAGACCGAGAGTTGAACAGGATACGATCCGCAGGCGGCGTAGCACTCGTGATCAACGAATATAACATAGACATAGTACACACAGTTCTTTCAACGATACAGAGAGAGGCCGATGAAATTAATAGACAAAATCCTACGCGCACCAGTCGCGTCCCCGTTGCTAGCAATCCTAGATAGGCTTGACGAAATTGACTCTCAGTTTGATGACGCATACGCGCCGATCTACGATCTAGTGTCTGAGTTCGACTTTGGCACCTACCAGAACTGGCTACTACGCAGGGAACTGCAACGCATATGCAAGAGGGATGCATACCGCGCATGCATGAATGTACTGCTCAACAACAAACCACTCAAATATGGATTCAACGGCACGTCGCGCAGTCAGATAGTTGGCGTCGTTAAACGTAAATGATCACACTAGATTTTGAAACTTACTACGACTCTGACTATTCGCTCACCAAGATGACGACTGAAGAGTACATAAGGCATGACCGTTCCCAAGTGATTGGGGTAGCGGTCAAGGTAAATGACGCCCCTTCCGAATGGTTTAGCGGAACGCATGACGAGATAGCTGCGTGGCTGGCACAGTTTGAGTGGGGCAATCATTTCGTGTTAGCGCACAACGCCATCTTTGACGCCGCTATTTTGACTTGGGTATTTGGCTACAAGCCGAAAGCATGGCTTGATACGTTATCTATGGCACGTGCGGCACTTGGCCCGTTGGAATCAATGAGCCTAGAAAACTTGGCCAATCATTTCGGTTTAGGCCAAAAAGGTACCGAGGTGTTAAACGCCAAGGGTTTGCGTAGAGAAGACTTTAGCGCGGAACAACTAGCTGCGTACGGTGAATACTGCATAAATGATGTTGAGCTTACGTATAAGCTGTTTAAGGAACTGGACGCTAGCTTTCCTGTTAAAGAGAAAAAGCTGATTGACGTTACTATCCGCATGTTTAGTGATCCTGTGTTTGAGCTTGACTTAGAGAGGTTGGAAGAACATTTAGTTGGTGTACGTGCGCGTAAGGAAGCGCTCCTTACCAAGTCTGGCATAACCAAAGAAGTGTTAAACAGCAACTCTAAGTTTGCCGATCTATTGAAGAGCTACGGGGTAGTACCACCCACAAAGATAAGCCATACCACTCAGCAGGAAACATACGCGTTTGCTAAAACTGACGCCGCGTTCATTGCTTTGGAATCACACCCGAAGGAAGAAGTACAAGCTATCGTAGCAGCGCGTATAGGCGCCAAAAGTACTTTGGAAGAGACACGTACTGAGCGGCTTATAGACATAGCCAAGCGTGGCCCTATTTGTGGCGCCGTTCGTAAGCTACCTATCCCACTACGTTATTACGCCGCACACACTGGTAGGTGGGGTGGATCTGATAAGCTAAATCTACAAAACTTACCAAGTCGTGGCCCCGAAGCGGGCAAGATAAAGCGTTGCATCATCGCACCTCGCGGGCATATCATCATCGACTGTGATTCGTCTCAAATTGAAGCACGTGTATTGGCATGGCTGGCGGGGCAAACCGATGTTTTGGACCTGTTTGCTGGAAATAAAGACGTCTACACATACATGGCAAGCGCCATCTATGGCGTACCAGAGTCAGAAGTAGATAAGCAACAGCGGTTTATTGGAAAAACTACCGTGCTTGGTGCTGGCTATGGCATGGGTGCAGACAAGTTCCAAGAGCAATTACGTATTTTTGGGGCCTTGGTTGACCACGATACTTGTAGCCACATCATAAAGACGTATAGGCTACGTAACAGCAGGATAGCTGGGTGGTGGAACAACTTAAATACCGTGTTGTACGCCATGACTACGCAAAAGACATGTACCGTAGATGCTGTTGGGCTGATGCATCTATCGCCGTTTACTGGCATAGAGCTACCTAATGGGTTGTTTATTAACTACCCCAACCTCACTAAAACCGTAGGTGGGTACGAGTACAAAACACGGAGTGGTAACAAACGCATATACGGCGGTAAAGTGGCTGAGAACCTTTGCCAAGCAGTAGCACGTTGCGTGATTGGGGAACAGATTTTACAGATAGAAAAGCGTTATCGCGTGGTGCTTACGGTTCATGATGCGATTGCCTGCATAGTACCGGAACAAGAAGCTACAGAAGCCAGAGCTTATATAGAACAATGTATGCGCACACCGCCTGCGTGGGCTACAGGATTGCCCCTTAACTGCGAGTCAGGCATGGCTCATAACTACGGAGAATGTTGATGCCCCAACCAATTACATGGTCGTACAGTAGCTTATCGCTATACCAACAGTGCCCTAAAAAGTACTACCACCTAAAGGTAGCTAAAGATATCAAGGAGCCCCTAGGCGAAGCGATTGTTTTTGGCAACAAGATTCATAAAATAGCTCAAGAATACGTTGAGTCAGACGCCCCTATTCCAGAAGAACACGCGTCCATAGAACCGGCGTTAAAAGCGTTAAAAGACATGCCGGGTAAGAAGCTATGCGAAAACAAGCTAGGACTAACCGCTGACTTTGAACCATGTGGGTTTTTTGATAAGGGCGTTTGGTGGCGTGGTATCGCTGATCTGATCATCCTACAAGATGAAGTTGCGCTTACGGTGGACTACAAGACGGGTAAAAAAAGTCAGTATGCGGACTTGAAACAGCTAGAGATAGTTTCACTTGCTATCTTTAAGCACTTCCCAAAAGTGAAGAAAGTCAAAGCGGGTCTGTTGTTCCTGTTCGCTGATGACTTTGTTAAGACTGCTTACTCAGCCGAAACACAGAATGATCTGTGGACCGGGTGGGTATCAGATGTTGGGCAGTTGGAAGCATCTGTACATAGCAATGTATGGAATCCTAAACCCAACTTTACGTGCCGAGGCTGGTGTCCAGTCGAAGCTTGTGACCATAACCAAGGAGTAAAAAATGGCTAAGAGAAGCAAATCCAAAACTGCAAAAATTCGTAAGTTGCTAGCTAAAAACCCGCAGCTGTCAGTGCAAGAACTGGCGCAGCAATTTGGCGTTAGCAATAGCATGGTGTACAACATACGGGCTAAGCTAAAAGCTATTGCTGAAAACGAAGACATGCAAATACCTGTTAAGCAGATATTTCCTGTGAAATCTGACAATGTAAATGCACCTGCGCATTACACAGACGGTGGGATTGAGACCATCGACTACATTGAGGCCAAAGGATTGGGCTATCACCTCGGTAACGTAGTCAAGTACATCAGCAGGGCGGGCAAGAAAGGCACTGATCTTGGGATGCAAGATCTGCGTAAAGCCCAATGGTACTTGACAAGAGCGATCGAGAAAAACGAATTTCAGTCGCCCACACGATGAAAGCCTTCCGCAACTCATGGTGTCTGGTGAGAAACCGGGATCGTGGAAAGAAGTTCCTGAAGATTATTTTAAGGAGAAGAACACATGACACCATTGATACAAGAAGCGGTGCGATTGGCTCCAGAGCCTGA
>Ga0222713_10005235_pt1 | contig 12699 bp, 11 predicted proteins | sample C33_649DmetaG_FD_165061 | JGI IMG/M metagenome (GOLD analysis project Ga0222713, IMG submission 165061) | Estuarine water microbial communities from San Francisco Bay, California, United States - C33_649D | ecosystem: Environmental > Aquatic > Marine > Unclassified | place: USA: California...
CAGAGACCGATATTGTAAAGATTACCGGCTTTATCGGTAAACCTGAGACTGCGAAAAAAACACGAGGTAACCAATTCTTTTTTGTGAATAAGCGCTTTTTTAAAAGTTCGTATTTTAATCATGCTGTTTTGAAAGCATTTGAAGGATTGATACCAGAGAAAACACATCCTACTTATTTCATTTTCTTAGAGGTAGACCCTGCGAAAATTGATGTTAATATTCATCCAACAAAGACAGAAATTAAATTTGAAGAGGATAGGTTCATATATTCAATATTGCTGAGTACGGTACGTCAATCTCTAGGAAAGTATAACCTAATGCCTAGTCTTGATTTTGAACTTGAAACCGCATTTGATTTACCCGCAGGCTTTAGAAAGCAGCCAATAATTGAGCCCACAATCCAAGTAGATCCAAGTTTTAATCCATTTAAAGCACAAAACCAAGGTGGTAAATCAAATGGATTTTCAAATGGTATTCGTGAGCAAGGATTTGGAAAATCTAAATCCCATGAAGAAGATTGGAAATCTTTTTATTCAATCCAGGAAAATCTAGAGAATCCACAGCAAGAGTTCATAGGAATTGATGCGGGAATCACCAGCGCAGATGTATTGCTCATAGATCGATATATTCTAACACCAATAAAAACTGGTATTATGGTGATTGATTCAAGACGCGCTATCGAACGGATCTTGTATGATGAGTGCATTGATGCATTTGTTAAGCACCCTTTGAATCAACAAATGCTTTTATTTCCAATTGAAAAAGTATTAGAAAAACAAGAACAACGAATTATCTCGATTCATTTAAAGACTTTTGAACAGCTTGGATTCAACCTTGAACTTGAAGATACTATGCTTCGCATTTTAGGTGCTCCTGAAATATTAGACGAAAACGGGGTCATCCAATGTGTCGATGAATTAATAGAACGAATAAACTACAGTGACCAAAATAAAGAAGATATAGCTCATGCGTTAGTTGTAAAAATTGCAACTAATGCGGCAAGGTATCATCGCATTGGCAATAAGCAAGAAGCGGAATTACAAATACAACGGTTATTTAGCTGTAAATCACACGCCATAAGTCCATCAAATGAACCAATTTTACAAATTCTCACATTAGAACAGTTAAACCAGTTGATAAAATAATTACATGTTAAACAACATTCCACAGGTTACAAAGAATTTATTACTCTTAAACATATTTGCTTTCATTCTTACTTTCATTCTTGGTGGAAAGGGGGTGGATTTGAATCAATATTTAAGTACTCATTCCATTGGATCTCCATTATTTAAACCTTACCAAGTGATTACCCACATGTTTGCCCATGCAGGATTTATTCATTTGTTAATGAATATGTGGTTGTTTGTAATGCTTGGGGGTTACTTAGAGCGCTTGTGGGGTCCAAAGCGGTTCTTTTTATTCTTTTTAATCTGCGGATTCGGTGCATTTTTACTTCAAAATGCCATGAGTGCGTATCAACTTTTTGATTTAAAATCAGAGATTTCTGCTTCTGGAATTGATTTACATACAATCAATTATTACATCTCCAAAGCATCAACCATTCAGGAATGTTTTTCAAAAATCAATCGAATGGGAGAGTTTTCCGAAGCTCAAGCTAAACTTGTTTTTGACTATGTAATGGTTTCTCATTCTTCCATGCTCGGTGCTTCAGGAGCGGTTTTTGGAGTATTAGCCGCATTTGCGATTTTATTTCCAAATCAAGAATTTATGCTGTATTTTGCCATTCCTGTCAAGGCGAAATTTTTAGTTGGCGCTTATTTTATATATGAAGTTTATCAAGCTTTTCAAAACAATCCCAATGACCAAGTGGCACATTTAGCACACGTAGGAGGGGCAATTGCAGGTGCAATCCTCGTACTATACTGGAGAAAAACTGACCGCGCTAATTTTTATTAATTGAAAATGGAACAACGAACTATTGTTGATGAGATAAGATTTCAATTGAAAAACGGTAAAATGACCGTGCGTTTAATCATTTTAAATGTTTTCCTTTTCGCTTTTATACGCCTTGTTGGATTTATTGAAGGATTATTTTTCAATACAATGTGGGGTCTACGTTTGGTTAATTTTCCTACTAGCCTCTATCAATTTTTGACTAATCCTTGGACCCTAATTTCAAGTATTTTTGCCCATGTATCACTAGGGCATCTTTTTTTTAATATGCTTTTTTTATTCTTTGCCGGATCAATGTATGAACAAATATTCGGTTCTAAAAAGTTACTTATTACTTACTTTGCGGGAGGAATAATAGGCAATTTATTTGAATTGTTCGCGTGCATGATATTACCTGATTTTTTTCCTCCACATTTCGTTTTAGGAGCTAGCGGGGCAATTATGGCTATTTTTACGGCCATCGCTGTGTATCGGCCGCAGACTCCCATTTATTTGTTTGGGATTATTGGAATTCCAATTTATGTACTTGCTTTGTTTTTCTTGGCGAAAGATTTAATTGGCATTGGTGCTTCTGATGAAATTGCTCATTTTGCTCATTTAGGAGGAGCATTCTTTGGGTTTTTATCTGTTCAAAAAATCCATAGCAATTCAAATATATTAAATCAATTGAATGGTCTATTTAAAAAAAATCAGAACGGAAATTTCGTTAAGAAAAGACGATTTAAATCGGATGAAGTATACAATGCTGAGAAAAGAGCAAAACAAGAACGAGTAGATGCAATTCTAGATAAAATTTCGAAATCAGGATATGAATCCCTCAATCGTGAAGAAAAAGATTTTTTATTCAATCAAGGTAACTCATGAAGTGGATTGACCGAATTCTTGCCATTGCCCTTTGGGTAAGTTCTGCGATGTTACTGATTTCTTATGCAAGCCCGTTTTTCCATCCAGACAGTATTCAATGGTTGCCTTATTTCGGGTTGCTTTATCCAATTTGGGTTTTCGCATGTGTTTTTATAACAGGTCTGGCTTTTTTACGAAAAATCCCATTCAAATTTATCGGTGTTTTTATCATTTCCATTGGGTTTTCATTCCATATACGATTAATCGCGTTCAACTTCACAGAAAACCTTACTTCAAAAGACTCTATTCGATTATTGACCTATAATGTTCGCCTTTTTGGCTTATATGACGATAGTACTTTTGAAAGTAGAAATCAAATTTTCAATTTAATCCGAAAGGAGGGACCAGATGTGGCTTGTTTTCAGGAGTATTACCGACAAGACAAACCTACCTCATTTGAAACGTATGATTCCATACGAACCATTATGCGTTCGATAGATTATCACGAAAGAAGTGCACATAATGAAAGAGGAAAACGAAATTTTGGTATTGCAATTTTTTCTAAATACCCAATGATCGCTCGAGGAGATGTAATGTTTGAAAGTCAAAGTACCCTTGATTTTAATTATTGTATTTTCGCTGATATTATTTTTAAGAAAGATACATTTCGGATATATAATGTGCACCTTCAGTCTATTAGACTCAATGAACCGGGAAAATCGCAAGAGCAAGGAAGATTAGCGCTATTAAAAACAGGGATAAAAAAAATGAATTCCGCGTATGTGAAACGTGCAGATCAAGCAAGAAAAGTCATTGAACACATGGAATCCTCACCCTACCCAATTGTTGTGTGTGGAGATTTTAATGATACCCCAATGTCTTATACATACCACCAGTTTTATAAAAAAATGACGGATGGTTTCAGGGAAGCAAGTTTTGGGCTTGGTGCTACCTACATTGGACGAATTCCGGCAGGAAGAATCGATTATGTTTTCCATACGGATGAGTTATTCTGTTCAAATTTCAATGTACACGACGTCAGTTTTTCGGATCATCGACCAATATCTTGTAATATTAACTTTGCTAGGCCATAAATGAAGCGTATTCTTATCATTGATTGTGGAAGCAACAAGGTTCCACAGTTAGAAGAAATTATTTTTGAGTTTGCGGATTACGAAACACATTCATTTTTTGATGTCACTGAGGATACTATAGATTTATTTGCTGGTGTAATTATTTCAGGGGCACCTATTTTAATCACAGAGGAAGACATGGTGCCTTATATTACTCATATATCTTGGATTAAGACTACAGATAAACCGGTGCTAGGTATTTGTTTTGGACATCAACTGATTGGTTTAAGTTACAAAGCCTTTGGCTCGCGAATGCGAGATTGTCGATCCATGAACGAAATTGAACAATTCGTGGATTGTCCGATCCTATATAGGTTACCAGAAGTTTTTGAAATGCAAGAAGACCATTGTGAAAGTATATCAATACCTCAAGAATTTGAATTAGTTGCGAATTCAGATGAGTGTATTAACGAGGTTATGCAGCATGTTACACGAATGGTATTCGGTGTTCAGTTCCACCCTGAAAGTTCAGGAAACTATGGTCATATTATATTGGAGAATTTCGTTGAATTATGTTAATTCTCTAAATATTTATAGTCCTTTTAAGAATAGTTTCAAGGCTTTTATTCATACAGCGTTAACATTCCAATGTAAAGAATCTCATTACACCCCCTCGATTAATTTTTAAATCACAACAACACCTCAATTCATAAAAAAAGGCGGTATAAACCGCCTTTTAAAAGTAAAATTTGCTAGTTATAATTTTATAAACTTAACAGATTGGTTTTGTTTTCCAGAAATCAATTTAATGATATAGGTTCCTTTGGGTAAATCCTCTGAATCGATAGATACTTCATTTTCACCAGAAGCCATGTTTACTTTTTTAATCTGTTTCACTAATCGCCCCGTAATGGAGTATACTGAAATCTCCACCGATCCACTTTTGTTCAATTCAAAAGATAATGTAGTATTCGCATTGGATGGATTTGGATAGGTGATCAACTTTGCCTCTAATGAGGTATTGTTGATGTTTCCATTATTTCCTAATCCTAAGTAAGCCTCAGTCTTCCAAATGCCTCGTCCAAAGGTACCAATATAAATTTCTCCAGGTCGGTTATTTCCTTCTTCAAAGGTTCTCCAACTTTGACGAACTTCAAATACCGGTGTGCCTTCAAATCCTGAGGAGGCGTTTTCCCATGACGCACCTCCGTTCTCGGTAACAAAGACGCCTTCAGAAGTGCCTACTACAATAATATTTGCATCATCACGATCAATGATTCCATCAAAGCAACCCGGTTGGGAACCTGGGATAATGCTACCAAGAGCAGTAAAGGTAGGCGTAGCAGCAGTTGCGTTCAAAGATCTTCTATTTGTTCCATTAAATCCTGCAAACAAAACAATGTCATTTTTGTCAGATGGATTAACAGCTATTCCTTCATAATTAGAAGTTGAAATTTTTGTTGCTGTAGTAAAGGAAGGAGTAGTTGCTTGCGCCCCCGTTCCGACGAAAGCTACCTTAGACATGAAATTAGGATCGCTCGTGTAGACGCTACCAAGCCCATTAATTCTCCAAACCCCGTTACCTGCAACCACATAGCAATGCTCTAAATCACTTGAAAACTCAACATCAACAGAACTATTCGAACCAATACCTCTAGCAACACATACCCATTGCGCATTGGTTACCGCTAAACGAAGAGCATTTCGCGTTCCCCACAATTCTCCACCGTTAGCATTTACATAGACTAAAAACCAAGATTGGAATGGATCTGCTACTTTCAATGTATCCCATGCTACGTTAAATATTACCGTATCGGATCCCATATTTACCAATTCACCAGTAGCTGCATTTTGACCAAAATTAATTCCATTCACAGTTAATGCCGGATTATACAACAATGTATCGTCGAAATGTAAATCAGTGGCAGTAAAATAATTAATTGAATCGCCAGAAGATAGACTAGGGATTCGTATCAAATCACCTGCATTGTAATTCTTTGTAGCAATATAATTTACCGAATCTTCTGAATTTGGATCAAAATACTCTGCCAAGAATACTTCTGTATGAAACGGATGGTTAGGGCTACCATCTGTTCCTGGTGGATCATATGTACCTGGTAAAAGGGGTTCAAAAGAAGTCCACGTGACTCCCTTATCACCAGATCTGGATATAGTATTATAATAAATAGTGGAGAACATTACCGCAGGATTAAAGAATGAAATTTCACACTCGAATCCATCTCCTCCTCCAACTTCTCTGAATTCTTTGTATGTAGACAACGTATGATTGTTGTACAAGGTCCCGTTGTCTTGAGTTCCGCCCATTACCGCACCATCTCGATCGAATGCGATTCCATAAAACTGCGTGACATTGTATCCTCTATTTGCAACAAACCATGTGTTCCCGTAATCAGTTGTAATGCTTACTCCGCCATCATTTCCTGCATAAAAACGGTTGTTGCTATCCCATTTCATTTCATGGTTATCTGCATGAACGTATATGGACGAATTCGGAGCTACAGACCATAAAGATATCTTTTGGAAGCCCCCTGATGGCGGATTATTTACTGTTTGCTTCCATCGCCATATATCTATTCCACCAATTAAAATTTGTTCTGGGTCATTAGGTACTACGCTCACAATAGAGTTATATCCCCCTTGATCACGATAAATATCAAATTCACTTGGAGGTCCAGAAGCACCCACGAATTGAGTCCATGTGGCACCATCATCATGAGAAACGTGCATACTCAGCAAATTCGAATTAGTACGCACTGCATACAATGAATAATGATTAGAGCTATTTTTTACCGCAGAAACAGCAAACTCAATGCGAGGAGCATTGGCAGGAACTAAATTATTTGCTGCCGTACCGGATTTATTAGAGAAATTCGCGCCTCCGTCTGTGGAAACGAATGTAGTATTTGCACCAAATGCACAAATTATTACCTGACCGTCTTTTGACATTTCTAAAGCGGTACAAGATCCGGCAGTAACTGGTACAGAGGTCATTGTTGCATCACCAAGTTTCCATTTTTTCAATCCGCCTGATGAAGCCATAAATACGTAATTGTCAGCATCCGAGCTAACAATTTGTGTACAATTGGTAGTATTCGGTATATTGTCCCATGTGGCTCCAAAATCGGTTGAATACCAAACCCCATTGCCATTCCACGCCTCTTGATTAGAACCAGTTGCAACATATAATACTCCGTCTGGTGTTTGAGTCATAGATGAGATGTAAGGATTTGCTCCGGCATTAAAATATTCATCGACACGATTCCAGACATTTCCTTTATTCAAGGAAACAAATAATCCCCCTGAGACACCGCCAGCCCAAACACGGTTAACATTGGTTCGATCCACTTGTATGGCACGCGTTCGTCCACCAATGTTATCTGGCCCTTCTTCGGTAAACATAATATTCTTTGAACGATCCATTAAAGCTACGCGTTTGCGAATTTCTTGTAATTTGTCTTCCGAAATTTGTTCCCCGGTTTGAACATCAATATAACGTGCTTTCAACCACTCCAATGCTTCATCAGCGCCTTTGGTTGCTTTGTTATTTGAAGCAAATAACTCTGAAGTATTTTCTTCATATACTCCTAGGGTTGACTTACGCAATTCGTTGATACCTAAACCAACTATTAAAACTGCAACAAACAGAGAACCAATGAGATATATTTTTTTATTCATGAGAAATAGGTTTATACTACTAAATTAGTCTGCCAATATAGTGAAAAATCAGTACACAATAAACACAAAATTTAATCTTCTGTTCAAGTTTTTATAAAATATGTTTTTCAGCATGATATGAAGACCTAACTAATGGCCCACTTTCAACGTGTCGAAAACCCATTTTTAGGCCAATTTCACTATAAAAGTCGAATTGCTCCGGAGCAATGAACTCCGCCACAGGAAGGTGATTTAGGGAAGGTTGTAAATATTGCCCAAGAGTAACAATATCGACATTCACACGGCGTAAATCCTCCAAGGTTTCAATTACTTCTTCTTGAGACTCACCAAGCCCTAGCATGATGCCGGATTTTGTTTTCATTCCACCTTTTTTAAGCCGAAAAAGCAATTCTAAAGAACGGTCGTATTTGGCTTGGATTCTAACTTGTTTGGTTAGTCTACGAACCGTTTCTAAATTATGAGAAACTACTTCAGGTGCCGCCTCAATAATTTTTTGAAGATTTTCCCAATTCCCCGCAAAATCCGGAATTAGGGTTTCCAAGGTTGTTCCTGGAGATTGATGGCGAATGGCTCGAATGGTTTGCACCCATATATCCGCACCACCATCCTTCAGGTCGTCGCGATCCACAGAAGTAATCACTGCATGTTTTATCTGCATTGTTTTTACGCTATGAGCGACCTTGCCCGGCTCAAATAAATCTACTTCAGCAGGTTTTCCAGTCTGAACACCACAAAACCCACAGGAACGTGTGCATACATTACCCAAAATCATGAAGGTAGCCGTTCCTTCACCCCAGCATTCCCCCATATTTGGACAACTTCCGCTTTCACAGATGGTATGGAGCTTGTGTTCATCAACTAAGCCACGTACCTTTTTGTAATTTTCCCCTGTTGGCAATTTTACTCGTAGCCAACTTGGTTTTTTCGTGCGTATTTTATCCTCCATGTACCGTGCAAATTTCGCTAAAAAAATTATTATACAAGTACTAAATCGGTTGGTTTAATTATATCCATAAAACAATCCGTACCTTTGAGGCCTATGACATCCATTGTAACCTATCAAGGGTCACTTAGAACAACCTGTGTGCACAAGGCTGGGGAACAAATTTATACGGATGCCCCACAAGACAATCATGGCATGGGTGCTTTTTTTTCACCAACTGATTTAGTTGCTACTGCGCTTGCTTCCTGCTTTTTAACCATTATAGGAATTTATTGCGAGGAACGAGAAATACCATTCAAATCCGCAATAATTGAAGTTGAAAAAATCATGGCTTCCAATCCCCGGAGGATTTCAGACATTCGTCTATTTATAGATTTCGGAGAAAATGATTGGGATGAAAAAACATTAACCAAAATTATCGCCGCTGGAAAGGCATGTCCTGTGGCTATTACCCTAAAAGATCAAGTAAATATAGAATATCACTTCAAATGATTAAAAAACCGCATCCATCATATACTCGAAAGGAAAAATCAGATATCATCTACGGTATTCACAGTGTTAAAGAAGCCGTTGAAGCAAAACGTGAGATAAATAAGATTTTAATCCAAAAAGGGATTTCAAAAGAAGGGTTTGAAGAGATACGAACTTTTTTAACAGGTAATGATTACGTAGTACAATACGTTCCAATTCAAAAACTAAGTCAGTTAACTTCCGGAAATCATCAAGGTATTGTGGCATTTGTTTCTCCTATTGAATACCAAAAGGTTGAAGAATTGGTAGAGCAGTGGCTAGCAGCCGGGGTTAAACCTTTTATCCTCGCTTTGGACCGTATCACGGATGTTCGAAATTTCGGTGCTATTGCACGCACTGCAGAGTGCATGGGTATTCATGCCATTTTAATTCCTTCAAAAGGATCTGCATTAGTTACAGCGGATGCTGTAAAAGCTTCTTCTGGAGCCTTAAATCGAATTGCCGTTTGCAAAACTGATCAATTCAAAAACACCTTATTTCACCTACAACAATTAGGACTTCGGGTTGCCGCAGTAACCGAGAAAACCAAAGTTGCCATAGACGGCGCAAATCTTAGAGGTTCGATTGTATTAGTGATGGGATCAGAAGAAGATGGGATCACACAAGATATTATTAATATGGCTGATCTTCGGGTTACCATCCCAATGAGTGGGTCTACAAGTTCTTTAAACGTTGGGGTTGCGGCTGGAATAGCTATGTTTGAAAAAACCAGACAAGAAAAAACCCGATAATTATCGCATTAATTTTGCTGCAAGTTGAGGTATTTCGCTAAGACAAGAGATTTTATTCTCATACTTTGATTTGTCATTCTTCTTTTCTTGATACCAAATAGCTTGCATGCCAACTTTAATTGCTCCTGCTACATCTGCTCGATAATCATCTCCGACCATTAAACTACGCGAGGCAGAAGTCTTTGCCAACGTTAATGCATGCCAAAAAATTTTGGGATTAGGTTTATTTACCCCCAACTCTTCACTACATAGGATTACATCAAACCGATGATGAATCCCAGCATGTTTCAATTTAACATGTTGTACTTCAAGAAATCCATTTGTTATAATATGAAGCGTAAACCCCATATCACTAAGATCGGTTAATACCTCGGAGGCATATGGCACCAATGAGGTTTGTTTGGGGGATAAATCCACATACCCGTCACCAAATCGTTTAATCAGTATTTCATCATCTAACTGAAATTTTTTTAGGGTTGAACGAAAACGCTCGTAACGCAAGGACTCTTTAGTTATTTTTCCATGAGAATATGCATGCCATAGCGCTTTATTCTTATTGTGATAGACCTTATGAAAAATCTCAAACGATGAGATTTTTGAAGCCAACTTGCTTTCATCAAAAAGCAATCGAAGCGCTCGTTCAGAATTCTTTTCAAAATCCCATAAGGTTCTATCTAAATCAAAAAATATATGCTTACCCGAAAAGGCCATACCACAACAAATTCAACATGATCGAATTAACAATAATCCAAATAATTATTAAGGGAAATGTATATTTATTTTCGCTATAAAACTTAGCACAAATAATAGACCCAACTGGAATTGATAAAAAAAGAGGGGCGAAATAAGTTAAACCTAGAATCCCAAATGTCTTTTTTATTCTCACAACCCATTTATTAGTTCGGGTGAATTTTCTTTTTAATTTAACTTTCCCTTTTAAAGCCTTTAATTCCCGACGTTTTTTTTGGAACAGAATAACTCGTTCACTGGCAAAGTAAAAAACGCCTGCGCTAAACGAAGCCCCCATGGCCGAAGAAACCGTTATTTCCCAGTAAGGAACCCCCAGTTTTATTCCGGGTATTCCTGAAATTAAAAACTTAAATGTTGCGAGCACAAATGTGCTCCAGAGGATATGCCAATCCATGTTACACTTTTTCTCCGAATGCTAGGTCTCCTGCATCTCCTAGGCCCGGAACAATATATGATTGTGCTGTTAATTCTTTATCTACCACAGCTACATAAATCTCTGTATTACTTGGAAAATTTTTCGAAATTCGATCAAGCGCTTCGTTAGTTGCAATTCCAGCAGCAATGTATATTTTTTTAGGCCGTCCTTGTTGCTTAAGCGCATCAAAAACTGCATTCATAGAATTTCCGGTAGCCAGCATAGGATCTGAAATAATCCATACTCTATTATCTAGTGCCGGTGCAGCAAGATACTCCACGTAAATTTCAAAATCTTCTGGTGTGGTATGTTTTCGATAGGCGGAAACGTACGCACTTTCTGCTCGGTCGAAGTAACGAAGTAATCCACTATGCATTGCTAACCCAGCTCGAAGAATAGTAATTAAAACTGGTTGTTCCTCTAACACTCTACTCGGAGCAATACCCAATGGGGTTTGAACATCAACCGATTTATATTTCAGTTTCTTGGAAATTTCATATGCCATAATTTCAGCAATTCGTTCCAAATTCGACCTAAATCGCATCGGATCAGTTTGAATGTCTACATCTCTTAATTCAGCCAAATAATTACCTATAATTGAATTTGAATCGGATAAATTGTGAACCATTGTTTAGTTTTTTACGAAAATACCAAATTAAAAGTCAAAAACCTGTTAAAACTTGCTATCCAAGTTCTTTTTTTAAGGTCGCTTCATCGAGTTGTTTATCCCAGCGCGCAACAACAATGGTAGCGACTGAATTGCCAATGAAATTAGTCAATGCACGGCATTCAGACATAAACTTATCAACACCTAAAATCAACGCCATTCCTTGAACGGGAAACCCTTTCACAACTGCCAGTGTGGCCGCCAAGGTAATAAATCCTGCCCCTGTAACTCCCGCCGAACCTTTTGAGCTGAGCATGGCAATAAGTAAAATAAGAATTTGTTGGTTGAGTGAAAGAGGAAAATTACAGGCTTGAGCAATGAACAATGCAGCTAATGTCATATAAATATTAGTTCCGTCAAGGTTGAAGGAATATCCTGTTGGAACGACCAATCCAACCACCTGCTTTGAACAACCTAGCTGCTCCAATTTACGCATTAAATTCGGTAATGCAGATTCAGATGAGCTAGTTGCTAACACCAAAAAGAGTTCATCCTTAATATATCGCAGCAATTTAAAAATAGAAAACTTATTGTACCAAGCAACTAAGCCAAGAATGACTACAATAAAGAGCAATGCAGATATATAAAAGGTTGCCACTAGACCAATTAAATTCCATAAAACCGCTAGTCCATATTTACCAACTGTGAATGCCATTGCACCAAACGCACCAATAGGAGCAAGTTTCATTAGTATTTCTACAATTTTAAAAATTGGATGCGCTAAGCCATGTAAAAAATCAATTACCGGTTTACTTTTCTCTTGGGTCATAGAAAGCCCAATGCCAAAGATGATAGCTACAAATAACACTTGCAAAATGCTATCTCCTGTAAGTGAACTTAATAATGAAGTGGGGATAATCCCTAAAATAAAAGAAGTTAACGAATGTTCTTTGGAGGCATCCACATAATCTTTAATTGACTTTGGATCCAAGGTATTTGGATCAATGTTCATCCCTTGCCCAGGCTGCACCAAATTACCAATAATCATCCCGATTACTAGTGCTAAGGTTGAAAATGTTATGAAATAGAGCATAGCTTTTCCGGTTACTCTACCCACTGAATTCAAATTATTCATTGAGGCAAGTCCTGAGGAAACAGTAATAAAAATCACGGGGGCGATGATCATTTTTACAAGA
>Ga0222713_10005239_pt1 | contig 12695 bp, 27 predicted proteins | sample C33_649DmetaG_FD_165061 | JGI IMG/M metagenome (GOLD analysis project Ga0222713, IMG submission 165061) | Estuarine water microbial communities from San Francisco Bay, California, United States - C33_649D | ecosystem: Environmental > Aquatic > Marine > Unclassified | place: USA: California...
AAAAGAAGGAGGAGGATACAGATGAAAGGTGTAAGTCACTATAAGAAAGACGGCACACCGCATACAGGTGGCAACCATAAGATGCCAGATGGCTCATTGTTTTCTGGAAAAATACACGGCAAAACAAGTGTAAAGTTATTCCACTTAAAAGATTTGTCTAAAACTGTTCAGAACAAAATAAATAAAAAGTAATGGCACTAGCTAAATCACAACAGTCTCTCAAAAAATGGGGTAATGAGAAGTGGAAGACCTCAGATGGTAAACCGTCTGAAGGTAAAAAAAGGTATTTGCCTTCCGCAGCATGGAACGCTTTAAGTGCCTCAGAGAAAGCTGCAACTAATAAAGCCAAAGCAGAAGGTAATGCTAAAGGTAAACAATTTGTACCTCAACCAAAATCAATAAAACAAAAAACTAAAAAATATAGATAATAATGGCAAATAATAAAACAGCAGCTTGGACTAGAAAAGAAGGAAAGTCAGCGAGTGGCGGTCTAAACGCCAAAGGTATTGCCTCTTATAGGAAAGAAAACCCCGGCAGTAAACTTCAGATGGCGGTTACAACCAAACCATCAAAACTTGACCCTGATAGCAAAGATGCTAAAAGAAGAAAGAGTTTTTGTGCTAGAATGTCGGGGATGCCTGGACCTATGAAAGATGAAAAAGGGAAACCAACTAGAAAGGCACTTTCATTAAAAAAGTGGAATTGTTAAAATAAATAATATTTTTTATAGTTTGATTGTTCGGGGATTTTAGTTGCGAAACTGTAAACCCCCTTTTTATTATATTATTATTTTGAAACTAATTCAACAGTGAGTTTTTCATTACCTCTTTCCACCTGTTCCATTATAATTTGAAAGTTATTTTTAGCTGCAATTTCTTTAATTTCTTCTAAACGCTTCGCACCAATACTTTCACCTTCTTGAATAAATAATACACCGGCATCAGGATTTTCAGCTATTTTTAACTTAATACCTAATTCCATTATTTCAGATTTAGAAAGCGAATCAGGATTTACAGGAACACCTTTGTATAGTAGTTGCTCTGAATCAAATCCAAGCCCTTCTATTGGGCTATCCATATCACGAATAGCATCTTGTATTACCTGGCGTGTCGAATCAATTAAAGCGGTCATTTCACCTATGTCGTTAGTTAGCTTTTCTTTTTCAGCTAATTTAGCTTTAAGTTCTTTTGCCTGTGATACCTGAGCATTAATTTCATTTGCATTTTGTAGTTTAGTTTCAAACTCAGTAACATCAATTTTTGTATTTGAGTTTAAGAATGCTTCGCCTTTATCTATACGGTCTTTATTTACTTTTGCCAAATCCATAAGACGAGCAATTTCTGAATCGTACCTTTCGTTTTCTTGCTTTAGTTGCAATAGGGTAGATTCAGCAACTTCTATCTTTGAATTATGATCGTTGGCTTCTTTTTGTTTCTGGAATACATCGCTCACATCTATAGGTTCAATGTTAAGATTTTCTCCCTTCATTGGGTGTAATGCAATAGCACCATCAATAGCCTTTAACTCACGATTAGCGATAGTTCTTTGCTCATAATTAATAGCTACATTTGATTCGTAACGTTCAATCTGTTCAACTATTTCTTTGTCTAAAAACTTCTTATAGGTCTCTATCTGCTCTTTCCTTCCTGATAACGATTTAGATTGTTCTACGAATTTGTCAATATCAAAATCAATGGCCCCCACTATCCCTGCAAGTGTTGATTTCTTATTATCCTTCATTCCGTCAGGTGCTGTAATGGTTACAATTGGTTTGCCATCCTTAAAAGATACCTGGAATAAGTATTGGTTGCCTCTAAAGTCTGCTATTACCTCACCTTCACCTGTGGCATTTGGTGGTATGTTCTTTTGTTTGCCAAGCGCAATTTCAATAAATTGAATTACGCTTGACTTACCTACTCCGTTGTCTCCTTTTAAAAGGATAATATTATTCTCAAAACTTTCATCAAAATCTTTGATGGCTTTAAATTCTTTTATTTGGACTTTCTTTATCATAATTGTTTAAATATTCAATTGGTAATTCCAATTCTTCTAATTGGTTAATTTGATTAAAATAAAATTCTTTTGTTAGGCTCATAATTAAAAAGGAACGTTATCGTTTTCGGGAGTTGTTGCACTTACTAAATGTCCATCATCTTTTTTAGTTACATAGCCATCGTCAGGAATATGCTGCGTAAAGTGCTTGTCCATTATTTCCTTTTGTTGTTCTACTTCTGACTTAGCATTATCTAATTCTTTTTCTAATTCAACGGGAATTGTTTTGCTGAAATACTCCTTGTGGTAGGCCTTTAATTCCTCTTGTAATTTGCCTGCAATATCATCCGTTTCTTGACTTACATCAATCAACTTAAAGACTGGAACATAATATTTTGTTGCCCCTTTTTTAGCTTCAGTTTTACCGGTTAACTGTACTGCTTTTGAATATAGATCGTTTTTGCTTTCTTTACGAAACTCAAACCACCCGCCTAAAGATGAACCTGTAAATTGAATGTTACCTATTTTGAAGCCTTCTGAATCTTTGTAGGCAATGTAAACAGAAGCACAATATTTACCTCCTGACGCTACAATAGTATCGTGAATGTTACCATAGGTGCCTTCTGCTATCAAACCGCCTTTAAATGATTTAACCGTTAATGTTTCAGATTTAATGTTTCTGATTTCATTAGCGTAGATACCTGAACTTGTTGGGTCATTCCAACCTTTGATAGTTGAAAGTTCATCTAATACAATAAACGTAAAGTTAGATGGTAACTCAATGTTCTTTTCTTGTTCTTTATCCCAATAAAGGAATAGTCCTGGGTCTTTCCATTGTGCAAACATTGTTGCAGGATTTTTTGGAAGCTCTGATTGATTTGGATTTGTTCTTGCCATTATATTATTATTAAAATTGTTACTATTAAAAATAAGATTATTATTGATGTTGATTGTTTCAAAGTTTTATTGGTTTTACTATTTCTCTAAAAAAATTGTTCTGTCTTTCCCGGGCTCGTTTGCGTTGGATTGATTTAATCCAGTTGTTAATTACCCGTTCCATTTTATGAAGTATTTAAAAATGTAATCTATTATTTTAGCCTTCATCGTGTCCAAATAAAATAGTGTTTAGGTTTTCAAGTTCTTCGGTGGGTGTGTTACTATTAAGGTCAATAGTAACCTGATTAAACGTATTATTAAACAGTCTTTGGTTTGCAATAAACACTTCTGCAACCTCTGATTTTTCGCATGGAATAACCTTTTTAAAATCGCAGGATGAAGGAGTTGCTTGATATGTAAATCCATCACTAAGGAATAAACCTAACCTTTCATTAAAAAAAGCATAATAGCTTGGCTTTGAATAAGTTTCGGCAACCTTGTAAAAACATGGAAACGTTATTTCAATTTCCCTTTTGATTGTGTCTGTTACTGTTATTTTCATTTTTTTATCGTTTAATTGTAGGGCAAAATACGTTCATTTATTTCATATATTTATCGGGTTTTCTAATTTAGAATTAATCTAAATAGATACCTAACCTAATGTTTAAATCGTGTCTATTTGTAATTTACATTCATCTATTGTTGCAGCCCATAATACAAGACTATCACAATCGGAAATACTAAAATATAGATATTTAGTGTTAGGGTATCTCCAGTTGTAATACTCGTTTAGTTCTATTTTAAATCCCTTGTATGTCATCTTATCTTCTACAAAATGCTCCACAAGAACGATTACTTTCTCTGTCTTTATAAATTTCTGTAAAATCAAATGGTATTTCTTCCTTGCATTCTTGCTCAAGTTGATTCATTGATTTGCCTGATTCCATTATTGAAAAATGCTTAACCCTTTTATCTTGAATATCATTTTCTAATTCTTTAATCTCGTTAAAAGTATCCCTATCTAAATAATACATTGCTTTGTATTCTTTTTGTGACTTATAAAAACACATCTTACACCCACCTCTATTCATATAAACAGGGAAGGATGGATGCATTCCGTGAAATTCTAAAATAGCTTCACAGTCTTTTCTTGTGTAGCCGTCATTAATTAAAGGATATGTGTAATTAATACTTGATATTTTTTCTAAATTTCCTGTCCTACCTTCTTCATCCAAATTAAAACCTATCATAAGTTCTACTTCGCCAAGTGACTTTAAATAATTATCAATAGGTTTGATTTTGAATGCTGATGTGCAAAATCTTTTTTGCCCTGATGGCATAAATTGTCCTATTCTTATTGCATCAATCAAACTATCTACTTTTACACCTTTGGTAGAATAAGAGCCTTTTAATCGTATTAGTTCACAATCTCCTTTATGTAGTTCTAATATGTATTTTTCAAACATATCTAATCTGTCATAAAGTTCTTTGTGTTCTGCACCAGTATCTACCCATATTAATTTAGCACCTTTGCCATAAAGAATTGCCATTGTTGAACTTTCAACTCCACCACTAAATGATATGTATTTCTTCATATATATATTCCTATTCTATTGTTCAAATCGTGTCTTAACTGGATTCTTTCGGCTGATGTGTATCTATTCCCTAATTCTATTAATTCCTTTCTGATTAATTTTGCAATAATTATTTTATCCTTTATGGTTTCAATAGTTAAGTTTATTGGTTTAGTTGATTTAAGGCTATTTAATAACTCTAAATAATCTTTGCCATACATTCTTACTACTCCATCCTGATAACGTATTGTATCGCCTGAATTAAAGGAATTTGAATGCTCTGACTGGAGATGAATATTATGAAGATTAAAACGTATTGTATCGTTACTGCCACGACTTATATAATGCCCTGCATTCATCTTGCCTGTTTTAGTTCCTGTGGCAATACATCCCATGTCTTTGTCAATCAATCGTACTATTCCATTAATTACTTCCTGTAATAGTCCTTTCCATTCGCTTAACGTGGTTATCTTTTCCTTTCGTTCTGCCTTTTCTTTAACCCAATCCTTTTTAGCTTTTTTCGCCTGATTAGCTTTGGTATATTCAACACTACACATAAAAGAACAAACCATTTGCAAAGGTCTATCCGGAATGAATTTAGTTTTACATTGTCGGCAAGATTTAGGCTTCATATTAAAATGGTCTATCAGTAAAACTAAAGTCTTCTGTCTTTTGTATTCGTTGGTTATTTGGTAAATCTTCATGTCGTGAAAATTGACCTTTAAATTTACATCTCACTATTCCTGTTTCTCCCAATCTGCATTTTTCTATCAAAATTAAACAATCTTCATGGTCAAATGTAATAGTTTGTTTTTCGTAATTACCGTTTTCGTTTTTATCATAAAACTCCATTTCTTCTACTCCGTGATAAGATGGATTATATAGAAATATTACGTTATCTGAATCTTGCTCTAATGCTCCCGATTCTCTTAAATCTGAAAGTTTATATTTCCTTTTAGTTCCTTTTTCTAATCTTGATAATTGACTTAAAGCCATTATAGGTATACTTAATTCCCTTGCTAATCTTTTAATCCTTTTAGATATAAAATTAACCTGAGCTTCTCTATTGCCGAACTCCTTAGTGTTCTGGACCATCAATAGTTGAATGTAATCTATAAAAACCATTTTTACACCGTTTTTTCTTACAGCTTCTTTAACTATGCCACAAAACTTTTCTATCGTTAATCCCCCTGAATCATAAAAGTAAACTGGCATCTTTGCATATTCTTTAACATTATCACTTAAACTATCCCATCTACCTTCATCCATTTTGCCCTTTCTTATACTTTTAACATCTATATCTAAATCAGAACTAAACATTTTCCATAATAGTTGATAATCGTTCATTTCTAAACTAAATACAGCACATGGAATGCCTTGTTTTGCAAGTGCCTTAACTTCATTTAACATAAACGTAGATTTACCTTCTCCGGTTCCTGCTGCAACTATTGTAAAATCAGGTGCTGAATAACCTAATAATTTATCATTTAAGGCACTTATTGAACTTGGATACCCAATTATATCACTTTCATTTAAACTTGCTTCACGCATCATGCTATAAGTTAATTTAGCTACTTTTCCTATATCTCTCATATCAGGCGTAAGTGAAGATGTGATATTTTCAAGTTTCCATGCAAATTCTTTGCTAAATTCAAACGGGTCTATTCCATTTTGCCATGCTTTATTTAGGTAGTCCGTTGAAAGTTCAATAATATTTCTTTGTAGTGATAACTGTTTTATAATTGTAGAATGATATTCAATATTTGCAGCAGAAGCAACCCTTATTGTTAGTTGGCTTATAAAATGTGCACCACCTATTAAATCTAATTTACCTTTTGACCTTAACTTTTCAATAACAGACATAATATCTATTGGTAAATTTTCATTATATAGTTCACTCATAATATCCCAAACTATACCATGTTGCTCCTTATAAAAATCTTTTTTATCTAAAATAGTTGATACTTTACCAAATGCCGTTTTTTCAAGCATTGCAGCCCCTATTACTATTTCTTCTAAATCTATTGCCTGTGGTGGTAATTTACCTTCCATTGATAAAGTTATTAAATTCATCTTTCATTGCCTGTATTGATATATTTCTTTTTGGATATTTACTATCATACATTTTTACAAATTCAGAAGCTATATTACTATCAACCTCTTTTTTAATTGTAAAATAACTAAATGTATTTTTATTGTCTTTGTTAATATCTTCAAAGTGAAAACATCCTTGCTCTCTTGAGTATTCTAATCTTATTTTTCTCATAATAATTTTGATATTGGTTCTTTGTATGTTTGTACTGGTTTGTTAAATTCTTTTTCTATAATAATTTCATCATCCCATGCTTTTTTATTTAAGTAAACTAAGGGTGATTTTCTAAATTGCTTATCGGGTGTAGATTTAATATATTTAGGAACTACCGATAATATTAGTTGTTGAGTTTGTAAATCTAATCTATCCCATTTTAATTTAGCATCCTTGCCATCTACTTTTTTATCATATAAATTATAAAAAATATCAAAATTTATCTTTTCTTCTTGTTCTTTGTTTATTGTTATATTGTTTGTTTGTTTATCTATACTACTATTGCTTTGCCCATTGCTTTCTGTTTGCTTTGCCGTATGCTTTATGTTTGCTTTGTCCAATGCTTTGCCGTTTTTTGTCATAGCATTATTAAGGCTAATTATGTTTGCAGAGTATTGATTTTTGCTTTCTTGGATTAATATTATAAATCCCCAATCTACTAAATCTCTAAAATATTTAATATAGGTTTGATGTTTTTTTATTCCTAATGCTTCCATTGTCATTTGTGATGGAAATCCGAATTTATTTTTCCATCCCATCCTATTACAATGTTCAATAGCAAAAAAGTAAATAGCTGTATGGTTTGGGTTTATTTTTTCGGGGTTTTCAAAACACCAGTCAAACCAATTTCTTGATAATTCGTAACCGTTCATTTATAAAAATAACCCCGTCCAATACAAAGGCTCATCACGTGCATAGAATATGCAAAGTGCAATGTAAGGAACGGGGATTTATTTTTAAATATTTTCATCGTGATGAGCGTTACAAATATAGTTTAACTTATTACAAAAACAAATTACTTTATTAGCTTAAATTCAAGTTTTCTACGTGCTAAATTTAACTCCATAGATTTTTTCATTAAATCTCGTTGATTATCAACAGAACCGTCACGTTCTCTTCTAATTTGGTCAGACAGATTTTCAATTTCATCTTTAATGCTTTCTATTTCTGATTTTATGTTTTCTAATTCTTCCATCTTCCTATGTTTAAATAAAATTCTGCTCCCTTTTTATCTTTATCGCTTAATGCTTTGTTATAAACTTCAATCTTCTTCCACTGTGGCAATACCTGCCATCGTTTGGCCATCAACTCTTTTCTGCCGATTTTATCGGTTAGCTTCCAGAAGTCAGCAAATAACGGGTAATCTTCAATCATCTTACTAAATGATAGGTTACAATTTCGGTTGTTTTGCCGTACCTAGTTTTGACAAGCTTTTTAGTTTTTTCAAACTTCATGTTGTGGTGCAACTTTAAACGATCCACTACTTTGTGAAGATTCCAATTAAGGAATAATTGACAACATTCTAACTGGCTTAAACTACCGTTTCTTTTAAAGTAGTCGGCTATTGCCAAGGTACATGTTTCAAATTTCGGTTTACTTTTAAAAATGTTTTGTATGTTCATATTTTAATTATTATTTCTTGGTTGGTTATTTCTTTGCATAACAAGGATCGCACAATATATTGAATGGGTCCACATATTTACCGCAACAAGTACAAACTCTGGTAGCTCGAATAACTTCGTGTTTATTGCATGTAATTGACGGTATGTCTCTAAAAAAATATCTTCCTTTCTTTGTCATAATTCAAAATTATTAAAATGTTTTTTAAATTCAGTTATTGTATAATCAACCCCCTCAATCGTATAAATTCTTACTTTACCAACTTTACTCAGGTATCCCACAACCTCTTGCTTGCTAAACTTCCTAAGTGCTTTAAATTTCATTATTCAAATTAAGAGATATTGTTTTAATTATTTGTTGGTTTAAGTAATTTAGAAACGTTCTAAAATGGACAAATTATTTTTTCAATCTTAATTAATTCTTTTCGCAGTTGCAATACACTTCTAAATTTACCGTTTATACAATAGCCTTTAGTGCTGCTTACAACTACTTTTCTTACTATCTTACCTCTTAATGTATTAATACATATTCCATCGTCTGTAAATTGATAATTCGGGGCTGTTTTTAGCTGCCATTTTAAATCGTAATTAACTGTTATTTGCATATTTTTAATAGTTTAATATTTAGTTTTATAATACTTACCGATTAGTTATAAGAAATAGCTACATTAGCGTTTCTTAATGGAAATCCCTTTGTGAGTTCGCAATTCATTATCTATAATTTTGAGTGTATCTTTTATCAATTCGTCAATTAAAAATTTTTGACTTTCAATATTCATATTACTCCACCCATAATCTTTTTCGAGTGTTCTTTTTACTTTTGCTAATGTTATATTCATTTTAATTAAATTTATCGTTAATAATTCGCTACTTCTTATAACAGCACCTAACCAAAAGCAGGGTTTTACTGCTCCTAAGATAGTTTTGTGGTGTGTTCAAGTTTCGTGTTTCCATTGTTGTTTTGTGGTTAAATTCCCTGCCTTCGGTTAGCTGCAAAACGTTATAGCACATTAAAACGATGCTATAACACGGGCTATATGCAATGCTTAGTTCCGTGCTTCGTATCGAGTTTTGTTCTAATTTGACCATAATTTTAAAATATTTTTCCCACCGCACTTTGGCTTTTTCAAAGCCATTAGAATAGTGATGTTTGTACTGCTTTTGGTTTTATATTTATCTTAATATCATTACCAGAATCATATCTTGTATTGTTTCCTTTTGGATATGGTTGTGTGCCGTATTTTAATATTACTTCTTCTTTCAGTATCTTGCTATCTTTTTTTGTGCCAGTAAATTGGAAATATCTATGCTTACCAAGCTGTTTATTGTAAGTAATATTTAATCCAAGTTTCTCTAATTCTGGTATTGATGATGTTCCGTATTTGTCGTATAGTGTTCTCCTGTGCAATTCTTGTCCATTAACAAACATTCTTTTTTCAGCAGATGAACGACCAGTGTAAATCCAATTTGTAGCCTGATAAATATATCCGTGGTGTCCATAATTTTCATCTGCATACGAAACAATTATTGCAGATTCTCCAAATTCTCTTAAACACATTCCTACAAATTGAGAAAGTATGTTTTTGCCCAAATTTTCATTAACCACTAACCTATTTAATTCGTATGGCTGTAATGAAAATTCAAACCTTGATGCTGGTATGGCAAAAGTACAAACACCTACAATAGAATTATTTATAACTAATCCAAACGCCTTATTTATTGGAGTCATTCTTTTTGCATAGTGTTTGGTCAAAAGCCATTCCTTACAATCAACTGGATTTATTTTTTTAATTTCCACGCTAAAAATATTTTAAAATTATTACTGTTGTGCTTCGTATCATCTTTTGTGTGTTATTTCGCACTGCATATAGCCCGATACCGTTATATGAAATGCCTTGCTGACGTGTTCCAATTGAAGTTCCGTGAAGGAAAAACAAAAAGAAAAAAGCCATCGCACTTTTAAAATAATTCTGTTTGAATACTTGGTTTATAACTTGCATCATATCTTGTGTTTTCTCCTTTTGGGTATGGTTTTGATTTAAATAATTTGCTGTTCATTATCTCTTTTTTTTGTTTTTTATTAGCCAATACATAAACATACCTGTATTTTGGTTCTCTCCTAACTTGATATAATTGGTCTCCATACTTTTCTTTCAACTTTTCAATTCTATCTTCTGTAAATGCAAATTCATCCATTAAAGTTCTGCTATGTATATGTTCTTTGCCTTTCAATTTCCAATCCAATTGAGTATGGCTTTCTCCAGTAAATATGAAATTAGTTGCTTGGTAAATATACCCATTATGTCCAACTGATTTATCTGCATAGCTTACAATTATCAATGGCTTTGGAAGTAGTTTAAAAGATTCAGCCACAAAAAAAGATGTTGCGTTTTTATCTAAATCATCATTCGTACATAGTCTATTTAATTCGTAAACCAAATCCATATACTTTTCTCCAAATAATGATTTTTTCATTGTCAAAGGAACTGCATTTCCAAAAGTAATAACGCCAACTAATAAATTATTTTCATACAATCCAAATGAGTAAGTAAATGATGTCATTCTATGTAAGTAGTGTTTCTTCAACAGCCATTCTTTGCATTGGTCGGTTGATACACTTTTTACATTATATTTATCTTTTATTGCCATCGCTTTTTTTCTTTTTGTTTTTCTGTTTAGTGTTCCAATTGGGCTTTATCGTAAATAAGTCGGCACTTCATATAACACGGGTTTGGCAAAAGTGGGCATACACATCCTGCTAAAATTGAGCATCCTACAAGCCCACCTTCGCCAAGCCCGATACCGTTATAACTCATTTTGCACCCGAGTTTTATAACGACTAATTTTTTCCAATTTACGTTCCATTGCTAATTTGCAACGTATATGATAAGGGTCTGATTTAAACCTATCTTCCATTTTGTTCCAATGAATTAACTTTTTCATTGTGTTTTCTATTTCTACTTCTATTAATTGCAATAAATATTTTTTCATAAAAAAACGAGTTATAACATTGGTTTAGCAAAAAAGCGGTTTTAGGCTTAATTCAATGTTGGTTTTGTGTTTGTTATTTTGGTTTCTAAACCGAAAGATTAGGCTTGCTTTTCCACTTCTTCGCTAAGCCAAGTACCGTTATTTCTCTTAAAATAATTCAGGATTTTCTTCAAGTTGTTCTTCCACTAATCTTTCGATTTCTTTCAAAGTCTTATGGTTATAAATTCCAAGTTCAAAACCGTTTATCTTTAATTTATTAATTGTCTTGCACCAATACTCTGTTATCGTGGATTGATTCGGGTCATCTGGATGTATCGCAGGATTGTCAGTTTCAATTCGTAGCACCTCGCAGGATACTTCTATCTTTACACCTTCACTTTCGGATAATGTTAGTTCTAATGTCTTTTTCATGTTTTGTTTAATTGCGAGTTTAAAATTCTTGCTAAAAGTCAAGTTTACTTACTTTTCCGTATTACGTTTTATTTTTACTAATAAAACTATAATAATTACTACTACTGCTATCTGTATCATACTACCAACTGCTTACGTTTGTAATACAATAGTTACTTCCTACATGGGCATTGATCCAATCACCAGGCTGCAAATAAAATCTCTTTTCTTTCTTGCTGCAATCGTTACGGATTACAACTGAATAATCACTTACGTTGTCGCTAAGGACTAAACCACAATTACATTCTACTTTCTCTTTTTCGCAGCTAAGCAAGGTTAAGAGTAACATTAAGCTAATTAGTTTTTTCATTTTTATTTTTCTTTAATTGTTTAGGCAAAAGTAATATTTCAAATAATACGTTTAACGCTTTTTACAATTTAGAATGTTTCTAAATTGGTGCATTTATTAATTGACGTTTGTTAAATTTTCTATCCGGGTGAATATTTTTTTGGCCATGTAAGCTAAATTTGATTTTCGTATATAAACGAATTGTAAGCCACTTTTTATAGTTTCCGTTAGTTCTGGCTCATTTTTGATAATAAAATTAAACCTATCCCCATTAGGATTGAAAATTACCATGTGTCTCCCGTTTAAATAACTGTGTTTTAGTTTTCTGTTTATTGGAATTTTGTATTTAATGATTTTATTGTAAAGATGACTCCGCTGGATGCGAATTTCAATAGCAGTTTTACTGACGTTAAAATTATTTTGTTTTAACTTGTCTAAAATCCATATTTTTTCTGCTTCGTCTTGAAATATTTTAAAATCTTTAATATCTAGGAGGCATTTTAATTCAAAAGTCGTTCTATCTTCTTCGAGTTGTAATTTTTCTGCGTCTGTCATGGCTTTACTCTTTAACTGGTTCGTTTAATAATCCCTCTCCGATTGTTGAGTGTTTAATCCAAAATTCATCGCCAATTTTAAATCTACTGTTCCCGCTTGGATCAATAACTTTAAACAAGGATGAAGTTTCGTTCTCTTTTTTCCTTTGAAGGATTACTCCACCGGTTTGCGTGTTTCTAATTTTCATGATTTTATAATTTTATAAATTTCTCTGTTTGAATTAAAGATGTCCAAGTTAATATATTCATACTTCATTTCTTCCG
>Ga0222713_10005244_pt1 | contig 12689 bp, 35 predicted proteins | sample C33_649DmetaG_FD_165061 | JGI IMG/M metagenome (GOLD analysis project Ga0222713, IMG submission 165061) | Estuarine water microbial communities from San Francisco Bay, California, United States - C33_649D | ecosystem: Environmental > Aquatic > Marine > Unclassified | place: USA: California...
AATTCTTGTGCGTTCATATCTGTCATTTTTTAATTAATTAAATATACGATAATAGTCACGGTCAATCAAACAATAGTGATAGCACCCATTACTGGATGCTATCTCATGGCAACTAAAAACCCATTTAAATGAGTACTAACGGTTAACGGTTCTTAAGCGGTAACGATGTTTTTTTGGCGTCTACGTGTTAACATATACATAGCATTTGCTACTGTATCGTTAATTTTACGAACACCATTAATCATATTTGTAACATGACTAACTGAATACCCTGTTTCATCTGCGATACGGGTCACATCACCTTGACGACGACGGTGAGTAAAAAATGCTAACTTTGCTGTGCGGTTAAGGTAATTCGCACGTACCTTTGTTTGGTAACTCATAACTACTTGTTTTTTTGATTAACTGTTTATTTATTTATATTATAATATACTATCTTTTAGGCGGTCAAACAAACCTTTTTAATTACTTCAATAGCTCTTTCTTTATCTACCCAACCATCATTATCTAAATCTACTATATCACCTACGTAATACATCTCATCTACACACTTTAATTCTCTTAAGTGTTTCATTATTTTAGCGTTTTGCAATACTTCCGCTTGTCTTTCATACTCTCTAATCTGTGCAATAGTCATAATTATTTATTTTTATTAATTAAATATAGTGAGTAAACTGCGGTCAACCTAACTTTTATTCGTCTTCGAGTCCGTCCATTAATGTCACGTCCCATTCCTTCATTTCTTTCAATTCTTCGTCTGTGTATTTAAATTTCTCCATTTCCTTGTTTAGTTGTTTATCCCAATTCAACCACCCCGCGTCAGGATCAGCATCTGGGTGTTCCTGTTCGTATTGTATTGCTCGGTCTATTCCTCTAACCCACAATGAAGATATTATTGTTGCCATTATGAATGAAATTATTATTGCTACTATCATTATTTTTTAATTTTATCTTTAATTACTACAATTGCAAACACCACTAGCGTTGCAATCATCATTATAATCAGTTCGTGAATGAAGTCGGACATAGTTATCTCATTTTATTTAGTTTATCAATTACCTCATCCATTTTGTATAGTCTATATGCTATCCATGGTATGCTTAGAATTAGTAGTATAAGTTGGTCCATTATAGGTTATTTATTTATCGTTACCCCATATTAATTGTAATCTTAATGCTATCATACCAAGTCCACCAAACCCACATAAAGCGTAAAACCCTAAAGGTTGTATGTTAGTTTTATGGTAATACCATTCTCCAATAATTGGTATAATCAATGATAATAAAGCCGTAACAATAAATAGTATTGTTGTTTTTGTTATTTTACTCATAGTTATTTAGTTTTATAAAAATTATTAAAATAAATTCTATCTTTTTTATTTTCTTTCCCTCTATTATAATAAGAATACAAATCACCAAGCCGTTCTATATGTTTTTTACATATATGGTTTATTTTTTTCATAGTTATTTAGTTTTATTTATTTCATTAAACAATGATCTTGCAAATAATTCGGATGCTTTATCAAACATTAAATTGCTTAACTCTGCTCTCTTTTTATATCCCCCAATAAATTCTTTTTCTCTTTGCTCTTTCTCTATTTGTTTGGCTTGTTCCCATATACTTGATTCTTTATTAATTCTTTCTATTACTGAATCTGTTGATGTATTATTTTTTGATAATTCATTATACAACCATTCTACTGCTGTTTGTTGTTCCATAGTTATTTATTTTTTAAATCCCATACTTTCTAATAATTTTTCTTCAAATGACTTACGTTCATCAATAAGATCATCAGCCCATACCTCGGCATTATTTATCATACCATTAATATCATCTAATAAATTATCTGTTTCACAAAGATATGTTTCATAATAGTTAGTAGGACCCATATCATTTAAAGTGATTTTATGTTGACGTAATCCATCAGGACGTCTTTCAACAGTGTGATTTAATTCAACTTTGATGTTAAATTTAAATCCTCTGTATTCGTGTACTTTATTCATTTCCATAGTTATTTATTTTTAAAATTTCGTTCTATTTTTTCTCTAATTGCTTGTACTATAAACTTACCTACTTCATCTTGGAATTTAGCTGCTTCTGGAGTGTATTCTTGAGGTGTTTTTCCTTCTACTTTAAATTCGTTTTGAAGTCTTCCCCATCCTCTTACCTCTGCTACTAATTGACTTCCACCATCCTTATCTTCTCGGTTCCATATTTGAGTACCCCATTCATCATAGTATACATCACTAAGCCATTTCTGTATTGTCATTTTGTTCTGATTTGAATGTTTCATTATAGTATTGTGTTGGTGTTAGTTTTCCTCTTTCGTGATAATAATATCGACCTGTATTTAGTATTTGTTCTTTTTCTAATGGTATGTATGTGTTTTCAATTACCATCTCAATTGCCTGATAACATCTATCCCACTCAATGTTTAGTGGCATGTTTTTCCTTTCATCTCTTAATTGAGCAAGCAATTGCATCATTGCGGTTTTATTTTCCATTTCAATTTGTTTTAGCATTTGTTGTTTAGTTGCTTCCATTTCTTCAGGTGTTATTTCATCTAGTAATTCTTGGAGTAATGGACTGTTGTATAATCTTGCTTTCATAGTTATTTTATTTCTCCTGACCATATCAATAATCCAATTCTAATAATAGCTGCTAATAACAAGATACTAAACATAGCAATCATCATTGCACTTAATGCCATAATCTGACGTGCTGACGCTTGCATCCATTTTCTTCTTGCATATTTTTCTACTTGTATAGCAAAGTAAATTATCATAATTAAGGATATCACTCCTACTGCTATTGAACCTAAGATTGTTGATAAAGCCATGTTTATTTAGTTTTCGTTTAAGTAAATTTGATATAATTCTTCTTCCGTCTTATATCCTACACATCCTGAATGTACTTCCTCTAATTGACATTCCCACATCCATTTATCTGTAACCCAAATACTCATCCAATCAGATTGGGCTAACCATTTAGCAAAGTCGATACATGCCTCTTTTTCTAGTTCCGCTTCGTATTCTTGTTGACGTTCATAAGCGCAGTGTGGACAGTCTTCCGTTCCACAGATGAATTCTTCCATTGTTGGGCCTTCAAACCCCATTGCTACGATTTCTTCCCATTCTTTTTCAAACTCCTCTTGTGTAATTGAATCTAAATGTTCTTTAAGTCGTTCAATCATTGGTGATCGTTTTGCCATCCACTCTTCTAATGATTCAGTCGTTTCTTTATTTAAAGCATCATCCAATTTGGATTCGAGCTTATTTAAGTCTAATGTCATAATTATTTACATTTCTAATAATCGGCCTTCACCACTTTCATACCATTTTTCTACACTACCATACTTAGCAATTTGAGCATTATTGTCTGCTTCAACATCACGATACTTTTTTCTCCATTTTTGTATAGTTGCTTCATCAGCATCTTTTGAGTAAGTACCTGTAGATAATGCTAATTCATGGATTTCTTCATCTGTTAGATGAAATGGATCTGTTGGATTAATGTTTGTTTTCATAGTTTTTAATTTTAAAATTAATAGCAAACCAAAGTATAAACAATGCTGGAATAACTGTCCACCATAGCCATTCGTGGCTGTTCATTTGTACACTTGCAAACTTTTGCATTATATACATCATTAACGGAATTGCCCAAATTGTTGATGATTGTGAGGGACGAGCCCATTCTCTTTTAACTATTTTAATTACCATTGTTTATCTATTTTTTTAAGTATTTGATCTGGTGTTTCTTTAACATAGTATGTTGTAGTACTTTTAAAGCCCATTACTATAATTGAACCCGTTTTATATTCTTCAATTGATTGGATTAAAGATGAATTGAGTATAATTACTTTATCCAGGTCTATGTCTGTTAATTTAATGAAGTCCTTCATTTTCTTCTTGTTTTTTACCTCGTTTATAAAATCCATCTTCAATATCATCAGCTAAGTTCTGAAGATATTCAGGTGCTACTATGCTTATTCTTAAGTCATACCAATTCCATTTGGTTTTATAATCATTAATTCTGATGTTTCTAGTTAATTTAACAAACAGACTATGTAATTTATAATTACGTACTCTAATAATTGATCTATCATTACCAAACACATCTAAAAAACGTAAAAACCATCTTGGACACCATTTTGGTTTTGCTTCATAATCTAAAGCCAATATCAATGGTCTAATTGCTTTAGCAATATTACCATCACCATAAGGCACAGCTCCTAAATAACCATACTTTTCTTCAAAGTTTTTAGGTGCAAATATATATCTGATATCATCCCACTCAATGTCTCGAGTGTGTATCATTCCTTTTTTACGTCCTTTCCAAAACACTAAACTGTGAGCAAAATTAATTGCTCGTTGTTTGAATGGTTTTTTAACGTAGAATTTACTATTTTTATCTATTTTCATCTTATCTTAATTTAACAATTTGATTTACATTAGTCACATTTGATACGTTGAATGCTATTTTATTATCAACATATACTCTAATTGTTTTATACTGAATTTCTTCACCAGCGTTTACAAATGACACAATATGTAATTCATCTCCATCATTTACTCCATCTAAATTAAATGTTGGGTTTGTATTAAAACCATACATTGTATCTGAGAAGCAAACACATTTAGATTCATTTAAATACATTACTGTATTTGTTGGTGGAACGTAATTACCATCTGTATCAACTGCAAACGTAATTACTCTAACACAATGTGCTGGAGTTGCTTTGGTACAACTTAATAATAATGTACTTAAAATTAATAATGTTTTTTTCATAACCGTTATTTTAATTATAATTAAATATAATAATGAAATTTAGGTCAATCCCACCATGATTGTGATTTTTGCTTTAAAATTTCAAACATTAATTGTCTACATTTACGTTGTCTATAACCAGACATATAAAACGCTAATTTTCTTTTGTCTGTGAAATTAGTGCCTTTATTTTCTCTAATTACTCTACGTTTCGTTAATGGGTATTTGTTTATATAATCATTTAAATTGTCAACTACCATTTTATCACTTAAAAAATCTTTAGGATCAGTACTATAATAATCCATGTACTCACAACCATAAAATTCTTCATGTTCAAGTTCAATTAAATTAAGTACAACTGTCATCCAGTAATTGTCATTCGCAATATTCATATGACGATTGTGTTTAACTAAATATTCACGTTGATGTTCAATTTTCTTTTGAAGCATTTTAGTAATGAAATGATCATCCCAATCTCTATCATGGTATATAGTTGGAATCCATCTTATGATATTATGAACACCATCAATGAAATACCTTATTCTCCAATGAACGTACTTACGCCATGTTTTTCTTTCCCAAGCTGTGTCTTCAGGTATTGGTAATTTGCTATACTTGTTTATCATAAACTATGTATTAATTGAATTAGTAAATAAGATAATTTATATCCTGTGAACGCACCTAAGGCTGACGGTACTGGAAATACAATCATTTTGCCTAAGTCAGTCACGTATTTAGGTCTGTTAACAATACGTCCCATAAAAAAGTAGTATGTTAAATAACCAATTAAAACCGCTATATCAACTCTAGTTGCTATAAATACAACTAATGTTGCTCCTATAAAACCGAATGTAAAGTTGTCTCTAACACCCTCCCAAATCTCTTGTCTGGTTGCTGATTTATATTCCTTCACTATCTTCGTCATCTGTGGATGACTCATCTTTAATTTCTTGCTCATAATTGAATTTTTCAAACGTCCATATTATACCAGCTGCTACTATTATAATAATAAATGGGACTAGTAAATATAAAATGTTTAACATGACTATTTCTTTTTATTTTTTTGATTTATTTTTTTCATTTGTAGTGCTGTTTTCTTTTGTTGTTTAGCCTCTTTAAGTTTACTACCCCATTTTTTAACAGCATCTCCTTTATATGTGATTACAACTTCAACTGGGCCGGTTGGATTTAGTTTAGTATTGTATTTCCATACTTCAGTTGAGTCATCATTTTCATAACGGACATCATACTTAACTGGTTTTATTTTATCTTCTGTTTGTGCTGGTCTTCCTCTCATATTGTTAATTTAGAATGGTGTGTTAAGATAAATTATTGGTCCTTGTAAAATTACACGACAGTAATATTCATTATTAGTGAATGAATGTATTTGTGTTAATGACATTTTACTATGCATTATTATATCTATAGCCATCTCAATATCAGTTGTTGTTTCTGATTTTAACATCTGGCAAACACTATTAAACATAACATCATCCATTTCATGAATACATTCACTGGGTTTGTCTTGAATGGCTTTTAGTTTTTTATTTAATTGTTTACGTCTACTATTAATTTCAGCTTGCATCCAAGTTGGTGGTATATAATTCTTACGTTTATTCTGCCATTGATAGTTTGTATTAGTCATTACTATATTTTTGATATCGTTCATTAATCATTTCTTTTTCTTTATCTGCTTTCACAGTTTCCCAGTCATTAACTTCTTCTAAAAACGATTCAAATTTCTTTTCTAACACATTATAAATTCTACTCCCCATATTCTCTCTATAAACCTCAACTTCATATTTATTTCCTTTTTTACCTAATATTTTAAAACCCTCAACATATGTTGATTCATATTGTGCACGACCATATTGAATACTTATTGCTTTTGATCGTGACACTATTTTATATTCTCTTTCATTATTGTCCTTGTAATTATAATCTAATGAAGTTGATTCTTTGAATTTTTTAATTTCAAAACCTATTTCTTTCATTGATTCATAAACATCATTTTTTATCTCATTTTTTAATTTATTTAAAGCGTTATCTAATGTTTTATATTCACTCAATGCTTTATCTAAATCAACACGTAATTCTTTACTTAATGGATACCATTCATTTAAAAACTTATTTGATATTGTGTTTATATTAGAACTGATGTTTGTTAATAACTGTAAATATTTGAAATCGTTATCTTGTATTTGTTCTGTGACTTTAAAATCACCACCATTAAAATTAAAGTTAATATGTCGAGTTGTATTCTCTGGATTATAATTTGATCCGACTGATAATTCTACACATTTGTATTTTGATCCTTCAGAATATAGTTTAATATAGCTTAAATAATCACTACACTCTATTCTATCAACACCATCTACAATAGTGTATATGTAGTTATTTATTTTATCTTTTAAATTATTTATGGCCGGTGCATAAACCTCAATTTCATACTTTTCACTCTCTTGTTTTTTAATTTCCAATTGAGCTTTTAAAGCGTCATATAAAACCTGTTTTGTATTCATAACCGTTATTTTTTTATATAATAAATATACTAAGTAGACTGCGGTCAGCCTACCTTACTTCCAAAATTGCCACCATTTCTTAACTATTGGTGGTGTACATTTACTAAATGGGTTGTCTCCAAATGATGTTTTATTATAATATCTTGATGTCATCATATTGATAAACACTTCTTGGTATTGTGCAGGTATATTTTCAAAGTTGGCTATTATCTCAACATCCAAATCAATAAATTTACCATTCTCAACCATTAATGACAATGTCTCTTTTAACTTAACGTTTTTAGATGTTTGGATTGTAAGATTACTTCCATTACCCAAATATATTTCACTCATAACTTATTTAATTTGATAGTCAGTATATTTTTCTTTTGTTGGAGTCATGTTTGGAAAATAAAACTTAATTTTCTTACCTGATTTTTCTAAACATATAGTCTTTAAAAAACCAGTTGGTATTGTAGCACCAGTAGGTAGTCTATAACTTGTTTTATCAAACATCACATTTATAGTAATTGTAGTTGGTTCTTGTTTAGCCCACTCTCGTTCTTGCATCTCAAGCATTCGCCAAACACCTCTGTTTAAATATTGGTTTTGTAAAGCACAATTTAAATAACTGAATGTTTTGTATAACATTGTTTTATCACAGTTAAAATCTGCTGCTGGAGCCATATGTCCTTTGTCCCATTCGTTTTTAACATAATCTTCATTACTTGATGTTTTAACTGAGTCGTTGGTGTAGAAGTCCATACCCGCTCTAGATGCTGTTCCATTAGGACATAGTACAGTGTACTGAATCCATCTTGGACTCTCTAATTTTTCACTGTAGATTACTTCGTAAATGTCTGTTTTGATTCGTACTGAATCTCTTAATTGTGCTGTTGCTAAAACTGGTGTTAGCAATAAAACGAATAATATTTTTCTCATAATTGTTCTGTTTTTAATAATAATAATTTAAATCTTGTTCCTAATGTATATTTGTCATTACTGTCGACTATATAAAATCGACCTTTCAACCCACCGTCCTTAAGTCCTTTAAGTGAGTAAATGCATAAACCATTATTACTTGGCGACACACATACTACTTCAACTTTAAGTGAAGTTGTTTTACAATGTCCAAATGGATAGGCAGTCCAACATGATGATAATAAACATGTTGCTAATATTAATAACAATTGTTTCATAACTAATTTGATAATGGTGCTTTAATTGCTGGGTGATATTGGTAGTTTTCTAATTCAAAATTGACTTGTCCATTTATTGCCTCATCTAATCCTTTATGTTCTAAATTAGCTAAAAATATAGGATTCATTTTTAATGTAGGTAATTTAAATGGTGTTCGTTCAATTTGTAATTTAGCTTGATCAATGTGATTACTATATAAATGTACGTCTCCTAAATTGCCAATCAATTCATCAGGCACCATATTAACTTCTTTAGCAATAATTTCAAGTAATAAAGCGTATGAAGCAATATTGAATGGTAAACCTAAAAATGTATCTACTGAACGTTGATTCCACATTAAGGATATTGCTCGTTTAGGTAAACCAATGTTATCACATTCTTGATGTGTATTCAAAGTAACATGTGGTTCAAATGTTTTAGTTCTTTCTTCCAAACTTAATTCTCTAGTATAACATTGGAATGAAAAATGACAAGGTGGAAGAACCATTTGGTCTAATTCACCTACATTCCAAGCTGAAACCATTAGTCGTCTTGAGTCTGGGTTTGTTTTAAGGTCGTTGATTAGGTTTTGGATTTGGTCTATTTTATTGTTTGGTGGAAATAAAGGTAATTTATTTGGTCCAAAGTCATCTTGCCAACTTCTCCATTGCTTACCATAAATTGGTCCTAATTCGCCCCACTTCTTAGCAAACTCATCATCTGTTTTAATCATATCAATGAACTCATCCTGAGTCATTCTTCTAGTTTCAATAGTACTTCCTTCATATTGAAAACTCTTCTCAGCATTAGGATGAGCATTACAATAATTCTTATACGCATCACCATCCCAGATATGACAACCATTATCAACTAAATACTTGATATTAGTATCACCTCTTAAAAACCATAGTAACTCAGTCACAATTGATTTCCAACTCATTTTCTTGGTTGTGAGTAAAGGAAAACCATCACTCATTTTATGTCTGATTTGTCTTCCAAACACTGAAATAGTGCCTGTACCGGTTCTATCTGTTTTAGGATTACTATGGTATAAGATATCTCTTAGTAAAACCTGATATTGTTTATCTATATTATTGCTCATTCAAAACTACTTTTAAACCTATTTTTTCTTTATCACCATCAATATAATGATGGAGTTTTATATTTCCAACTTTACTTTTAGTATGAGTTGAAAGATATCTAGTTAACATATATTCAATCTCATCTTGAGTGAACTCATGATTCGGATTAAATGGTTCAGCATTTAATTTTTCTACTATACCTACTCTAATACTCATAACTTATTTATAAATTGTATAACGTTTAGTTTGTGTTTTTGGTTTTAACGACTCGTTTATTTTTTCAACTCGTTCTTTCTCCCATTTGTTTTCAAAATACTTAATTTGTTCTGCTAATGGCAAAGTCAATGGATCGAAGTTTGGATGATTTTGATCAATCGTCTCCTTGTTTCGTCTGTTTACTTTATCAAATTTACTAATCATTCTTTCTTGATCTCCGTTTTTGTCGTAATAGAATCCCATATATTTAGTTTTTAGTGTCCGTATTTGTTTAATATCTCTTTAATTCGTTTTAAATCATCATGTGGGTATTGTTTTTCTAATACCTGATTTTTAACACTAGCTACTAACTTTATTTCTCTATTCAATATTGATAAACGACTTTGATTTGGCTCTGATTTACTAGCCCAGAATTTTAATTGTTCGTTTAATACTTTTTCTGCCTTGTCAATTGTTTTAATACACTCGTTATGATACAACTCTGAATTGTCTATATCACCTAGCACACCACTTAAATCAATGTTATACTTTTTAAGATCTTTATTCTTATCTGCTTGTTTAAGTAATTTATCTGCTAATTTGTCGAACATTTAATCTTTATTTATAATTAAATATATGATATTAATTTAGGTCAGTTGGGGAAAATAATTCATAATAAACAACCCATTTATATTTTTTTTCCATCTTAATGGCTTCTTGTTCCATTGGGTGGTTTTTATAACTATAAATCTTATTTAGTTTATGGTACTGTTTTTTTACACTATGATAACGGTAATGAGTGTATTCGTGTATAACAGTACCTATAAACCCCATAAATGTTCTATGTCTATCTCTGAATACGTGTATTTCGTTTTTCCATGGATCGTAATAACCAGCATAACCTTTATGCTTTTTATGAAATACTAATTTAGGGTAAGGACCATTAAGTTGGCTTGGGCCAAACTTTTTCTTACACCAGTTAAATACATTAACGGCTATTGTCCTTGTTATATCTTCCCTATTATACTTCACCGGCTAATTCCTCCATCATCTTTTTTATTTCAGCACATTGTTCATACCATTCTTGTTCAATAAAAACACTTAAACACGTTTCTAAAGACTGTAACCACTGGTTACGATCTAATGTAAAGTCGATTATAGTATTTTGTATTTCAACTGAAAACGCTGTTATTGTCTTACGCTTTGTTTTAGCGTTAAATGCTTTTTTAATTTGTTTAAATATTTCATTTGACATCTCTACGTCCTTAGAATCAATCTTTTCTTTAAAGTCGTTTATTGAGTTATATTTAAACACCATAATGCTCTGTTTCATATAAATATTTTAAAGTAATGGGGGTTGTTATCAACCCCCTAATCAATCACTAACAACTAACATACTCTTCAGCTAATTCCCATAACGACTCATTTATTTTTAAGTCCTGGCTGAAATTCTTAACGGCTCTCGCCTTACGCATTTTAGCACCTAAACGGTAACTGCAACCACCGGTAATTAATTTTTCTTGAACTCGATTGAACACGGCCCATAAACTACTACCTTCATCTGCTTTACGTTCTGGAGCAATTAATTCATCTAAATCAACTGCTGCGCTTTCACCAAAACGTATCATAGCTGCTTTACCTGCAAACTCAGTAATTTGAATATCACTTAACTCAATATTTTGAAACTGGTTAATTTTTTCTACTAACCCTGGAAACGACTCAACCGCTTCATTAATTTTTGTTTGTAATTCCTCAAACGTGTAACCCATGTGACGTAATTTAAAGTCACCATAATTTGTATCACATACTACTAACCCATTACTACATACTAACCTAAACAATCCAATTTGAAATTTAAATGAACTTAATCCATCATGACTATTTGTTAATAGTATTTGTGGAAATACATTATCACCATCTGAACCTTCAATTGTAATTGATGGATTGAAAAACTTAATCATGTGACGTTGAAATCCTTTTGTGTGCTTTTTTCTAGCCTTAATTTCAACTGCCTGACATGGTTTCCAACCTAATGACATCATGTCATTAATTACTTTGTCAGTTGGTAGATGAACGTAATGTTCACTCAAACCTGTTTTTTGTTTTGTTTGAAAAATACTTGGAGCTGATTCCTTAATCTGTTCCATCGTCAATTCTGTAAATGTGTGTTTCATAACCGTTATTTTTTTATATAATAAATATAGTAATTGAATCCAGGTCAGTTAAACCATATCCCATTGAGCCAATATTGCTTCTTGAGCTTCTTGTTCTCTCAAATGGTTAATTTCAGCTTGAATATAATACTGGTGTGTACTGTCATCATTATTAACATCATACCAGTTAAGCATTTGATCCATTTCTTCACTAGTAAATGTATCTATTAAATTCTCTAAATCATTAACTAATTCTTCTTGAGCCCATTCAAATTTATCAATTTGTTTATTGATCTCATTTTGTAATTTAATAGCTCTGTTTACGTTTTCTGTGTACATACTTTCTTTATTTTCTTATATAATAAAGATAGGCAGGAAACTTGGGTCAGCCTACTTGAATTTACTAATAGTCGCGGCCAGTTGTGGTTTGGACATGACTCCGCTGTGTCTGTGCACAACTGTACCATCTGCCTCGAATACTAACGTAGGTACACTAGTTATATTATACTTAAGAGCACTATATTTATCTGCTTCAGCATCTATTTTAATATAGTTTGTTTCTGTTTCTGCCATAACGGCTTCAAATACAGGTGAGAACATTTTACATGGTCCACACCATGTTGTGGAAAAATACTTAACTGTTAACATTTGTTTCTTCTTTTATATCGTTTTCAATTTTTTTCAACCATTTGGTTCTAATTCTTCTTACTGATGCATCTGCTGATGCTAACCCGAAATTGAATACATCTATTTCATTTGGGTGTTTCATTGACTGGATTTCATTAAGACAATCTTCAGTAAATGTTTCTATA
>Ga0222713_10005245_pt1 | contig 12686 bp, 20 predicted proteins | sample C33_649DmetaG_FD_165061 | JGI IMG/M metagenome (GOLD analysis project Ga0222713, IMG submission 165061) | Estuarine water microbial communities from San Francisco Bay, California, United States - C33_649D | ecosystem: Environmental > Aquatic > Marine > Unclassified | place: USA: California...
CATGATACGACTGATCCATATTTTCACGAAAAGATGCGATACTCTTTTGGATTTCTGTCGCAAGCGCAGAACAACCCAATTCCTCATATCGGCGCATTTTCTTTTGCGCCTGTTTTAATTCTGCGGTGTATGCTGCATCAAATCTGAGAAATCTGCGGAAATCTGAAGGCTGGCTATTCCAGATTTCCTCCCCTTTTTTATAAAGGGCTTGCAGATCAATTGTCTGCATTTTCTTAGTTTTTCTGATATCTTCTCTGAGTGAACGGTCTTTCACCAGTCTCACATGAAACTTATATTGGCTCGTGACATCAAGTCGTTTGAGTATGCTTTTTTCAAGCGACTCCTCCACAAGCATTTTGCCGAGTAGTGGGAAAATACTTGTGAAGTTTTGCGACTTCGCAAGCTTGGCCAGTTCCAGCAATTCTAGACAACGCTGTGCGAACAGATTGTCATCACAAAAGAAACCATCAAAAAAAGAAAAAATATCAGGATGTTCGAGATCAATCGACTGAGTGAGATTGACAAGGACTTTGCCGTAATCACCTAGGGCGTATTGCAAAGTTTGTGCATCTATATCAACCAACTTTCGCAGCAACTGCGGTGGCGAAGTTGCTGGTACTTGTTTTGATTGCCGATAAAGTCTTTTCAGAAACTCCGCTTGCAAGCTCCTGACTTCATATGTCACGGCATCATCTGGCATGACTACCTCAAGACTTAGGGGCGAAAAAGCAAACTATCCTGTTTCCTTCCATAGAGGGCAACTTTTCCAAGACTCCAGCATCTTGAAGCGAATCAACAACCTTTTGCATCACCGAGAAACCTTGTTCTTTGTGGCTTAGCTCCCTGTGTCCTTTGAATTGCAGGTTAAACTGGACCCTGCAACCCTCTGCCAAAAACTTTTTTGCCTGATTGATTTTTGTCTCTGTATCGTGGTCTGCAATCAGCGGGCGCAATCTGATCTCCTTCAACTGCACCTGCGACTCCCTCTGTCGCTTGGCATTTTCTTTCTTCTTGATGTTCTGCTCATACTTATAACGGCCATAGTCCATGATTCGGCACACAGGAGGCTTGGCTGTGGGAGCGATTTCCACCAAATCCATGCCCTCATCCTGAGCAATTCTCCTAGCATGGTCCGTGGACATCACACCAAGTTGTTCTTCTTCACGAACAACACGAACTTGTGGCACTCTGATCTGCCAATTGATTCTATGTTCGTTTTCCTGCCTTGCATCCCGTGCATATCTTCTGCCGAAATTCGGGTTGTTCATCATGCTGCCTTCTGGTGACTCCTTAAAGTACAAACAATTATAAGTAAAATATTTTAGAAATTCGAGTCCATGTTAATCATCGACCGTGGGCGAGTTGTAAATCTTTATCAAAAAACCCTCTGTATCAACAGGAAATCTCCTGATCCAATCAATCTCACTAGCCTTGTCGCAACCGAAATCCGTGGGAGTGAGACTAGGATCAGTAAAACTCGGGACTACATCATCTGCGACGATATTGCTTGGCAACTCATTGCTAGGCACCGTGACTTGCATCCTGAACGGCGCAACCATTTTCATCAATTTGAATTCCATATAGTAACAACCCGGTAGACAAGTATCGCTTGCTGCCCATTCGTAAATCAAAAAGCTATCAGTATGCACATCATTGGTTGTTGTGCCATCTATGTTTAAAATATCTTGGTATATCATTTCCGTGCTGGCAACAGCATTTACAAACTTCATGATTCTAAGCGGAGTGCCTTTTTTCCATGTCTGAACAGAAGTACCGTGATAACCTCGTTCTACATGAACAAGCTTATTGACCTCGTCAAAACCAGTCACAAGGAGTTGTTCAGGCAATCTTGCCTGATCCATGTAAATGACATCACCAACCATAATTTGGTTAAATCCGATGCCATCAGCAAGAGCTATAACTGTATCATCAGTATCTAATCCGACTTTTAACTTACCTTTTGCCCACATGGAGGCTTCGAGTATCAAGTCAGTTAAGTCCAGAGGACCATCACAGTCATCAATTTTGACTTTGAATGCAGGTTTTGTGTCGTGTCTGCGAATAGTGAAGTCAGGACAAACTCCGCTTACGCAACCGTATTGGTCTGGGCATCCAGAAGGTGGTGTTGAAGAACAGGCAACTGATGTAGAGCAACTCATACTTTATTTATGAACCGGCGCAAAAATAATCCAAAGACCTTGCACAATCTCTCAGCCAACTTAAATTTCCATCATAAGGGATAAGTTCAGCATAAACCCCATCCATAAGACTTTTGACAATATCAGAGGGTTCTTTTTTTGGATAATAAACAACTTTTCTCAATCCATATTTTGCCAAAACAACCTTGGCGGTTGCCTCTGTGGGAACACTTGTCATGTACAATGATGCGCATTGGAGAGGCTTCTGACAATTTACAATAACTGATATATCACAAGTAAGATCGACTGTATTTTTTGTAATTTTCTTCTCGTATGTTGCGTTTATGAGATCGTTGTCTGCGTCAACGAGGAGGGCTGCATTAAATACAGGAGAACGGGCGGCAAATAGAAAAGCCATGCCCATCCAGTAATCGGTGCGATCAACCTGCAAAAATGGATTTTTAATCATCAATTTGGATCAACAATTTGAATATAATGGATGCTATAAAATTCGGCGCTGAAATGATTTTTAAAATTCTTGAGTTCTTTTTTTTGCATGGAACTCAAATACTTCTTAATTACAGATTCAGGCATGGGAACAGATATACGCCAGTCGTCAACTCCATTCATCGTTGCCTCAAAGGACAGAGGAACGAATCCTAGATGCAAGAAATCGGCGCAATCGATGTAATACGCATCTGATTGGGCATCATAAACATAGCCGCCGATGGGTATGCCTTTTTTGCAGCTTATTTTGTTGATGAAGTTTTTTGTGGTGTCTTGATGCACAGCAACCACGATGACATAGGTATTTTGTGCTGTAGCTGCCACCTGCACATGGCGATGTGTCTCTCTGGCGGCTTTCGATACAGCTTCTGCGGTCAGGGCAACATCATCCGTGATGCCCATCAACCGATTCAATTCCTCAGCCATTTCTTAATTCTCCACGCCTGTCTTTTTTAATTATAGGGCGTGGTGACTGTATTTTTTTACCTTTTGCTCTTATTGGCTTGTTCTTTTTCTTTTGAATTTTCTGTTTTTTATCAACAACTGGCTTGGGTTGTTTATCAACAACTGGCTTGGGTTGTTTATCAACAACTGGCTTGGGTTGTTTATCAACAACTGGCTTGCGATCCTTTTGAATTGAAACTTTTGGTTCCTTGACATCTACGGATTTTGCCTTGTCGGGCGTTTTTGGCTTAACAGCTTTTGTTCCGCTCTTGACAATATCTTTGGCTTTCTGAACAGCCTTGGCCTTTTGCTCTTTGGCTTTCTGATCACTTATTTTCTTGACTCTCTTGTATTCTTCAAGGTCTTTTGCAAGAGACTGAACCGCTTTAATCCACGCATCCATACTCACATTTGCTACGGGAGGACGCTTTTTGAGACGGGAAGACTTTTTTCTTCTTGCAGCTTCATCAAACCTTTCAACAATCCATTCGTTGAAGGTTTTCCTGCGGTAATCGCTGAATGATATGAGAGCCATGCTGTATTTAGAGGTTTACAGCTTTATTTTGTATTTTCCAGTCTCAACTTGAGTTAGTGTGAAAAAATCAGCTTGCTCACGAGACTTTTTACGGGCCGTTTCCAAAATATTGTACTTTTTAAGCAAAAGCTTCAGCCACCGTGTTTCACAGTAATGTCCCGTGTGATCAACAAAATTTTCGTAATCGCCAAAAAGTAGGAAATACTTGATGAAAGCCTCTTGTATCGGCGTATCAAAATATTTTAACAAGTAAAGTTTCTCTCTAGGCAACTGAAAAGTTTCATATTGCCTAGAGAGAAACAACAGGTCTCGACTCAAAACTGAATACCTTCCACAAGTTCCAAGTACACACAAAGCATTCCACCAGCATACTCCTGTGGAACACCTGACCGAGATAGCAAATTCAAAACATCAATAACAAGTCTGATATCTTGTGTGATCTCGGCAATTGTTTTGCTTTTTTCTATGTTGAACTCACCTTCCAATAGACGGTAGGCATGATCAACGCCACGCATGATATCATAGTTCATGACCATATACATTCTGCGGTCATTGTACAAAAAAGCTTTGGGAATTTGACCGCCTGTATGCAGTCTGTGATTAGCAAAGAATCTTTCGATGTGATATTTGGCCTTCTCGAAGACTTGATTATTGGCCAATATTTCACGCTCACGGACGGGATCGAGCGTTAAATCAGCACTATCATCGTTAAGGTCAAGGTCTTCATCATCCATGACATCAGGACTAAATCTAGCCACGCTTCATCCTCCAGCGGGTTAAAAATCAATCACTCTCACGAACAGCTTGCCAACAGATCGCACAAAGAAATCCGGCAGCAAGTATGTAAAAAAAATTACTGATCATTGATGGGCTCTTCAACACTCGTTTCTTTTGCCCTTTGTTCAAGAATATTTCTGATTGTTAATGCGGCTTGCTCCAGCATTTTTGCCGTGCTTTCATCTATCGTCCCCAAGAATACCTGTATGCGGTTATAACCGCTAGCTCTTCTTTCAAGTATTTTCGCTTCACTACCGTAAACCTGTGCAATTAACTCGTCGCCATACTTCGTCTGCCCTTGGGCAATGGTCAAGCTTACCTTTCCATCTAGATGCATTTTACGATCACGATAGGCAGTTTCGCCTCTGCAATTTTCCATGAACCTTTCCCACATATAAAAGGTAATTCCATCAGCCATATTTTGCTTCTGTGGCGCAATCCGTAAATTCCATTCTGACATGATTAAACACCCTCGAAGAGATGATCGATTTTGTGTTACCACAAAATAGAGGCATCGTCAATAAATAATTCAAGGTGCCCCATGAATAAATTTACCATTTTATGCAGTTTGTTGTTGTTAACGGGTTGTGCCAATTTCAATCCACGGAATCAGCCCAAGATAGACAACAACGGCAAGATAGACGACATCAAAACAAACCAAAATGGAATCATGGCTGAAATAGGCAAACTGCGCCAAGATGTCCAAATTCAGAACAGTAAACTTAAAGAAATCCAAAATGGACTCCTGAATGTCAACGCTGCCATTTCCCGCAATGAAAACACAGGTGTCCAGATCATTCAAGGTGACGGCGCACTCATATTTGTGTTCTCATTGATTGTGATTGCCATGCTGCTGTTTTGGTACAGAGACAGAGCAATTAAATCGGAGAAAACTGCCGAAATGATGGCAAGAGAAATTGCCAAGTTCAACGATCCAGCCCTCAATGACGCAATTCTAGCCTCTGCACTCAAAAATAATAATGCAAAGCAAGTTTACTCTCTTTTACGCAGGTATGTCGAAGAGTAAATCATGAAAAACAGAGAATATTGGCGCACCCAATTACCTCATCCATACTCCCCAAATGACCAAGATGTTCAAACTTACCTAAACAACAAAGTTGAAGGCAAAACGCTGCTTCTCGGTTGTACGCATAGTTTGTTGCCTCATTCTGATTTCCAGATGGATTTCGATCCTTGGTATGACGGAACAACAGTCATAACTGGAGACTGGCGGGACAATCGAACTCATTATGAAAACATGATGGGCGATGGCGTTTTTAACTTGAACAAAGAACTCACATTTTCTGTTTTAGAAATGGCTCAAGTCTTTTCAAAGAGACTCATAGTGAGATCATTTAATTACAAACTACCCTTAATGAAAATTGCTGATTATTTTCCAAATAAAAACGAATTTCCATTAAGGCCGACCGAACATATACAATTTTCTGAGTATAGCTTTTACATTTGGGATTTTCAAAATGATTGATGTCACTAAAGAAATATGCCAGTTGGTAAAAGAATTTGAAACAACACAATATAACTTTGAACCGAATTTAGAATTTCCGAAAAGATTTCCTATTTTGACACGGAATGAACTAAGAAATCTAGAAATGAAGCCCTTGTTCTACACGACAAAAACCTCAGGTTCTACTGGTGAACCTGTGACTGTCGAAAAAACGGTTCACGACTATATCTGGTATCAAGCCACAAATATCAGAGAAATGCAATGGAGAGGCTGGAAATTTCAGAATAATTTGGCTGTTGTTAAACCAACAATCAAAGCAACCCAAGATAAAGATCATTGGGGGGTTCCCAAACAAATCGCTCCAAATCAAGGCAAATGCTTCACATTTCCCTATGACACAATAGAAAATATTCAAAATTGGCTTGAAGAAAAAAATCCACATTACCTGCATTGCGCCCCAACTATAGTCAAACAACTCGACCTTTCTCGTATATCAAATCTTATTGATGTAAAAGGCACGGGTGAGTTAGGAGGCAGCATGTATTCCACGGAAGAATGTGGGACCATTGCGATCCAATGTCCTCACAACAAGGAAAGCTACCATGTAATGGAAAATCAAATTGTAGAGACGACTGAAGATGGAGAGATTCTTATCACAACGCTCACCAATCCCTACATACGCAGATATAAACACGGCGATGTTGTGGTTTTAGGAAAATGCTCATGTGGCAGATCGTTGCAAACAATCACGACAATTCACGGGCGTGTCAGAAATTTATTTGTAATGCCAAACGGTCAAAAAAAATGGCCGCTTTTCGGCAGTCGAACCTACCATGAAAAATACAACATCAAACAGTACAAGGCGATTCAAAAAGAAATAAATAAACTCGAATTGCAAGTCATAGCCGAAAAACTTTCTGAAGACAAAGAGAAAGAGTTGAAGTTAGAGATTCAAGAATTGCTGCAAATTTCAATCGATGTTGAAGTTGTCTACAAAGATTGTTTCTCAAATTACAAGCACGAAGAATTCGTCTGTCTGATCTAATTGTGATCGTAACCTTGTTCGATGTGTCGCAAAACAGGATAACCCCCACAATTGTCGCCTAAGGGAAGGCCTTCCTTGTAAGGGTCCCTGCCGCTTTTTCTAATGTCTTTCATGAAAGATTCAATTTCATCATCGATCTCACGACCTTTGGCAGACAGTTTCAAGCAGTAAAACTTGGTGTCATCTGTTTCATCCTGAGACAAATACTTGCATCTTCCGGCACCATTTTCGTCTACCAGACATACATCTTTGATCTGTTTCAGACTAAGCATATACAACAAGCCTCACGCAATCAGTTCAATTTCTCTGCCAATTTCGCTAATCAAAATATCATGTCCGTGATCAATCTCGTGCTGAAAAATGATCGCTGGCAATCCTGTCTCAAGCAGAGTGATCTCTTCCAAAACCACCGAAGGCGTGTTGGTGACCTTCAATTGTTTGCCCTTGAGTTGTATTGCAGCATAGCGATCAACTTCGTACCGTCTGAAACCACCATCTGGTTTCCTGATGGACAAACAGCCTTCGATTGACTTTTGTTTATCTCCTATGCCAACATACTCACAATCAACATAATATTCGTAGCTTCTGCCCCTTTTCAGGATAAAAAACTTATAGGGCACGCCAACCTGCACAGCGGACAAGCCTACACCCTTTTCAGAGTCGCAGATTTTTTCCATCTTTGCAGCTAGACGAAACAACGCCATCAGATCGTCCGTTGGCGTTGGTTGCGCCTTGGGAATATCGCTTACTGCAACAAGATTGATTACATCTACCATGTTATATTTTATTCTGGCAACAAGGCCTTTACAACCGCATCAACTCTGACACTCAACCATTGCTTGAGTACATCCTTACTTGCTTTTGCAGCCACGGGAATTTTGAAGATTACCGTGTCAATTTCTTCATCTTCGTTGACAGGCAAGTTTTTTTCAGCCATGTCTCGAATAAGACGAGACACGCTGATGTTGCGCTTTTTTGCCACAGCCTTCATACGCTCCTGAATGTCAGGATCGATTGAAAGGCTCATGATCATGCCTTTTTTTGAACTCATTGTTCACCTTGCTTCCTAGGTTTCTTGTTATCGCTCTTCTTGGGTTTACGGCGTTCAGGAAAGTTCTCACGCAATTTTTCTTTCATGCGTTGATTATCTGCCTCACGCCTTTTGCGACGACGAATCTGTCCGGGGCTTTCGTAAAACTCTCGTTGTTTATAACTGTGTAAGATGCCAGCCTCTGCAACTTGTTTCTTAAATGCAGAAAACATCTTCTTGAAGGCAATCTCACGCTCATACCAACTAGGATTGGGAGGTAAATCCCTCAATTCAACTCGACAAGCCATTTCAAATCCTCAATCATGTGTAATTTTGATAAATCTTGTTCCCAACTTTTTCTTTTTCCTCTGCTGTACAAAATCCTTGTAGGATACAATCTCATTTGATTCTGCTGTTGGAGGCAAACCATCCTTGTTTATGTTGGGCAAAAAACCATCAAGCTTTCTCTTGATGGTTTGGAAAATATCGCTTTGCCAAAAAGACAACTTTCCCTCTGTTAAGATAGTGGAAAATGTAAAAATATATTGATTTGGTAATCGTCCTGCACATAAATCATCCAGTTCATATTCTCTTGTGCCAGCGTACCGTGATCTTTCATCCACGCATATAAAAGGCGTTCGAGCCATCAAAGCATATCTTGATGAACCGTTCATTACATCAAGCACACAAGAACAAGCTCTCATGACAGACAGGGCTTTGATGACATCGTTTTCTCTTAAAAAAATACACGACTCACCCAAATCTTCGACCAAACTGTGCGCCAAGCCATGTTGCCAAACCACAGGCGTGACATCAGACTTTAACAAAAACTTGCACAGTTCAACCCAAAACTCTTTCTGCGACCGTATCGTATCGCTGGTGCCATTGTGCCAGAATTTGCAAAAAATCGTTGGATCGATAAAAACCTTATAGCCCGGTCTTGTAGATAAATCTTTGTTAAAATCCCTGCCCATAATCGAGACGCTTGGAATAAATGGCAAGAACCGTTTTGTGTCTGTGAATTTCTCAAAGAAATAATTTGTGAAACCATTCCTGTAATATTTCTCCAAGTCTTTTACATCAACGACATCTCTAAAAAACTCATTTAAATTCCGGCAATAGGTTGTATTTAAATTTGAAGTATTCCGCAAACCCTCGGCATTCTCGTAAAACTTCTTTACAACAGCTTCGTCCAAGAAAGACCAGTATTCATCAACAAATGGAAACATGCCAGCTTGTCCCGGCCATGATGCCAAGATGAAATACTTGGAAGCCTTGATCTCCTCTCTGTATCTCTTGAGAAGAAAAGAACTTAATACAAAACTAGCCCTCAAATCACCAAAAAATGGTAAAATGGCGACATTGGAAAAATCAGTAGGTATTTTTTTTTCTTCAAAACGATCACGGCGAAAACCATTTCGATCAGCAGCCCGTTTTAAAAACTCAACCAATGAACTCACAAATCCCTCCAAGCAAGTTGTTTTCTAAGAGATGCCTGCACCTCTATGGGATTTTCAACCAAGCCAATAATATCATCCCAATTATCTTGACCCATCTCTTCTAAGGCCCTACTTATCAGAGTAAGTGCTGCATCTTGATTTTCTACCACGCTGAAAAAATGAGCTAATATAAGTTTTTTCTTATTGTGATCAGTAGTCAAAGCAATCCGTTTGCCCTCTTGTCCCAAACCTGATATTTGGTCTGGTGTCTCAAACAATATCCACGGGGTGCCAACCATCGAGGCAAGTCGGGTGCTTGCAGTCCAAAATTGAATAGTAAATTCAAGCTGAGATATTATAGCAAGAGTAAGCTCTAAGTTTCTTGATTCTGGCAATCTGCTAAAGTCTGTAATGTGAGCAACAGGACAAGGAATTGTGCTCTGCTTCTCCCCAAGCCAAATTGGATTGTATCCCCTTTCCTGCAAAAAACTTATCAATTTAACATAAAAATCAGCACTCAAATTTCTACCGTACAATTTCCTTCCACGGGCAAAAATACCAACAGATTTTGGTTTGAGGTATTTTTTTGCCAACTCCATCATTTTGATGCTGGGTCTGGGTATCTGAACAGCAAATTTTTTGGAATAACGAATATTGGCAAGAATGGCCCTATCAATGTTGACTGAAGAACACATCGGACAACATTCTTCAGGGTTTTCCGAATTCCAATGTTTTTTACAAATGTTGCAACAGTTTCCAACACAAAAATAGCCCATCTTTTCGCCCTTGAAAACCATGCCATGTGTTTCAAGAACTCTTTCAATTTTTTTTACATTCAAAGAATTGTTAATGAATGCATTTGCAAAATCCCGCAAGTGCATGGCAGATTCATCTATTTCCCAAAATTCATCAACAAGGTGCTTGTAAAGATATGCTCTGCCGTACCAACCCGCACAAACAACATAGGCTCCGGGGTTGTGCGAAATGGCTCTGGGTATGCAGTACATCAACCCCATAGCTTCACAACCAAATTCTGTGAAGCATGTGATAATAAGAATTTTTCTTTTGTCTTGTGGTTTGGGTCTGTTGTTGAATTTATGGATCGTGAATTTTACTTCTTGTAATAATTCTTCCTTGCCTAAAAGCTTGCCATCACCAGCATTGCGACGACAAGAGGCATAGAACTTCATTTGCCTTGCCTCAAGGTTGTGTCGGCACTTGCGCCTGATCTGAAGATGTGGTTCCACCATTATGACGGATTCTTGTCATTTTGGCATTTCTTCCGCAACGAGGACAGCGGAACTCTCGCTGCTTTCCACATTTGGTGCATGTTTTGATCTCATTTAAATCTTTTAAATCGTCTGGCAAACCAGTCGTAAGTTGCGCCCAACGACACTTAAGGCACCTGATCATGAAATTGTTTTCCATGATCTAATATAGTTTACCTGTAAATCAAATTGTTTTGCGTCAACCAGTCATTCATGTTTATCTCTTTGCCTTCATAAATCATAAAAATATCCACGACCCATTTTCCATCAGCTTTTTTATCCTTGAGCAAAACTCGGGGTCGGTTAATGACATTCAAGAAATCCAAAACTTTACCTCTCGCATTCTTGACCATGACAACCGACAATTCAGCTAAAATTCTGCTTGACACATCATCTTTCAAAGTAAGATCAAACTTGCCATCATCCATAAGAATTATTTTTCTAAGCTCAAATTCCTTACCTTTTTCGGCAACACTTACCGTGTCCGTATTCATTGATTCCGGTATGGCAAGTTCTTTGTTGTGAGGCTGACGAGTCTTGTAAAAAAACAAAACTGCAACCAACAACCAAACGCCCAAAACAGCAATCTCAATCAGTTTCGAGCGGCCCATTTTTATCCTCACTCGCCTTGATAGCTTCGCTTAAGAAGACCAAGTCTTCTTGCCACAAACCATATTTACTCACATTTTTGGCAAAAACCTCCAAGTCTAGAGGTTCAATCTTCCAGAAAGGATTGCCTTCTTCATCATATTTGACTTCTTCGGTGAATTTGATGCGACCCCAGTCATCAGTCACCTTGTGCTTCTTGCCGTTTTCCTCAACTGTTTCCGGCACATATTCGACATTTAACCGAGTCAAATGCAAATCAAGATAAGCCTCTCGCTGATGATCATCCAAAATATCACGCCACAAATCATAAGGCACACACAAACAAAACTCATGCTTGACAGTCTGGTATAACCTCGCAGTTGGACTAAATTTGCTAAGTTTGCCCAAATTGAGCTTATTTTTAATAAACGATTTTGCCTCCATAAAGCATACAGCGACAGAAGCACCATCCAACCTAGGTGAATGATGCTTCTGCTTAACTTTTTGTAGGAGGTCTATTACTTCTTCAGATGCTTTCCAAGGTGCAGTAGCCATGAAAAATCCCCATAATTGCCTAAACAATTATAGGGATTTATAAGTTCAAATCAATTTTCGTCGTTACGATTGCCGTTCAACTTATCACTCAATTCATCGATTTGAGCCTTGAGGTCGCTCAAACCCTTCAAAATGGTGCTTTCGTCAGAGTCTTTTTTCTTCTTCTTAGCGTCCTTGACAATACCGGCTGAGTTCAGTTTCACTTCCAAATCGTACAATCTCTTCTTAAGGTCCTCAAGGTCATTCAACTCTTTGCCGCCAACTCCCCAATTCTGGGTTACAACAACATCCTGATCCTTGCCCTTAGTGTTTGGATAGACGGGATTGAAAGTGCTTCCAAGCTTGTTTGAAGCAGCTTTAGCTTCCTTCTTGCTGACTTTGCGCTCCTCATTCAAAGGCATGTCGTAGGCGCTTCTGTCCTTGGCTCCCCGACTCAGAGCAGCCCAATATTTTACTTCAGCTTCGTTAATCGGCCTGTCCATGTCATAGTCGTCGCTAATGTAGTTGCCGAAAAAATCGGTAGATTCATCGTCCTCACTAGGTTGTGTGACAGCAGGTTTGGGAGCATCGGCAAATACGCCATCCGCAAGAGCTTTTTCCCAAATTGCAGCATATTTGTTAATATCTGCCATCATATCGCTGATTTGATTCATGAGTATCCTTCAAGTTTTGTAAACACAAACTTACTAGTTATATAGGGCTACTTACTAGGTTTTTGCAATAATTTGTCAATCTCATCAGCGGTCGGACTTAAATGATAAAACTGCTTATACCAACCCCTCTTGTGGCCGATGTACTTAGTGTAACCACGCATGAAACGATCAAATGCGTAGCGTGTCTTTTTCAGGTACTTCTCACAACCCACAGCTTCCTCGAAATTCTTCTTGTTCATAGA
>Ga0222713_10005248_pt1 | contig 12684 bp, 35 predicted proteins | sample C33_649DmetaG_FD_165061 | JGI IMG/M metagenome (GOLD analysis project Ga0222713, IMG submission 165061) | Estuarine water microbial communities from San Francisco Bay, California, United States - C33_649D | ecosystem: Environmental > Aquatic > Marine > Unclassified | place: USA: California...
CACACCCCAGTTCAGGGAATCGCTATACAATCCGATGTAACGATTGTAGATACTCAGACCCACAATCTCATCACCTTGAGCATAACGCATGTTAAAGTTGAAGTAGAAGTATTGCGAGATAGCTTCAGGAGTGGTAATCTTCACGGTCTGAAACTTCTCCCAGAGAACAGTAGCGATTGCGGCAATCCACACCACAATCGTATCAACTTTGTCCATGTAGCTATTCAGTTGTTTGTGATAGTCAATCTCCTGCAACTTCACAATCAGGTCATCAGCAGGAGGAAAAGCTTTGGTGAGTTCCATTGTTTTGTGTGTTGTGTTTGTGTTAGTTTCAGTAGCCAGATGGCTCAATGCAATAATACTGATAGTCGCCAGATGTGCTCAGTCCATGAACCCATTGGCCGCCGTGTTGGATGCAATTTTGGTGGTCAACTTTGATGTCGTGAGCATAAAGAAAGATGACACCAATGACAACCAAAAGTAACATCAAGAGTTTGAAGCCTGAGACCCAATCATCATTAGTCAACATCTCAAGCCTCCTCGTATTCATAATCACAAACCCGCATCACATCATCCTCCAGAAGCTTCAGCGTGCGTTCGGTAATCATGTGGGGTTTGATGTCACCTTGCTTGTTGAACAGTTGAGTAACCCAATAGGATGCAATCTGCTCATCCCGTTCAGCAATCTGTTCAAAGCAATCAGCAATCAGGAGTTCAAGCTCGTTGTTGTTCATTGTAGGAAATGCGGAGGTTTTAATGCAGGAAATGTAGAATCAGTGGGCGAACTCTTCAGGATGCCAATACTGATAATACTCTTCCTCGCTCATAGCGAACACCTTAGCCATCTCCTCTTTATCATCATCGGAGATGTCAAAGATCTCACCAGGCATGTCAGCAATTTCGTCAAACATTGGAGTGATTCCTCTCAACATGGCTAAGATACCAAGAACGAGCCCCCTCTGGCGGATTTAGTGTGCAGCCGCCCAACTGGGCTACCAGTCCCGATTTGATTGCTCAAACCGCTTACGATCTAGCCGATCTTCATACTCATCGGCAGACAAGTAATCTTCCCAGCAACCGCTATCATCATAAGTGCGGTTGGCATAATTCCAAGAGTAGGATTGGCCTTCGTAAAAGTGAACAACCATGATAGTTTCAGAGAGTTTGGAAAGGTTGAGCTTCTTTGATGTCGCTGTTGTAATACTTGCGGAAGATAGAGTTAATCGTATCGTACCAAGGCTCATTGGCACTCGGATACCCACAATCTGCAGCGTGTCGCAGAAACTTAAGGATGCAAGTTTCCTCGTCTTTAGTGAACTCAACTCGGTTCAGAGTGTAACTCATTTGCACAGAAGGTAAAGACAAATAATTGAGCCGATGATAACTGTAGACATCACTTCAGAACATGAATAAAGTCAAGGGAAAAAACACACCAACCAGTGTAATCTGTCACCTCTTCAACTAGAACATCAGCGATGGCTTCATCATCATCGTCATCATCAACTTCCACCTCAAAGACATTACCAACAACAGAATCAATCACCCGTTGTTGATCTTCTGCGGTGAAGTCAAGATCATCAAAATCAAATGAAGCTTCGGTAACTTGGAGAGTCAGAGTTCTCATGATCAGTAGTTAGAAACAGTGGTGAAGATGATACCAGTTTCGTTGTAACGAAGGTCAACATCACACTGGTATTCTTCGCTCAAATCGTATGCGAGATCATAAGCTTTGTCCATGTCAGTGGTAGTGTTCTCCCAAGGAGCTGCGTGGCACTTGACATCAATTCGCATAAGGTGATTCATCTCTCAACATGGCCAAGATACCAAGGATCAGCCCCCTCTGGCGGATTTAGTGGACAGCCCGAAGACTGTCACAATTTCTCTTTACTGGGGGCATCTTTAGCCCATAATCGTTAAGCATAATGTCACGAACATGCTCCCGATCAAAACTATCACCGCAGAAGTCTGCACCAGAGGTAATGTGCTTCTGCGTAGCTTCAATCACCATGTCTTCAGTAGCTTGCATGTCATAGATACCATTTTCACCGTAGAAACTGAGGACATAAGAATGGAATTGTTCAAGAGTTTCGTACATGATTGTCAACGATCTTTGCGGAGTTCAGATACAATACGATTCAGATCATCAATAGCACCATCCATTGCAGATTTGGAATACCCAGTAGCAAATGGGTATGTTTTTTCGTAGTCATCTAAGCTTTCATCAACCGCATAGCAAACATTGACAGCATGTGTGAGACTGTCAATGATTCGGATGAGACGATCATCAATTTCGTAGTTCATCAAACCAGTGCGTTTTGAGGGATTTTCTTAACAGCAACTTGACCTTTGTAACATCCAACCCACCAACCTTTAGGGGGCAACATTGAGCGATGTTCTAACAAGTCCCAATCATCATCATCGTCTCGGACTTCAACAACAACGAAACCAAATTGGCCTGCGATGCACATAGTATCAAGCCCGTATCTTTCTGCAGCTCTTGCAGTGGAATGTGCAGTAGGAACATTATACCATTGGTCAGAAGTGTTGGAGTGACCGAATTGAACGCAGATAAAGTTGCTCATTTGATTAACTCAGGGAAGGAGACAGAAGGAACCACAATACTGACGAGCCCAGACGAGAGCTTCATCCAGAGGACGAGGGTTTGAGACTTCCATTGTGTAGCCTTCAACTTCAGCAACAGCAATGTAGGTAGGATTGGTCAGAGACATGCTAGGCACAAGAGTTAGGGTGCCTTGCTTACCGTGACCAGCAGTGTAGTGAAAGACCATCGGGGTGACTTGTCTCAACATAGCTAAGATACAGGAACTGGCTGGGATCGGCGGGAAAGGTGGACAGCCCGCAGACCGTCACACTTTCTCTTTACTTTGCAAGGCTAATTGTCGTTCAATCTCATACTTAATCGGGAGCAAATGCGATGACATAAAACCTTCGTACTGATTACCTTTCAACAGGTTAATGATGTTCTCAACCTGCATCAATGCGAGAATGAACTTAGTTTTCTTGTCCATAGCCTCTAGGGAATTGATGTTTGCAATCGGGACAAAGCCAGTGGTTGATTCTATCTTCATGCAGAAGCTCAACACCAATCACACGAGAATAGAAGTATGGAGGAGAATAGTTTTCCCAATACTTTTCGGGAATTGGTGCATCAACCCAGTTAGTTCCACACTCAGGACAATTCTCAAGCTTTGTGATGTCAGTGTAGTTCATCATTCAACTTTGCAATCGGGATGCCACACTTTCAACTCTTGGCAATAGTGTTCTTTGCGAGTCTGTTGTTCACTATCAACAAAGTTGGCTGCAAGTTTGCCGAACAACAAACCAGATCCAATGATGACTGCGACTGATGCTAGAAACCATTTCATTGTTACTTATACTTTGGAGGACGAAGTTGGAGAGTCTCAAGGTCAATAACCATAACAGGATCTTTCTTAATCCAATCCTGTATCATCTTTAGACTTTTCTCTGTCATTTCACTTTTGTGTGTTGGATAATTGTAACCACTTTTGAGAGATTCTTCTATTGACTTTGAATCATTCAGTGATGGATTGTCACTCATCGTTGATACAAATAACCACCGAAAGGATCACACTTACTATAACACAATTCCCGAGAATTGTCATCCAGGAGATTGTACCTCACACCCTTAGCTGGAGCCTTCCAGGATGCAGACTTGTAGACATTTCCATTGCTCTTATCAATGAAACAATGCACCGAGCGACTGATACCATCCTTGTGAATCAGTTTGTAATACTTACGACCCGACTCCAGATAATACTCATGTTCCACACCATTGTTGTAGATCTCAAAGATCTTTTCTTGATGATACTTATCATTATCACCACGAGCCATTGCAGTTTCGTGAAGTTTCAGAGTCCAGCTTTTCATGGACATGTAGAGTGCGTCACACAACATGACACTGTAGTGTTCAACTTTGGAGTTGTTCATGATCACAAAAGATGAGAAATTAGTGGTTCAAGTGCATCAACAGGTTGACCCGTTCTCTTCAACATGTAGTAACCTTGCAACATTTTAAGGTCACTACCTTTCTTTGGTATTTTACCCTTTGGTGGTGGAAGTGGATCACCCATCTTTCTAGGTTTTCCTGGTTTTCTTCTCCACCACTTCTTTTCTTCTTCTAATTCTTGTGGGAGAGTTACACTCCAACTTCTAACCTTGTTAGTGAAGTGCATTGTTCTCACTTGATGATAGTGTCAACATTAGGATCAAAAGTCACCTCAGTGATGACATCAAACTCATCAGTCATCTTCACATAATTCCACTCACCTTCATCCTCACCTTCTTGGTAACAATGAATGAAACCTTCGGAATCAGTTTTTACAAAACAACCATCATAATCTTCCTCATCAAAGACATAACCAGATGCGATCAGTGCGTCAACGAAAGTCATGGAGTGATTCCTCTCAACATGGCCAAGATACCAAGAATTAGGCCCCTATGGGGAGAATGGTGGACAGTTCCGAAACTGGCCTACCCGATCACCCGATAGCAGACAACAGCGTTACCTTTGGATGGAGGAGCAATCTTCCTGAAAGCTCCATAAGAAAGATCAATGTCTGCGTGACTGTATGGCCCCCGATCATTGATACGAACGATTACCTGTTTCATGTTATCTTGATTGGTGATTCTTAGTTTCGTGCCAAAAGGCAAATAAGGGTGAGCTGCAGTAAGATTATGAGCATCAAACCGAGTCCCGTTAGCGGTGATTTTTCCATGAAAGCCGTCTCCAACTCCATAGTATGTAGCAATTCCGCACATCAAACTAGCTAGGATCATCGTCTCTCGGATTAACAGAACAAAGAGTGTAATTGATTAAGAGTGCAACGGCAAGTGCCGCAAGATAACCAACTAGAATCGTCATGATTCTCCAAATGTTTGGGCACAAATTGCATCTATGGTTTGTTGAGCAAGTACAACTTCCTCAGCAGAATCAGCCTCTTCAATGTAAGCAGAGACGAGATCATAAATCAATCCCATCTGAACAGAATTGAACAGGTATTGATGTTCAGGATAGAGAATAGAAACAGTCATTGGGTTAGTGTTTTAAATTACTGTTAATTTGATTCAGTCCATTGTTTCATTCTTGAGAATGTTTTGGTTAGACCTTGTTCAATAGTAAATGTTGGTTTCCAATTTGTCAATGTATTCAAAAGAGTTGTATCACAATAAAACTCCATAGGCCCAGTTACTTCTATGTCTTTATCAGCAATTTTTTTACCAGATAAATCTTCTAGAATCTGACAAATGTTACCTACAGAAGTTGAAGTTCCAGTTGCAAGATTTACAATTCCTGTGTAGGAAGTTTGTAAAAGTTTGACTAATACATCTGCAGCGTCTTCAAGGTAGATGAAGTCTCGAATTGGCTTTTTGCTCCACACAGAAACATCATTTGAACCAAGTAAATTATGAACCAGAGTTGGGATAAGATCTGGACGAATTAACTTTGTTGGCCCATAAATGTTGGAACATCGAATGATAATTGATGGGACACTTTCTCTGTAAAAGGATACAACCTCTTCAGAGAGGTATTTGCTAAACACATACTCATTGATGTAAGGATTGATGGGTTCAGTTTCTTTTACTGGTTGTTTCATCAATACTTTGTCGTAAAGCAAAGTTGTTGTGAAACAAATAAACTTATTCAGTTTTCTTTTACTAAAGTATGCTAAAGCTTTTTTTAAGGGATAAACATTCTTGTCTAAACCCACAACAATTTCATTATTCAGATAGTGGTGATCTGAACAACCAATTAGAAAGATTACGTTGTCAATTTGCTCTCCATCCAGGACAGATAGATCATCAAGTGTTTCTATTTGGATGTGGCGATTTGTGACGTAATCTGGTGGGGATGATCTTCCCACCGATACAATCTCTGGGTATTTTTCAAGTATAACTGGGCCTAAAAAGCCACTTCCACCGAAAAGATAAGTATTCATTTAATTATTCATCCAGCAATAACATTTAGTTCACGAAGTTCGTCATCAATAATGTCAAAGATTTCAGTGTAGATGTGGTCATACTGATCTAGGCTATCAATCACTTTAGTTGCAACTTCTTCAGTTACAGTTACACTTTCGTCTGGATAATCTAACACATCTTCTTTAGTGTAGATCCATGCAGCTACAGAGGCATTCTCTCCTTGTTGTTTGATGAGATTGTCAATTTGTTGACGAAGTTCAGCGAGAGTGCGAGTCATTTAGTAACCGAAATCGTATTCAAAGTTAGCAGAAGTTTCAATAGCTTGGAGGATACCTTGATAGGCACTCTTTTCTTGTGGAGTGAACTCATGTTCCTCCATCTGAAGACAATAAGTAATCAGATTGATTTGATAATCGTTAAGTTCAACTTTCATGATTCAGCCTCCGAACAGTTCATCAAACAGATCACCCATTTCAATCATCTCATTCTGACGATCAATCTGATTACGCATCTCAACGAGTGCGGCTTGTTGCATCTTGAGCTTCAACAACTGGTCACCAATCTCGTGCAGTTTGTTGTTAATCTCAATGCGATCCATTCCGTTCACAGTGGTAACCGTGATCGGCATACCTTGCGACATCGTGGTGCGTTCGGAGATGATGTGAGTCATGGGGAAACCTCTCAACATGGCTACAATACCATCACAGGCGACCCCTGGCAGGGTCTGTGGCCAGTCTCTGGACTGGCACACCTCCCAGACTATTTCTTAGGTTTTACTCCTAAAGCCTTGTTTCTTGCAGCATCACTAGCTTCTGCCTTCTTTAACTTAGCGGCAGCAAGTTTCGCATCATTTGCCTTGTAAGCATTTGGATTGATTGCTCTACCAATTCTTTCAAATGCGTTGCTCGTACCAGTTCCAGGTTTGTCTGCTCTCTTGTAGACGGCTTTACCATCTTTGTATGCAAGATAACCCGTTTCTTTCTTACCAGACTTAGGATCAGTGACCGCAGATGTCTTCGCAAGATTAACAGTTTTACCACCAGTTGTCATGGTATTCTTCTTAGTGTCAAATGAAGTCTTTCCACCAGTGCCTACCAATGCACCACCAGATTGTCTCTTACGGTTTGACAATCTATCCGCAGCTCTCTCCTTAGCATTCTTACCTGCAACAACATCAAATGCCTTAGATGCGGCAGCTGCACCACCGATACCACCAGCAACTGTTCCGACAGGGCCAGCAGCAGAACCACCAGCTGCACCAGCAGCACCACCCGCAGCAGTTACAGCACCTTTAGCGAGTGATCTCAACCAACCAGAACCTTTTGCTCTCTCTGAAGCTACATCAGCAGCGAAACCAATCGGAGCGGCAGCTCTACCTGCAAGTTTTAATCCTTTGGAGAACTTGGAAGTTGCATTTGTTGCTTTAGCTAGATCGGTTGATCTAGTTGCGAGTGCAGATGTTGATGAGTTTGGTCTAATCTTACGACCATACTTTAGGGTAGTCTTGACATCATTTGGTGCATTTTTAGCAGCATCTTTAAGACCTTGTGCAGTTTTTACTGTCTTGTCTTTTAATCCTTGTACGGCCTGTCTTGGAGTTGTATCAGCAGCTTTGTTTGCGAAATCTCTAGCAGCATCCCCTACCTTTGCTGCTTTATTTTTTGCACTTTGATAAAGATCTCTTCCCTTTTCTACTCCTCTCTTGAAAGCATCTTTAGCTTGTTGGGTTCTTGATGATCTTGTTTGTTTTGCGTTTTGTGCTGCAGCTTGAGCACCCGGCCTATTTTTTCGTTTGTCTCTCAGTTTTTTCTTTTCAGAATCTGTTAAATCAGTTCTAGCATCAATGTCTTTCTCAGACATTCCACCACCATAACCAGGATCATTTGCTGGTATGTCTGCTGCTGAAATCTCTACAATAAACTCTCTATAGGTCTTCATCTGAACTGCAACTTGATTCCTAAAAGGTATTTAGGAATCTCACCATCCTTTGGGGAGAGTGAAGTTGTAGTGAGAGAATACCTCACGATTTACTAACTTGAAAGAACCATAATCGTTGGAGTGAACATAACCCTCATGACCAGAGTTGATGTAATCAACACCCAGATCAATCGTTGCACGAACATCATCACCAGTGACAGTGATTCCTTCCATGATGAGAAGTTTAGCCTGAGTCAACAGATTAAACAACAGGAGGAGATTTCCACTCAGAACATCAGAAACATCACGACTCTCTCGGATACACTTATTGACTGCAATCTTCAGTGCATCTACTTCTTTCTTTGTCTCAGGGTATCTAACAAAATTGCTAACCACACTTGCAAGACCAAGAATGTAATCAATCCTACGACGACGGGAGGTAAAGTGTGCATCACAGTTCACAAAATAAACAGAAGAATCGGAATCAAAAAGACCACCATCGGAACTGTCAACAAAGCTTGCATCAAGTTCTTTGATCGTTGGGCCAGAATAAGATGTATGGCACACAGCAACAATACTAGACTGAAGTACACCTTCGCATTGATCAAAGTTATAGGTAAGAGTATTAGGCGTAAAGCATACTTCACCCCCATAACCAATAAAATCACACTGATAAATCCCTTTAATGTTCTTCGGGAACTCAGAGAGGCAGGTATGAAGAATTGCAGCAACTTTTTGGTTGTTGCCATGATTCTTCTCAATGTCCGAGTGAGTATAATTGATCTTAACTTTCTTCTTATTGAATACACTTTTCGTACCTACAAAGAACTTATCGTTCTCAGGATTGATACCGAAAACAATAGCGGGCGCACCATCGTATTTAACGGTACAAGAACCTTTGCAGTTACGCAGATAGTTGATAGTATCCTGCACGGCTTTCTTACCGAGAAGTGCAGAATCTTCGGGATGTTCTAGGTGAGTGTTCTTCATGTAGCCATGATGACACAAAAAAACCCCCTTGTAAAGGGGGCTTGTGACAGTTACTCTTCTGTCACATTATTGTTTTGTTTATCCAGATAGTCGATAACTTGTTTAAGTTCATCAACCTTAACTCCAGATGGATTATCAATAATTTCGCTCATAAGAACTTTCATTGCATCCATTTTTTGTTGATGAAGACGTTGTAATTGTTCCGGATCTTGAAAGTTTGGATCTAACATTTTAACAATAAACTCTAAATTATGTATTAGGTCTAAATCCAGGTTCCACTCCATTAACAACCGAATGTGGATAGAGTTTTACCAAAATATCATCACATTTTATGTATTCTTTGCTTCCAGGAGTTGTTTTATTCATCTGATAGTATCGCAAAGCTTTATAGAGTGTAGTACACTCATCACCACAAAAACTTGTCATGTAGTAAAACTCTCAACAATGCAAGACTCAAGATTATCCTCTGCAAGAGCATAAGTATAAGACTTCTCAATGTTTTCCCTCAGTTTGTTATAGTGAGGTTGATTGAAATTGCCGTTATCCTCAGCAACAATCAATTCAAAACACTCTTCATCATCAACAGCAATTACATTCCAAAGTCCACCATACTCACTAGCTGGAAAGGGAACATAATGGTCAACAACGTAAAGAAATTTCTGAGTCATTTTCTTTTCTAAATTACTCCGTAAGTGTAAAGGTTTTGTTTGGTTTTGTCAAGTCAAAGACAATACTTTTTGAGGATGCGAAGAACTTCGCCAGGTTGATCTTGGACAGCATAAGCTTCTTTCTCAACATCATCTCGGAATCCAAGAGGCCGAATGTAACCATCATTGAATCTACACACTTGTGCTACATGCAGAGCTTCATGTGCAATGGTGCGATTAACTTCACCTTTCCAATCTTCATAGTGTTTTTGAATGGTAGTTGGGCAAATCACAAACTCATTTTTTCCCGATTCATTCATATGATTTTTTGGTGTAATTACATAACCATCATACTGCTGAGTTTCACAAACCTTATGGTTGTTGACAAACACGACAAAGTTAGCTTGATGGACAGCATCAAGAATCTCTTGATGTGTGGGAGTAATGTAATCCATCACCAACCTTTATCTTGCATCCAACAACCAAGCTTCCAACCCAACCAACCGATACCACCACCAATAACCATGGCAATAATACCCGCAGGAAGAGTGAACAATCCGAACAGGGCAACAAGAATGCCACCCATAATACCAACAGTTGCGACAAACTCACTCACACTATCAAAATCAATTCCACCATCATCAGATGATTGTGAACTGCGAGATTGTGACGGTTCGGAGTATTCTTTTTTATCGAACACTGGTGTTACATGGTTAATTCGGAAACCATCAACACCTGCATACATTGATTCAACTTGTTCTTGAGCTTGCATAGGCCCAAGAGCATCAACTTCGGTGGATTGGATACCCTGACGGGGGGAGTTCCAAGATACTTTGTACTTCATAATACTTTGTGGAGAGAAATAAACAGGTAATCTTTGGGGTCTTGTTCATCTACTACGATCTCATAGTAGAGTGACCTTGCATCACCTTCCCGACCTTCTTCTGCAAGATCGGAACACCTTGATTCATGATAATTCTCAAGGTTTCTGATAAGTTGTTTGTGTTTTTTAATCATGGAAGAATGCCTCAAGAGGAGAGAGTTTCAATGTCATAGCTGTGTAGGGTGTAGTATCTTCTATTTTAACTACACTACCCACTGTGCTACTATTAACTGGGGCGTGGAATTGTTTTGTTTTGGTGTTGTAAAATCCCCAGATGGTTTTAACAGGTTTCCCGAGATTATAGTCGTACCGCTTATGATGATGCAACCAAATAGCAGTAGTGTTCCTCTTGAAATCCTTTTCTTGTTCATAATGAAAACCATCTGGAGCTTTGTGAAAAAGTTCAATCGTCACTTCTCAACTTTCCAGTGTTCGTTACCTTTCTTCGGAACCCAGAAACAGTATTGACGATTCAAAGAAACAAGAAAGAAGTGTTCAACACCATCAATAGTTTTCTCTTGTTCTACAGTACAGGTGTGAAACAGATCCATCACATTAGCAAAGCGATTCTTGGCTTTACTGGACAGAGGAGTAACAGAAACCCTCTTAAGTTTGGTAGTAGTCATGTTTAACCTCAACAAAGCTAAGATAGTGCATCCAGGAGCGGATTCGGTGAAAGAGTGTGCGGTTTCTTGACCGTCCTAGTCTTCCCGTTCGGGATCTTTTTACCCTTTTTAGGTGCAGCCTCCTTCTTTTCTTCCCGAGCGGGAACATCCGAAACACCAGAACCCTTGCCACCACAGGGATTCAGTATGAGCGAATTACTCTTTTTTCGTGATTTTCGTTTGGCGGGTGTCTTAGTACCCTTCTGCCCTTTTCGTGTCGCCTTCCAGAGTTGTTCTAATTTAATCTCGGCAGTCTTACGATCTTTGCAATACTCATGTTGCGTACCGAAAGCAATAATACAATACTCATTTGATCCTATCACTGGAACTGCAGCCATCGTGAAGTCTGGAGTAGCAAACCCACTAGGCCCGTTATCGGGATCAAGAATAGTTTCGTTAGGAAAAATCATGCGACCAGATACTTTTTCTCGTATTCTAACAGATCTTCAGGAATGTCAAGGATGTTGGTGTCAATAGGATAGGAGTTCTTCCACCTTACTTTACCCTCTTCTCTCTGATACAATTTGATACCGAGATGGTTGTACTTTAGGTTTGTGGGTACAAGAACCTTGTAATCATCTTTATCGGGTGCAGTGAGAAAAGAGAGGTTCTCATTCTCTTTTTTGGTCACACAGATCTGTTGTGTGCAGACCAAAAAGATCTTCTTGAACGCCTCATAATCCTCCAGATACTTGTCTGGATTCTCTGCAATCATCCTACCCACAAATTGGGGAGAGTGATAGTGATCCCAAGTATTTAACCTGTATTTCTTTGTGAGTTGGTTCTCCAAAGCCTGTTCACTAATTAACCCCAACGGGTTGGGATTGCCTGCATCAAATACCCCGTAGTAAAAGTCACGGGAGATCTTTCGTTTGTCATCAAATGATCGGTTCCAGTTGTGAATGTTCCCCCTCATGTTGTTGAAGGTTCCTTCAGCGTAGACTTCCCACTTTTCCATAATGTTTGGGGCTCAACAAAGCCACTATGTCAGATCAACAAGAGTTTTAGTTTGATTGGTGTGCAGTTCATCAACTGGTTGTGATGTAAAGATCCTTTCCCTATCTTTGTCTACCAGTTTAATAAAGTCGTCTACATCGTACATTGATCCATTATACCTAACCTGAGAAAGTCTTTTTGATTGATCATTATCAAAGATCTTATTCAGGTAGGAACACACTCTAGCCATCGTTCGTTTGTTACCATCTTCTATATTTGTTGGTCTCTTGTGTAAGGTTATCTCCTGATCCATAAACACAACTTGACCATCATTCCAATCATGTGTGTAACTATACTCATCTTTATAAATCGACTCTTTGAGTGTATCCATGAGTCGATCACTTTCATCTCTCGACATACCAACGAACCCATCGAAACTATGACTGGGCATCTTTATTCCCGGCAGTCCAGATGCAGTTTCTCGATAAAGTTTTGTCTCCATACCATCAATGGGAACCATATTATAGTGTATCAATAACGTCTGAACATGATTCAACCCAGGTGCCATAACATGATCAACCCACTTATGTTTTACCACCAATTCTTTGATCATACTTTGCATATCAGAACTCAAAGATTCGTATGCGTCGTGAGTACATAGGAACTGAGTTTGACTATTCTCAGT
>Ga0222713_10005249_pt1 | contig 12684 bp, 9 predicted proteins | sample C33_649DmetaG_FD_165061 | JGI IMG/M metagenome (GOLD analysis project Ga0222713, IMG submission 165061) | Estuarine water microbial communities from San Francisco Bay, California, United States - C33_649D | ecosystem: Environmental > Aquatic > Marine > Unclassified | place: USA: California...
TATGACGTGTGCACGTAGGTGACAATCGACCCATCAGCAAACTGCAAACCGGCAGGGACTCCACCCAAGTTGTTGGACACGACTCCGCGGAACGTGTACGAGCCTTGTATCGATCCCGAGGTGTAGGCGTGCACCGACGGTCCTCGCGAGACGTACAGCACCCACTCCGTGCCGTTGTAGAAGATGTCGGGGTCGCTGAACGCGCCACCCGTGATGGTCTCGGAGACCCGAGCTCCGGGATCAACATCGAAGCGGGTTCCATCGCTTCCTGCCACCTCCACCGCCGACTTGATTTCTCGAACGCATGAGGTCTGTCCGGCCCCACATTGCGCGGGGTCCTGTCCGAGAATTCCGGGCAGGAAGAACAGGATGAGCCGGCCATCTGGCAACTGTGCTAGCGACGGATCCACGTAGGTTCCGCCATTGAGCGTGACGGTCGACGTGGTGGTTGCACCGGTGGACATGTCGATGCGCATCAGGCCACTGGTGGAAAACACGTACAGCGTGTTTCCACGACGAAACACGTCAGGTACGGACCCTTTGTACGACTGCCATCCACCCACGAGCGACCAGTTCGATCCGTCCGCACTTTGTGCCATCTGCACGATGTGATTGTTTGGGTTGTTGCAATCGGATGCCCCTGGAGCACACGTATGGAACGACATCAGATACGGCTGTATGGGCACGGTTACCGCGGCCGACACCGGTGCAGCAGCTGCGAACAATCCCACCAGCACCGCAAACGCAGCCAAAAGGGAACTTCCTCGTTTTTGGATCATTAGCCGAGTTTAAATCGCAGCACGCGGTTTCCGAACTTCTGCTCACCCACCCAGAGATACCCATGAGTAACCATGAGCGAACGCGGCATCCGGAACTTATTGATGGCCAAACCCGAGTTCGCCTTCGTTGCGCCGGCTGATGCTCCGAGCACGGCAGTCGGAGCTCCCCCCGACAGAGCGGCTGACATCGTCGACCACCACACCACACGATCGAAGCCCGTATCGGCGACGAACAGCCCACCGTTCACCGGCAAACCACCCATGGGCAGGTTGAACTGCGTACCCGTCACCGTGGTACCGGACTGGTTGTTGGCGAGTGCGCCGACTGTCCACACATAGGTGCCTGGGTTGGCGATGCAGGTGAGCACCAAGTAGTTGCCATCGGATCGAAGCTGTGTCGCAGCCGGGCAGCCAGGCAACGTGAAGATTGGCGCACTCGTCGCGGTGGGAATTTGATTGAACACGTACACCTTGGCCGATTGTTTGTCGGCGAGATAGATGTAGTTGTTGTCGGCCGCTACTGCGGTGAGACCCGACATGGTGACACCACCAATGTTGGTGTCCAACGTCGTCGTCGGCAATGTGGTTTTGCTCTGAGGAATTCCACCCGACCAGATGTGCAGTTTTCCTTCGCCTGCGATTGCGTAAATCTTGGTTCCCTTGAACGTTGCAGCAACCGAGTCCCAAGGCTGGAACGGCACGATGAAGGAGTGGTCGGGCTTGGCATTGTTGTCGCCCGGCACCTTCTTCCACACGTACACGCGGCGTTCGAAGTCGCTGTTGATTGCCAGCGAAGTACCGTCGGACGACATCACCGGGTTGGTGATCATGAATGCAGTTCGATTCGAGTTGTCCGCTGCTCCAGATGAGCCGATGTAAAAATCGGCGGCCTGACTGGCGGTCGTTGGTACTGCGTTCCACGCTGCGATTCGACTCGCGTTGTATTCGAGCACGTAGACGCGATTGCCGAGCTTAACGACATCGCCTCCGTCGCCACCCTGCAGCCCCACATCGGGTGGTGCAACGGACAGATCGGCTTGTGTCGGATTGGATGTCGGGAACGTACGCAGGATCTCCAAGTCACGTTGCAGCAAGTACACACCGGTGGAGTCGATGTGGCCGTTGTACCAACCGGCGTTGCGGTCGCGACCAAACAACATGAAATAGTCGGGGTTAGAACCCGCCGATGTTGGGAAGCTGTTCCACACGTGCGAACCGCGATTGCCGAGCGGTGACCGTGAGTTCTCGTCACCGATGATCACCTTCGTACCGTCGGAGGTGATTTGCCGTGGTGTGCCCATGATCTCGGGGTCGATCGTGAACGACGCAGCAGTCTGACCAGACACCGTGGGGATGGTGTTCCACACCTTCACGTCTCCGGCTTCGGTGCGTGAGACCATCATCTTGGTGCCGTCGGTCCACACACCCCATGGCCATGAACCCTCGCCGAGGTCGAGTGAGATGTCGGCCGCCTGGCCATTCGAAGTGGGGAACGTACGCCAAATCAGGATGCGATTGTTGCTGGAATCAGCAACCATGAGCATGCCCGACGACGAGATCGACAGGTCGCTCGGCCAGTTCATCTCGTTGAGTGCCGAACCAGAATTGTTGGTGGAGAAGTTCGGCTGCCCGAGCACGATGTTTGGTGCGGTGTTACCAGTCGGAGCCGATGTCCAGATGAGAACTCGATTGTTGTTGCGATCGGCGATGGCAAGGCGTGTCCCATCCGTCGCCATGCCGGCAGGGTGATTGAAGAAAAGGGCTCCGCCGGATTCGTTCGCGACACCAGGCATGCTCATGAACCCTGCAGCCGACTGTCCGCTCGCGACCGACGTTCCCGACGTCACCGCCAATTCGGAGTACGTCGTGACGTGATCACAGCCAATGATGTTGTTGACACCAGTACTCGTTGCCTTGTACTGCGCCTTATCGCAATCAGACGCCGTCGCCGTACCGGTTGGGCCATCACCGGGCCTGGCTGCGCCGCCACCTGGAGCAATGAATCCACCGGGCGCTGCACCACCGGGCGCTGCACCAACGCGCACACGCCACACTCGACGCTTGCCTTCTTGAACGCAGACGAAATCAGTGGACTTCTTTTTTATCTTGATCGTGGACATCTGCCCCACTTTGGAACACTTGGCACCATTCTTCACGCTTGCTTCGGCGGCTACTGGTGTGGCGGCCACCGAGAGAGCGGTGATTACGAGCACGCGGCGGACATGGCGGGAAGGTGCGAGGGTCATAGTCTCACAATAGTAGGTACTTCTAAAAAACGATGGTTCACATCCCTAATTTCATGGTCCCCCTTGACAAGGTTTTATAACATCGTGACATGAGCAGATTCACCCGAGCATTCTCCACGGGCTGCGTTGGCATATTGCTACTTACAGTCAGTCCTCTTCCTGCAGTTTCACCAGCCAACGCCAGCGACCTCGGCGCCACTGACTTCAATATCGCAATGGATCTTGCTGGTATCGCCCAGAGCAGCGTGTCGATTGGTGCTCTCAACTGCACCGACGGCGGTCGCACCTTTGCAACGACTCAGGACATGATGATCGGCTTCGCGATGGACACCCGGGTGCAAAGCCAAATCAATCTCAGCTGTCGACCTTCGCTCAATATCAACAGCAGCGTGCGAGCAGTTTCGGGCACGATGACGATTCCGTCTAGAGGCATCACTGACGGTGTATTCAATGCCGAGTGCTCAGCCAAGAGCAGCATGTCGGTAGTGGCAAGCGTGGCGGTCGGCGCAGCCGTACCCGGGTTGTTGTCGGTCAACGTATCGAGTGCTTCTGCTCCGCTGGCATTTAGTTGCTCGTTCAAGGGTTCGTCAGCATCAAAGGCCACAGATGTCTTTGGCACGATCGAAGGCTTTGCCGACGTCGCTGGAATGTGTAACTCGGCATGCGTTTCTGTGAGCATGACCGCACGCGCAACGGTTACAGCTGCCACTGGCGAATTGAAGGGCCAAACAGGTTCGGGTAGTTACACCTACACCGATGCTTTTGAGGTTCCAGAGCTCGCTACTGCGGCGGACGCCCTGGCACGACTGAAGAACACTAAGCGAGTACGGGACGAGCGAGTTTCATGCCCGGAAGGCACCACTGACTGTACGGTTTACGACTCGAATCCGTGCCCGAACGGTGAGAACACTTGCACATTCTCCAAAGGTGGAGAAGGATCATTCACTTGCCCAGCAGGCGCCACGTGCACCATCGGCACCGCTCCACCCAAGAATGCCAGCGATGTCCTTGCCAATATGCGTGTCACAGGCTCGCGGCCACCGTCAACGATGAATGTGAATCTGAAGGCAGGCCCCGGAGATGTTGTGATCTTGCGACCAGTTCCGACCGCGGAGGGTGGCGTCGCTGCTTTGACTACATCGCAGCCCATTTCACTTATAGGTCCGCCTAATGCGAAATGCACACTGACGCTTGCCGGCAAAAAGAAGGTGAACCGCGCAGTCACGCTCGGCGCAACTGGGGTGACGAATGTTTCTTACAACGGTGGTCAACTGACCGCACTCACGCGCCAACTGGGACTCCCCGCCAAATCAAAGACAAAACCCACCATCACCGTGTCGGCAACATGCACGAGTGAGCTGGGTGCCATTCCAGCGCGAAGCCGAAAACTGCAGCTCGGCTAACGTCGTCGCGTTTCGTGGTAGCTGGTGCTACCCGCTAGCGGAGGACGAAAAGGCTTCGGTGGGAAGATCGCGCTCGCCCGCCACGACGGCGGCAACGATTCGAGCCGCGACTACGTCGGGTGAGAGCCCTTCGGGCATCTTTGGCGCAACGCCTGCAAGCGGTCGGGTTGCAAGCCCGGTTTCGGTGTGCGGAGGACGAGCATCGATCACATCAATGCGACGGCGGCGCAGTTCGCGTGCCGCAGCGCCCATCGCCGCCCATGCTGCTGCTTTTGATGCGCTGTAGGCCGCCATGCCAGCAACTGGCTGGGTTGCCACGACACCAGAGAGGTTCACAAAAAATCCCCCGTCGGTAATGTGCGCCGCACTCTCGCGCAACATCACGATGGGGGCAATGGCGTTCACCGCAAAGAGTCGTGCCAGCGTGGCGTCGTCAAGCTCGGCAACATTGCCGAAGGCCACCACCCCAGTCGCGTTCACCACGCCGTCAAACGGTGCCACCGAGGCAAATGCCGTTTGCATCGCAACATGGTCGGTCACATCGGCAAGCGCATATTGCGCAACACTGGCACCATCAAGCCGCGTATGGTCGCGCACGATGGCCGATACCCGCGCACCAGCCGCGGTCAACTGCTGGGCGATGCTGGCACCCAACACACCAGTGGCACCAACCACCACGACGTGTGCTCCGTTCAATTCACGCGTCATCAGATTCGCTCTCGTTCGCCGTCAACCGACCTGCACCCACGCCCAAGAGAAAGGCGATCGCAGTAGCGATCAAGATGCCGAGGCTGACGGCTTGTTCATACACCGTGTTGTCCAACGTTGCTGCTACACCGATGAGCGCCACAGTGAGTGCTGCAGCGGCAGCGCAACCAACTGCAACCGCTTCAGTCACTGCAATGTCCAGTCGCCTACTCAAAACAATCAGAACACCACCCACACCCAGCACCTTGCCGAGCACGATTGCGACAACAGTCGTCCAGACAAGTGACATCGGTGCGTCCTTGGGGGTTGCAATTGGCACAAGGGTATGCAAAAAAACGAAGATCGGCAGAAAGATGGCCGCAATCCATGGATGTACGTGCTCTTGCACTCGTTCCGACACGCTCGGGTTCTCGGGGTCGAAGTTTGGCGCACAAAAGCCGACGGCAAACGCCCCCAACGATGGGTGGAGCCCTGCCCGCAGCATCAGCAACACGACCACGGCGGTCGCCACGATGACCGTCACTACACCAAGATTGAACTGACGAATTACCCACGCATAGATCGCAACGACTGCGACGGCCAAGGCCAACCACAACAGCTCAGGGCTTTTGCCAGTGGTGGCGAGGGCGATGAGGCCGCCGAGATCATCCAGCACCGCCACCGTCAACAGCAGCGTGCGCACCTTGCGCGAAAAACCACCAAGAGTCATGACTGCAGCGGCAAGCGCAATGTCGGTGGCTACAACGGCCACCCAACCATCACGGGCTGCTGCGGGTGCTTGCGAGGCATATATGAAAGCTGGTAACGCCATGCCTGCAATGGCGGCTGCCACACTTGCCCACAGGGTCAACCCCGACAACACACCGCTGGCGAATTCGCGGCGCAATTCCAGACCCACCAGCAGAAAGAAGCCACCAATCGCGATCTCCGACAACACATGCGTGAAGTCGTTCTCAATATAAACGTTGCCGAATGTGGCCAAGCCAACACCGAGCAGGGCTGCGGCAACAATCAGGCCTGCTGCCCGCGTCTCGACCGCCACAAAGCGCTCAAGGAATGCTGCTGGTGAACCTGGCTTAGTCACGAACACGCTGCAATGCTGCATAAAGTTCGGGTGTTGCTGCAACTATTGGTGAGCGACGCTCGGTGTGTTCGGTCACGATCAACTCGCGATCCTGTGCTTCGCCCACCACTACCCCAGCTTCGCGGCAGATGTGCACGCTGGCCAGATAATCCCACACGCCATGAGATGACAAATCCACCCAGCCATCAAGCGTTCCTTGGGCTACGAGACAAATATCTAAAGCCGCTGCCCCAAGCGCGCGAAACTGTGCCCAGCCAGGGTGCTTTTTTGGCAAGCCCGACACCCCAACCACCGCGTCGGATAACCGAGCACACGACGATGGACGAATCTGTATGCCGTTGTGACATGCCCCACCGCCGGTGGTGGCGGTCCAGCGATCGGTGTTGGTGAACTGATTGGCCACAAGCGAAGCTCGCTGACCATTGGCATCGATCGCCGCCAAAGCCGTGGCGTACCACGGCACACGACGACTGGCATTGGTCGAGCCGTCAAGTGGGTCCATCACGACGATGATTGCGTCATCGTGCCAATCACCCGTGCGACCACTTTCTTCGGACAACACCGCGCAACCTGCAGCGTGCAGCACTTCGAGCGCTGCTGCATCTGCACGTAAGTCCACCGAATATTGCGTGGGGCGTTGACCCGACAGCCCCCAATCGGTGTTGGTGCTCAGCACTGCATACGCGGCATCGGCAACTTCATGCAACACACGCAGAATGTCATCGTTGGATGATACAACGGAAAGCTTTGTCATGCGAATCGATCAGCGTTCGTCACGCACGAACGGCTGCCCCAACATCTTTGGCGCACCCAACAGACGGCGAGCTCGCGGCGTGGACAACACCACCAACACCGCCAAGGTGATGAGGTACGGGAACATCGCCACGATGGTAGGCGGCAGGATGCGAATTTGCTCAGCCTGCAGAGTGAACGGCACCTGCAACGAGAAGCCAAAAAGCACCGCCCCACCGATTGCCCTCAATGGTCGCCATGAGGCGAACACCACGAGGGCCAAGGCAATCCATCCGATGCCGTTTGTAGTGGCCGACTGATTCCACGCTGCGGCCCGCGCAAACATGTACCACGCACCAGCAAACGTCATGAGTGCCCCACCCACCATCGTGTGCACCCAGCGAATGCGTGCCACCGAACCGCCTTGGGCGTCCACCGTTGCGGGAGCATCACCCGTGGCTCGAAGGAGCAACCCCGGCCGCGTACGGTGCATGTAAAACGACGCGCTCGCCACGAGCGCCCACGTGAGGTACGTAAAGAGGTCGTGCCCAAACACCACTGGACCGAATAATGGAAGGTCGGAGAGCGCCCCGAAGTCGATTGGCCGAATCAACACGGGCAACGGGTCGCCCTCAATTGGTTTACCGATGAACTGCGACAGACCGGTGGCAAAGATGACCATCGCCAGGCCCGACACGATCTGATTTGCTCGCAATCCCACCGTGAGCGCTGCATGCACCGACGAGAGCACCACACCAACCAGCACCGCTACGAACAACGCCAACCACAAGTTGCCACTGGAGTCGGCAACCAAGAACCCCGTCACCGCTCCCATTAACAACATGCCCTCAACGCCGAGATTGATCACACCACTGCGTTCGGTGAGAATCGCCCCCAGGGACGCCAAGATCAGCGTGGTGGCGATGCTGATTGCATCGGCGAACGTGAGCAGCCAGATGTTGGAGTTCACGTCGCCACCTGCACCCGCGTGATGATGATCTTGTTACGCCGGAACAATTCACCGCCCAGAGCGAACAGTAACACCGCACCCTGCAACACCACCGCGATGGCAATCGGAACCGGATCATTGGAAATCTGCAGTGCGTTGCCCCCCGTGCGAAGACCTGCGAACAACACCGCCGCCACGATCACGGCGATGAAGTTGTAACGCGCCAATGCAGCAACCACGATGCCGGCGTAACCCAGACCCACTTGCAGCAAACCGGGGTCGACCTTGCCGGCGGGTCCCACCACGTACATGGCCCCTCCAACGCCGGCCAGCGCACCAGAGATGAGCAACACCGATGACTGCAACCATGTCGAGTTCATGCCGGCATACCGAGCAGTGTTGGGCGAGTCGGCATAGACCGCGGTTTCGTAGCCATAATTCGACACGCGCATGAGCCAGAACAGAACGACCGCGAGGATGACCGCAATCAAGAACGTCGGATATGTATTAGTGACCTTGTCGGTGAAGAACGAGATCGGCGAGAGCCTTGCGCTGTCGGCAACAAGTCGGCCCTGCGGAAACGATGTGGTTGGGTCACGGAAGAACCCTGTCGAACCAAAGATGAGATAGTTCAACAAGTTGAGCGCCACGTAGTTAAGCAACAAGGTGCTGACGATCTCACTCGTGCCGAGGCGCGCTCGCAGGAATGCGGGGAGCGCAATCCACGCGGCACCGGTCGCCGCACCGGCGAGCAGCACGAACGGCACTGCGACGAGCTGTGGCAACGAGTCGGCAATCGCAATACCCGCCCACGCGCCGCCGATCATGCCGAGGTACATCTGACCTTCCTGTCCGATGCTGTACAGGTTCATCCGAAAGGCGAACGCTGCAGCAAGCCCCGTGCAGATGAGAGGCGTGGCGAGCCCCAATGTGTCGGTGATGCCGTAGAAGGTGGTATAGCCGTTGTCAATCAGATCCAGGTACGTGCCGATTGGCGAGTGTCCCGTCGCAGCAAGAAATACTCCACCCACCACTAGCGCTAAGAACACGGAAAACACTGGCACCAAGAACAACAGCAACCGCGGCGTGCTGAGACGCTGCTCCATTCGCACACGTCGACCGAGGATGATCATGCGATTCCTGCCATTGCTCGACCCACACGATCGAGGTCAGCGTCGTTCCCAGATTGCTCGAGAGTGATGTGACCCCGGTATAACACCATGACTCGGTCGGCAAGGGTCATCACCTCGTCGAGATCTTCGCTAATCATGAGGATTGCCTTTCCAGCATCCCGTGCTTCATCGAGCAATGTATGCACTGCCTCCACCGCCCCGACATCGAGACCTCTCGTCGGTGAGCACACCACCAGCACACGCGCACCACTGACGGCAAACAACTCGCGCGCCAACAGCACCTTCTGAGAGTTGCCGCCCGACAACTTTCGGGTTGGCGTGAGCGGTCCGGGTGTTTTGATTTCCAGTTGCTTGATGAACTGCTCGGACTCCACCAGTGCCGACTTCCGATCGACCAGGAACCCGCGCTCACGCGTGAGCACCATGTTGTCGACGATTGACAATGAAGGTGCGAGCCCGGTGCCGAGGCGATCCTCCGGCACGTACGCCAAACCTGCACGACGTGCACCGCGTGCGCCACTGCGGGCCGTTGGTGTGCCACACACCGTCACGTTGCCTTGCTGGGGTGTTTGCAGCCCGGCCACCACTTCGGCAAGGTCGCGCTGCCCATTCCCAGCCACACCGGCCACGCCGACAATTTCGCCAGCCCGCACATCCAAGTTGATGTCGGAGAGAAGCTCCACCCCGTCACGCTCGAGATGCACCTGCGATACCGAGAGCAGCACGTCGCTAGTCGGCAATTTCGCGCGTCGCGCCACGATGTTGATCTCTCGACCTACCATCAATTCGGCCAGCCGGCGCACATCGGCCTCACCCCGTCGCACCGAACCAGTCACCTTGCCACCTCGCATCACCGTGATGCGATCAGAGATGTCAACAACTTCGCCCAACTTGTGGCTCACAAACACCACCGACTTACCCACATGAGTCATCGCACGAACGGTGATAAAGAGCTTTTCCACTTCAGGTGGCGCCAAAAGTGCGGTGGGTTCGTCCAACAACAGAATTTCAGCACCCTGATACAACGCCTTAACGATTTCTACCCGTTGTCGCTCGCCCGCCGACAACTCGCCGACTACTGCTCGCGGGTCTAGTGGCAGACCGAACTCTTCAGTGATTGCTGCAACTTTGGCTTCGATCTCCGCTGTGGCCAACACGAACGACAGCGACTTGTGGCCAAGCACCACGTTTTCGGCAACTGTGAAACGATCCACCAAGCGAAAGTGCTGGTGCACCATGGCGATGCCGTGAGCCAAACCATCACGCGGGCTGTTGAGTCGAATCTCTTTCCCGTCTCGCACCACGTGCCCGGCTTCGGGTCGGTACAAACCACACAGCACCGACGCCAGCGTGCTCTTACCCGCCCCGTTTTCGCCCAGCAGCGTGTGCACCTCACCACGCGCCAGATCAAAATTCACTTGATCATTAGCAACAACACCAGGAAACCGTTTGGTTACCCCTCGTGCGGCAAGAGCCAGCGCGCCCTTTTCGTCGTGTTGCATCAATGCGCTGGTCACCATCGCCAAGTTTGCCATACAAAGCAAAGCGCCCACCCCGCTCGCGCGAGGTGGGCGCAGTATTGCTAATTAGTCGGTGGTTCAGCCCTTTGCGGAGCCGATAACACCTTCCACCAGATACGACTGGCCCAGCAAGTCACCAAGTGCCGCGCTGGCACCTGCTGCGATTTGCTCCTTGCCTTCGTTGTCTTTGATTGGGCCAGTGAATGGCAGGAGCGAACCATCGATGATGGCGGCTGCCTTCTCGGCAATCAGATCTTGTGTTTCTTGCGAGACACTCGATCCAAAAGTTCCGAGGGTGATCATGCCATCAGCCATGTTGCCGTAGTACGGCGAGTTGTCGCAGATACCTGCAGCAACGTCCTTGCCCAGCTTCACGTAGTGAGGCCCCCAGTTCCAAACCGGGCTGGTGAGCCAGGTGTCGGGGAAATCTGCTGCTCGCACGTCGGAGTTGTAACCCACCCACTTTGCGCCGGCTTCTTTGGCTGCTTCACCCGTGGCTGAAGAGTCTTGGTGCATGCCCAACACATCTGCGCCAGTGGCCAAGAGCGACTCTGCTGCTTCTTTTTCTTTTGCAGGGTCATACCAAGTTGAAGTCCACGCCACTTGCACGGTGGCATCCGGATTTACCGAACGAGCACCGAGGGTGAATGCGTTGATTCCACGCAACACTTCTGGAATTGGGAAGGCTGCAACATAACCGAGCTTGCCGCTCGTTGAGGCTGCACCAGCGGCGATACCCGAGAGGTAACGCGCTTCTTCCATCGCACCGAAGTAGTTGCCCATGTTGTCGGCAGTCTTGTAACCCGAAGCGTGCTGGAAGCACACATCTGGATACTTCGCGGCAACTTCGAGCATTGGGTCCATGTAGCCGAATGAGGTGCCCAAGATGAGGTTGTAGCCGTCGCGTGCGAGCTTGTCGTACACAGCAGTTGCTTCTGCACCTTCGGGGATGAGTTCAAGTCGAGTTACCTCGATGCCAAGTTGCTCTTCCATGTAGGCAATACCCAAGTCGTGCATGTAGGTCCAACCCTGATCACCAGGCGTCGTGATGTACACAACTGCGGCTTTGACCATGCTGTAGTCCTCGGCTGGCGCCGTGGTCTCTTCAGTTGCCGCTTCGGTTTCTTCGGTTACTTCTTCGGCTGCGTCATCGCCACCGCATGCTGCGGCAACGATCATCGCTGCAGCAGCAAATGCTGCTGCGATTACCTTTCGTCGTTTCATTCGTGCTCCCCTAATGTGTGGTTGTTGCGCCGAGCGGCGCCCCCAGAGAATAACACGCTTGCAATTTGCCCAACAAGCGATGCCCCTGCGCTCCCTAGCCCAACTGCCCCAGCCAGCTACTCGCCCTGGCGTAGTGTTTTGCCTGTGCAATCGGCGTTGCGTGGGCTAGTCGACGAATCAGTCACCATTATCCGGGAGGTGGCCGCCGAGTTCGAACGCCCAGTCATGCTGTTTTCTGGGGGCAAAGACTCGGTAGTCATGCTGCACCTGGCCGTTCGGGCCTTTGCCCCGGCCCGGGTGCCGTTCCCCGTGATGCATATCGACACGGGGCACAACTTCCCTGAAGTCATCGAGTTTCGTGATCGTGCCGTGGCCGAACTCGACGTGCAGCTCATCGTGGGTTCGGTGCAGGCCTCTATCGACGCCGGCCGCATGCAAGATGCGACGGGCCCGCGAGCCAGCCGCAACCCGCTACAGACTGTCACCCTGCTGGATTCCATCACTGAGCACAAATTTGACGCCGTGTTCGGTGGCGCCAGACGCGACGAAGAGCGTGCCCGAGCCAAAGAACGGGTGTATTCGTTTCGTGACTCGTTCGGCCAGTGGGACCCAAAAACCCAACGACCCGAACTATGGGGTATCTACAACGGCCGCCACCAGCCGGGCGAGCACTTTCGCATCTTTCCGTTGTCGAACTGGACTGAACTCGACATCTGGCGCTTCGTCGAAGAATACGACATTGCGTTGCCCAGCATTTATTTTGCGCATCGCCGACGGGTATTTCGTCGCGACGGCATGTGGATGGCCGAGACGCCATTTTTGTCTGCCGATGCCGACGAACCAGTCACCGAACAAACAGTGCGGTTTCGCACCGTGGGTGACGCCACCTGCACTGCTGCAATCGAG
>Ga0222713_10005251_pt1 | contig 12680 bp, 12 predicted proteins | sample C33_649DmetaG_FD_165061 | JGI IMG/M metagenome (GOLD analysis project Ga0222713, IMG submission 165061) | Estuarine water microbial communities from San Francisco Bay, California, United States - C33_649D | ecosystem: Environmental > Aquatic > Marine > Unclassified | place: USA: California...
AATTCCTCGACCCAAGGACCATGCCGCAGACCGGACTTGCGCACGCACTCCCAGAGCGCTTCGACTTCGGCACGCGTACCCGCGAGCGTCGCTGACAGCACCGCACGAACGCTCCCTTCGCTCACTGCGACGACATAATGAAGAGGGGAAGTTCCGCGCAGATAAGTCGTGTCGCCACGCGTACCCGCATCGATCAATCCCCAGGGTCCGCCAAGAAAGGCGACCGCATCAGCCCGATGCGGCATCTGCAATTCGATGCTGCGTAAGTACACGTCACCTCCCCTTTATGAAATCATCTTAGCATTGCGAAAAATGACCATCAACGAAATGATGACTGCTTCTTGACTGCGCAACCTGCAGCGCAAGAATCGGGTCGCAGCGCGCTGAAGCCGGCGCTATGCTACCGGAAATGGAACCCTCCGCCATCGAGTCTCATCCCGACTACACGCGCATCGCGCGGGCAATCGAGTGGCTGAACCACCATGCGGACCGCAAGCCGGACCTGGCACAGGCCGCCCGTGCCGCCGGGCTGAGCGAACATCATTTCCAGCGCCTCTTTAACCGCTGGGCCGGTGTCAGCCCCAAGCGCTTCCTGCAGTTCCTCACCCTCGAAGATGCGCGCCGGCGGCTGGATGAAACACGCAGTACGCTCGACCTCGCGGCTGCCGTCGGCCTCTCGGGCGGCAGCAGGCTGCATGACCTGTTTGTCACGCTGGAAGCCATGACCCCCGGGGAGGCCAAGCTCCGGGGCGCGGGACTCGACATCCGCTGGGGTGTTCATCGCACCCGCTTCGGCGACGCAATGATCGCCGCCACGACCCGGGGCATCTGTGCACTGCAATTCATCGACAACAACCACGGCGGCCGCGCGATCCTGTCAGCGACCTGGCCGCACGCCCGGCTGCTGCACCAACCCTCCGCAACGGCGGCCATGGCCCGGCGCATATTCGAACCCCTGGATCATTCACCCCCTCAGCCGCTGTCGCTGCTGGTGAAGGGGACCAATTTCCAGATCCAGGTCTGGCGTGCATTGTTGTCACTGCCGGAAGGCGCCGTCACCACTTATGGCGATCTGGCACGCGCCCTGCACCGACCTGATGCGGCACGCGCCGTTGGCGCAGCCATAGGCGCCAACCCCATCGCCTGGCTGATTCCCTGCCACCGCGTGATCCGTGCCAGCGGCACACTGACCGGCTACCGCTGGGGCACCGAACGAAAGGCCGCCATGCTGGGCTGGGAAGCCGCACGCTCCATGACACTATCCACAATGGTCGACAAGGCTAACTAGAGTTTTTTGCGGGTCAGCGGGTAGTACTTGCGATCCGCAGTAAACAGATGCCTCGCCACCAGATCGCGTGCCAGAAATTCCACCACCGCACCAAATGTCGTTGTACCCTCGGTAACGCCTGCCCTCAATTCCAGTGCTCTCTGCCGCAGCCCTGAATGCGCCTGTACATGCTCCTCGAGTTCGGCAAAACCCAGCTCACGCATGATCGCCTCTTCATCTTGAAAATGACGTTGGGCATGAGCGATCAGGTCATCCATGATATCTAGAGCATTGGAACCGGAGTCCAACGGACGCCCGAAAACGTCAATCAACTGGTTGGCCAGTTCGAACAACTGACGGTGCTGGGCATCGATAATATCGTTGCCCGATTCATATTCTTCCCGCCAGTCCAGCTGCAGGGCGCCGCCACCTTCACTTTTCGCCCAGTAAATGGCACTGCCCCGCTCATCCACGCAAATCCGGTTGCGCCCGCCCTGTTTGGCCAAGTACAGCTGTCCGTCCACCCTTTTGAACCAGCCCAGCGAAGTCTCGAGGGCAAGGTGTTCAGCAACGCCAAGACTGAGCGTCACCTTTTCCACGTTGGGGAATTTCCTCGAGGCCACCGTCTCACGAAGCTTCTCCGCCAGTCTTGCCGCGCGGCGAAAACCTGTCGCCGGACACAACACCACGAATTCCTCACCGCCCCAGCGAAACACCAGATCCGACGATCGCACGCAGCTGCGGACTACCCGCACCAGCTGCTTGAGCACCGCATCGCCCACGGCATGACCATGGGCATCATTCACCGATTTGAAGTGATCGATATCCAGCAGAATCAATGACAGGGGCTGATGCAGACGGAGGCTGCGTGCAATTTCGGCATCAACCACACGGTCGAGGTGGGCACGGTTCCAGGCTCCCGTGAGCACATCAATTGCACTCAGCCTCTCAAGTTCAGCTATGCGTCCATGCAAGCCGGCAACTTCCTGCGAAGTTTGCGGCCCCTCCGACTTTTCAATGATCACCATGGTGCCGTTCGGCGTATCCAGAGACCGGATCCGAACATTCACCGAAAATCCCGATGAGTCGGGCATTCTGACATCCTGCCAGTCAAGAGCAGCGGTTACCTGGGGCTTCTCGGCGCTCAGATAATCGAGCCCCGGCGCACCGAAAAGCTGATTGAAAAGTCTGTTGGGAAACGCCTTGCCCCCTGCAGGACAGGAGACCAGCGGAATCGGAAATTCCATGAACAGGCTGCGGATGTTGGCATCGGCCAGCCAGTCAGACGCATTCGAGGCTTTGTTGCTCATTTAACTGATGTGAAAGTTGCAGCGAATTATCTGGGCAGGCTACCGATCATGCTTATGAATAGAAGTCTTGCCGTAAACCTGATGATAACGCCTAGTCGAACGGCAGCAGCGCTTTTAATCCGGTTTCATCGGCAATACGCCGCAGGTCGGCAATCGTGTCATCGGGGAAGCTGATGCCGGACGCGCGGTTACGTATATCGTTGCGCGCCTCCATCTCCCCCGGATAGAACACCTCGTTGAAGCCCTGCGCCAGCGGCACCGACTTCACTTCGGCCACCCACTGCTCCATGCGCGCATGGAATTCCGCCAGCGGCTGGATCGCCGCGATGTTGATGGCCACAAAGAAATGCCCGCAGTTGCTCTTGTCCGCAGTCTTGTACGGGCTGTGCACCGCCGACAGGAACCCGCTGCCGGTGAGCACGCCGGAAAGGATGTCGACCATCGCCGCGATCGCATAGCCCTTGTGCTCGGCCATCGGCAGGATGATGCCGTCGATCGCCGCCTGCGGATCGGTGGTCGGCGCGCCGTCCTTGTCGATCGCCCAGCCCAGCGGGATCGGCAACCGCTTGTTGCGCGCCAGATAGATTTTGCCTCGGGCAACGCCGGTATTCGCCATGTCGACCACGAACGGTGCATACTTGCCGGCGGGTGCAGCCACCGACCACGGATTGGTGCCGACGATTTTTTTGCGGCCACCCCACGGCGCCATCGCGGGCCCGCCATTCGAGGTGAGCAGCATCACGTAGCCCTCGCGCGCGCCCATCAGCGTGTAATACATGCAGGTGCCGAAATGGTTGGACATGCGCACGCCGACCGCCGCGATGCCGTGTTTCTTGGCGCGTACGATAGCTTCCTCCGCCGCACGCTTGGCCAGCACGTGGCCGACGCCATCATGGCCGTCGATCAGCGCCAGCGCGCCGGCATCGACGGTGAACTCCGGCCTGGTCACCGGGTTCATGACCTTGTTGCGCAGCCGGTCCAGATACCAGCCGAGGCGCAGCACGCCGTGTGACTGGTGGCCCCACAGGTCGGCCTGCACCAGCGTGTCGGCGATCAAGCGCGCGTCTGCTTCGGGCACGCCCTGTCCGGCATACACCGCGGTGGCGAAATCGAGCAGCCTTGCGGCATCAACGGCAGGGGCAAACATGACCATCCTTTGAGCGGGAATGGTTTGATTTTAAACTGACGGGAATACAAACGCTTCCCCGCGACCATGCCATGAAACCGACACTGCAACCCGGACTGACCCATCGCCACACCTACACCGTGCCGCCGGAAAAAACCGTGCCGCACCTCTATCCGGAATCCGAATCCTTCCGCGAGATGCCGGAAGTACTGGCCACCGGCTTCATGGTCGGCCTGATGGAATGGGCGTGCATAGAGACCATCAAGCCCCATCTCGACTGGCCGCGCGAACAGTCGCTGGGCACACTGGTACATTTTCCGCACCTCGCGGCGACCCCTCCGGGACTGACAGTGACGGTGGACGTGAAGCTCGAACGTGTCGAAGGCCGCCGCCTGTTTTTCTCGGTCAGCGCGCACGACGGCATCGACCTGATCACCGAGGGCACGCACGAGCGCGTCGTCATCGACGCGGCGCGCTTCAACGAAAAGCTCGCGCCGAAAATACCGCGCTAGCCGCCTTCAGTGTGCGCGGCTGAGCAGCCGCATGCCGCGCTCCAGCCCGTCGAGCGTCAGCGGAAACATGCGGTCGCCCATCAGCTCACGGGTTATCGCGATCGACTCGTGGTAATTCCACACCGCTTCGGGCTGCGGGTTAAGCCAGATCGCCTGTGAATAGACATTTAGCGCGCGCTCCAGCCACAGCGCGCCCGGCTCCGGATTGCTGTGCTCGACGCTGCCGCCGGGATAGGTGATCTCGTACGGACTCATCGTCGCATCGCCCACAAAAATCACTTTGTAATCATGAGGATAGGTATGCAGCACGTCCCAGGTTGAGACCTTCTCGGTGACGCGGCGGCGATTGTCCTTCCACACCCGCTCGTAGAGGAAGTTGTGGAAATAGAAGTACTCGAGGTGCTTGAACTCGGTGCGCGTCGCCGAGAACAACTGCTCGCAGACGCGAATGTGATCGTCCATGGAACCGCCGACATCGAGGAACAGCAGCACCTTCACCGCGTTGTGCCGCTCCGGCACCATTTTCAGGTCCAGCCAGCCGGCGTTCTTCGCCGTCGAGCGGATGGTGTCGTCCATGTCGAGTTCTTCGGGCGCGCCGGTGCGCGCGAACTTGCGCAGCTTGCGCAACGCCACCTTGATGTTGCGCGTGCCGAGTTCCACCGAGTCATCGAGATTTTTGAATTCGCGCTGGTCCCACACCTTCACCGCGCGGCGGTTGCGTGATTCGTGCTGGCCGATACGGATGCCCTCGGGGTTGTAGCCATAGGCGCCGAAAGGGCTGGTGCCGCCGGTGCCTATCCACTTGCTGCCGCCCTGGTGGCGCCCCTTCTGTTCTTCCAGACGCTGCTTCAGCGTCTCCATCAGCTTCTCCCAGCCGCCCAGCGACTGGATCAGCTTCTTCTCTTCCTCGGTGAGATTTTTCTCGACCAGCTTGCGCAGCCATTCCTCGGGAATCGCCGCGGTTGCAGATTCGATACCGACTACGCCCTTGAAATAAGCAGCGAACACCAGGTCGTAACGGTCAAAAAACTTTTCGTCCTTGACCAGGCAGGTGCGCGCGAGGTGATAGAAATCCTCGACGCTGCCGAAAGCGACCTGTTTCTCCAGCGCGGCGATCAGCATCAGGAACTCCTTGATGGAGACCGGAACGCCGCCCTGACGCAGCTTGAGGAAGAATTCGATCAGCATGAAAAACCTTTTTTACCGCCAAGACGCCAAGAGCGCCAAGAAGAACAAGAACTTTTCAAGACAGAACAACACGCTGGATGCCATCTTTCAGCAGGCGTTCATTGAAGTTGATCAACAACGCCAATGAGGAGCCATTCGCTTTGAGGTATGAGATTACCTGTGCTTTGTGCACCGGAAGCAATTTTTCGACGGCCTTCAACTCCACAATCAACGTTCCTCCTACCAGCAGATCGACCTTCCCTTCGCCGACTGCATGCCCCTTGTAGGAAACGGTGAGCGGCCTCTGGCGTTCAAAGAGCACGCCTCGCTGACCCAACTCCACCGCCAAGGCACCTTCATAAACACTTTCGACAAATCCCGGCCCCAGCTCCCGATGAACTTCCATCGCCGCATCAACCACCACGCGTGCCAAATCATCCAGCCTTTTGTCAGGTTCAGCTCTCAAGATTTTCTTGGCGCTCTTGGCGTCTTGGCGGTGAAAGCTCTTGAATCAGGTTTTTCGCCGTGACATGAAAACTAACCGCTCGAACAGATGCACGTCCTGCTCGTTCTTGATCAGCGCGCCATGCAGCGGCGGCACGATCTTGTGCGTGTCCTGGCTGTGCAGCGCTTCCGGCGGAATGTCTTCTGCCATCAAGAGCTTCAGCCAGTCGAGCAGTTCGGACGTCGTCGGCTTCTTTTTCAGTCCCGGCACGTCGCGGATCTCGAAAAAGGCATTCAACGCCTGTGACAGCAGCTGCTTCTTGATGCCGGGGTAATGCACCTCGACGATTTTCGCCATGGTGTCGGCATCGGGAAAGCGGATGTAGTGGAAAAAGCAGCGGCGCAGGAAGGCATCCGGCAGTTCTTTCTCGTTGTTGCTGGTAATGATCACCAGCGGCCGGTGCTTGGCCTTGATCAGTTGCCGCGTCTCGTAGACATAGAACTCCATGCGGTCGAGCTCGCGCAGCAGGTCGTTGGGAAACTCGATGTCGGCCTTGTCCACCTCGTCGATCAGCAGCACCGCCGGCTGATCGGAGGTGAACGCCTGCCACAGCATTCCCTGGACGATATAGTTGGAAATCTCCTTGACCTTGGGGTCGCCCAGCTGCGAATCGCGCAGCCGCGACACCGCGTCATATTCATAGAGGCCGTGCTGCGCCTTGGTCGTTGACTTGATGTGCCATTCGAACAGCGGGCGCTTGAGTGCTTTGGCTACTTCCAGCGCGAGCATGGTCTTGCCGGTGCCCGGCTCGCCCTTGATCAGCAGCGGACGCTCCAGCGCCAGCGCCGCATTCACCGCCATCATCAGGTCATCGGTGGCGACATAGTCTTCAGTGCCGGTAAAACGCGACATTATTTTTTTCCTTTTAAAACATATGCTTGCTTATTTTTTCAGATCGGCGCGGCGATCGATGTCGTGCAGTATGCCCGGATCATCGCAATCGATCAGCCGCACCCGCGCCTGGTTGCGCTGGACGATCGCGCGCGCGCCACTGTCACCGGTCAGGCCCTGCAGTTCGTGCAGGAAGCGCTGGCTGAAACCCACCGGATGCCCGCGATCGCCCTGATACTCCGGCGCGGCAATCTCGGCGCCTGCCGCCAGCGCCTGCACCACGCGGGCGATGGTCTCGGGCTTGATGCGCGGCATGTCGGCGAGCGCAACAATCCAGCCGCCGGCATCCTTGGTCGCTCGCACGCCGTGGGCGAGGCTTACGCCCATGCCGCGCGCCGCTTCGGGGCACACCGTGACTTCGCAGCCTTCCTGCTCGAGCAGCTCGGCCACCGGAAAATCGCCGGGACGCACCACGGCCGTGACGGACAATCCGGCGCCAATCAGGCTGCGCGCCGCATGCGCGGCAATCGCCGCACCGTCTTCGAGGGGATGCAGCAGCTTGCCGCCGCCGAAGCGCGAACCCGCGCCGGCGGCCAGCAACACCGCCACCGCGGATTTTTCAGACTGCGCCATACCCGTGATTATAATGGCCGCTCCCCGAAATGACCCACTGGAACGCCGCCATGCCGAAGTTCTGCGCCAACATCACCATGCTGTTTAATGAGTTACTGTTCCTGGAACGCTTTGCCGCCGCCGCGCAGGCCGGGTTCAAGGGTGTCGAATACCTGTTCCCCTACGACTACGACAAGAACGCGCTGGCCGAGGCGCTGCAGAAAAACGGCCTCACGCAGGTGCTGCACAACCTGCCGGCCGGCGACTGGAGCAAAGGCGAACGCGGCATCGCCTGTCATCCCAAACGCAAAAACGAATTTCAGGACGGCGTCGGCCGTGCCATCGAATACGCGACGGCGCTCGGTTGCAAGCAGGTCAACTGCCTCGCCGGCATCCGCCCGCCCCACGTCGATCCCAACGAAGCCCGCGAAACCTTTATCACGAACCTGCAATTCGCCGCGCCCAAGTTCGCTGACGTCGGCATCAAGCTGCTGATCGAGCCGATCAACACCCGCGACATTCCCGGCTTCTTCCTCAACTACTCGAAACAGGCGCTCGACATCATCAAGGCCGTGGGTTCTAACAACCTGTTCCTGCAGTACGACATCTATCACATGCAGATCATGGAGGGCGACCTCGCGCGCGGCATCGAGTCGAATCTCGCGCTGATCCCGCACATGCAGCTCGCCGACAACCCGGGGCGCAACGAACCGGGTACCGGGGAAATCAATTTTCCGTTCCTGTTCAGACACATCGACAAAATCGGCTACCAGGGCTGGATCGGTTGCGAATACAAGCCGGCAACCACCACCACCGCGGGTCTGGGCTGGGTCAAGCCCCTGCTCGGTTGAACCAAAACCCAGCTTGACGCAGGGGACGTACCCCCACAAAATGCCCCTTCCAACGGGCGTAGAAAATCAAACCTGAGCCCGTAAAAATTCAATCGGAGGAATCATGAAAGCAACCCGTATTGCATCCGTGCTCGGCTTCGCCGTGGCCGCCGCATTCGCCGGCTCGGTCGGCGCCCAGCAACTGAAAATGATGACCGGCCCGCAGGGCGGTTCGTGGTACCCGCTCGGCGGCGCAATCCAGGGCATCGTCGAGAAAGCCATCCCCGGTGCACAGATGCAGGTGCTGCCCGGCGCGGGCATCTCCAACGTCATTGGCGTCAACACCGGCAAGGCCGAACTCGGTTTCGGCAACGCGGTATCGTCGGTGGACGGCGTCAACGGCGCCGCACCGTTCAAGGAGAAGCAAAGCAACGTGTGCCAGGTCGCCACGCTCTACTTCCAGTACTTCCATGCCGTCGCGCTGGCTGATGCCGGCATCAACAACGTCGGCGATGCCAAGGGCAAGGTGCTGACCACCCAGCAGAAGGGCAACACCGGCGAACAGATGGCACGCAACGCCTTGGAAGTCTATGGCCTCAACTACGGCGCCCTGAGCAAGGTCAACCACAGCAACTACACCGACTCGGTGTCGCAGCTGAAGGACGGCCACGCCCAGATGTTCATGCTGATCACCACGGTACCTGCCTCCTCGGTGATGGACCTGGCCTCGGCGCGCGACATCAAGGTGCTCGAGTTCCCCAATGACAAGTTCGCGGCCCTGCAGAAAATCAACAAGGGCTACGACAAGCGCATCATCAAGGCCGGCAGCTATCCGAAGCAGGACAAGGACGTGCAGACCATCGGCACCTGGACCCACCTGGTCGCCAGCTGCAAGCTGCCGCAGGACACCGTCTACAAGATCACCAAGGCACTCGCCGACAACGTCGACAACCTCGGCAACGTGGTCAAGGCGGTCAAGGGCCTGACAGTCAAGGACATGGCGGCCGACGTCGGCGTGCCCTACCACCCGGGCGCGATGAAGTACTACAAGGAAGCCAAGGTTCTCTAAGGCAACACCCCGGACAGCGGCGCGACCCCTCGCGCCGCTGTTTTTTTGAGCGGAGCCCGCCGGCATGATCCCACTGCTGCTGAAACGGCTGATCGTCTTCATCGCGATCGGCATGTCGGTTTACCACCTCACCATCGCCTTCATCGGTGCCCCGCAGCAACTGTTTTTCCGCAGCACCCACCTGCTGTTCGCGCTGGCGCTGGTGTTCCTGATGTACCCCAGCCTGCAGAAAAAAACCGCTGCAGCCGAAGGCGCCATCCGCGATGACGCGGGCGGCATCATCGGCGGCGGACAGGGCACGCCGATCGCCTCCTGGTGGGACTGGCTGCTGATCGCCGCCTCCTGCGTCACCATCGGCTATGTCTGGATCAACCACGAGCACCTGCTGACCCGCTTCGTCTTTGTTGACGACCCCACCACCACTGAACTGGTGCTGGGCGGAATCTTCACGCTGATCGTGCTCGAAGCCACCCGCCGCATCATCGGCCTTGCGCTGCCGGTCACCGCACTGATCTTCCTCGGCTATGCACTGTTCGTCGCCAAGACGCGGCCCGAACAGATCATCGAGATCATGTACCTCACCACCGAAGGCATCTTCGGCAGCACGCTCGGGGTGTCGGCGGCGTACGTGATCATGTTCGTACTGTTCGGCGCGTTCATGGAACGCACCGGCATCGGCCGCCTGTTCATGGATTTTGCACTGGCGCTGACCGGCCACACCGCCGGCGGTCCCGGCAAGGTCGCGGTGGTGAGTTCCAGCCTCTTCGGAACGGTGTCGGGCAGCGCGGTGGCCAACGTGCTGGTCGACGGCCCGATCACCATCCCGCTGATGAAACGCACCGGCTTCCGCCCGCCCTTCGCCGCCGCGGTGGAATCCGTCGCCTCCACCGGCGGCCAGATCATGCCGCCGATCATGGGCGCTGCCGCGTTCGTGATGGCCGAATTCCTCGCCGTCAGCTATTTCCAGGTGACGATGTGGGCGATCATACCGGCGATCCTCTATTTCCTCGCCGTGTTCTGCGCGGTGCACTTCGAATCCAAGCGCGTCGGCCTGCTCGGGCTGCCCAAGGCGGAATGCCCGCGCCTGGGACAGGTAATGCGCGAACGCGGCCACCTGTTCATTCCGCTGGTGACCATCCTCTTCGGCCTGATGGCCGGCTACAGCGCGCCGCTTTGCGCGCTGGCGGGCACGCTGATGTGCGTGCCGGTGGCTTTGATGCGCAAATCGACGCGCAAGGACATAAAGCTCTCCACCATCTTCAGCGCGCTCGAGGAAGGCGCCAAGAACTCCATCGCCGTGGCGCTAGCCTGCGCCTGCGCCGGCATCGTCATCGGCGTGATCACCCAGACCGGCGCGGCGATCAACTTCACCTCGGTGGTGGTCGCGATGTCGCGCGACATGCTGCCGCTGGCACTGGTGCTGACCATGATGGCCGGCATCATCCTCGGCATGGGCATGCCGACCACGCCGGCGTACATCGTCATGGTGTCGCTGCTGGTGCCGGCGATCATCAAGCTCGGCGCCATCGCTCCCGCCGCGCACATGTTCGCCTTTTACTTCGCCATCCTCTCGGCGATCACGCCGCCGGTGGCGCTCGCGGTGTATGCCGCCGCCGGCATCGCCAAGGCGCCGCTGTGGCAGGCCGGGTGGACGGCGGTGCGCGTCGGCGCCGCAGGATTCATCGTGCCCTTCATGTTCATCTTCGAACCCTCGCTGCTGATGATCGGGGAATGGCATGTCATCCTGCAATCCTTCGTCACCGCCAGCATCGGCACGATCTGTCTTGCAGCCGGCCTCTTCGGCTACCTGTTCCGCACCGCGAAAATCTGGGAGCGCGTGTTCCTGCTCGGCGCAGCCATTGCGCTGATCAAACCGGGCCTGGTCACCGATCTGGCCGGGGCAGGCCTGCTGATCGCGGTCGCGGTCAGCCAGCTCATCATCCGCAAGAACGAACCGCAACCGGTGCTGGAGCGGCCGGTCGCGCACCTCTGACGCGCTTATAATCGTCGGCACGTTTCCCCGCGCGCCGCTGCGGCGCGCCATCATTTCTGAAAGGAACCATCATGAGCAACGTCGGCTTCATCGGACTCGGCATCATGGGCAAGCCCATGGCCCTCAACCTGATCAAGGGCGGCCACACCCTCTACCTGACCTCGCGCAGTGGCGTGCCGAAAGAATTAACGGATGCCGGCGGCAAGGCCTGCGCCACAGCCAAAGATGTGGCGCAGCAGGCCGACATCATCATCACCATGGTGCCGGACACCCCGGATGTGGAAAAAGTTCTGTTCGGCGCCAACGGTGTCGCCGAAGGTTTGAGCAAGGGCAAGATCGTCGTCGACATGAGCTCGATCTCGCCCATCGCCACCAAGGAATATGCAAATAAAATCAATAAATTAGGATGCGATTACGTCGACGCCCCGGTGTCCGGCGGCGAAGTCGGCGCGAAAAACGCGGCGCTCACCATCATGTGCGGTGCACCGCAGGCCGCCTTCGACAAGGTCAAACCGCTGTTCGAACTGATGGGCAAGAACATCACCCTGGTCGGCGGCAACGGCGACGGCCAGACCTGCAAGGTGTGCAACCAGATCATCGTCGCGCTCAACATCGAAGCCGTCGGCGAAGCGTTGGTGTTCGCCTCCAAGGCCGGCGCCGATCCGGCGAAAGTGCGGCAGGCGCTGATGGGCGGATTTGCGGCATCGCGCATCCTCGAAGTCCACGGCGAACGCATGATCAAACGCACCTTCGACCCCGGCTTCAGGATCGAACTGCATCAGAAGGACCTCAACCTCGCCCTGCAGGGTGCACGAGCGATGGGCGTCTCACTGCCGAATACGGCCACCGCCCAGGAACTGATGAACTCCTGCACAGCCAACGGCGGCGCCAAGTGGGACCACTCGGGGATGGTCAAGGCGCTGGAGCGGATGGCGAATCATGAGGTGGCGAAGTAGAGAAAAACCAGGACCAAAAATCCGGATACATAAACCAAAGTTTAACGATTTTATTTTTTGCATTCACCAACCTGAAAGCGCACCAACTCGCTAACACATAATCCCCCGGGATACTTTATGTCCAAAGCACTGGTAGCAGCGCTGCAATTGACATTACTTTTACTTCTGCCAGCCACAGAGGTGAAAGCATTTTTCGGGCGAGTTGATTTCACCGTTGAAGACGATTTCTCCGAGGCCAGTATCCTCAGAGGCATCAAAGCAAATCAGGAACAATGCAAATCAGCAGGAAATGCCGCCATTTGGGCATCCGTAAACCGGGATCTCGAGGAGTGCATCAAATACTGGGGAAGCGGTCTCACCAATGCAACGGGAAGGGTGATTGTCTATATGCACGGTGATCGATTACCCACCCCGCCTTCCTATTTAAAACTCACGGGGCAGCAACTCAGCAACAGCGCCGCGACATGGGGCAACCGCCTCAAGGCCCCATATATCTATATCG
>Ga0222713_10005254_pt1 | contig 12670 bp, 25 predicted proteins | sample C33_649DmetaG_FD_165061 | JGI IMG/M metagenome (GOLD analysis project Ga0222713, IMG submission 165061) | Estuarine water microbial communities from San Francisco Bay, California, United States - C33_649D | ecosystem: Environmental > Aquatic > Marine > Unclassified | place: USA: California...
TTTCAACCTTAATTTTTTTTCGAGTCCCTTAAAAACAAAGAATATAGATTTTATCGGGGTTTCAGCATTTCGCTAGTTTTTCGATTCAAGAAACTTTCAAAAAAAATGAAAATATTTTGACAAAATGTTTGGAAATATAAAAACTCGCTTTAACTTTGCTACCGTTCTGATACAAACACGGCACAAGGCTGACACATATCAGATACGAAAAGTTTTTTGAAATTGCAGCTTAAACAATATACGCTAATGTGTGGTTGCGGGTTACTATATCGGAATATAGTATAATTATAAACAATCGGTTTTTTACCCTTATTAGTTCGATTCTAATAATTAGCGCTAACTTTTTAAACACTACTAACATGGAGAATTTATTCATCTTTTTTGTTATTGCATTTTTTATAATGCTATTATTCAGTCCCTATTTTGGTGACACAACAAAGCACAATTTTTAATTAAACACTATTAAAACTTTACTAAAATGAAAAGAGAATTTTTAACAGTATGTAATTTTTTTACTGTAGTTTTCAGTTCTAAGAAAGAACAAAATTTATTCTTAGAAACAGTCGAAAGTATTTTCAATTCATTAGACAAAGAAAAGCAAAATAATGAGATGTACCAATCATTATTATTTGCAGCAGCAAAAAAAATGCAATTTGAAATAAGATTTTAAACACTATTAAAACTTTACTACTATGTTTAACAAATTTAATTTTATCAGCGACTTAACAGGCTTTATTAAGTCTGAATCAAAAAATTACAGTGACTTTGACCAACTTATTCATGAATATTTGGATAATGAAGTTATCTATTATAGTGACTGTTTCGACATCTGCAAAGGATTAAGTTTAACCCACTTTGACCACGAAATTTTTGGAACGTGTAAAGATATATGTCAATTGGCTTGGTGCGGCTTATATGACTTAGTGCAAGATGAATACAGCGAATTATTAGAGATATTCGAAAGCTTAACTGAAGAGGTTTAAATAATCCTACTCACATTAAATATTTATGGAATAATAGATTTGTAAAACTTTAAAAACAATTTAAAACATTAAACAATATGAACTATATCAAAAAATTAGAAGAGGAAAACAAGCAACTCAAAGAGACAATGGAGTATACTGTAGAATTATTGATTGAACATCTAAGATATTACAGCAGCGAAAAATTTAGAAATTTTGATAATGATTTTGCGCATGTATCAACTGATGTTTATCCAAAAATAAATAGCGTTAAGATGATTTTGTCAGGTACTTTAAATACAATTTAATATTTATCGGGGTGCAGCATCCGACCAACTGCGATATTTTTAAACACTATTAAACTATAACAGCATGAAAGCGAAATATTTAATACAAGTAAATTTTAGAGGGATTAAAAAATCAGTTGGGATTTTCACAGTACATCAAAGGACATTAACACAATTAGAAAATGATTATAATTTTTTAATAGCTGTACTTGACGAAAGCAATGATAAAACAACTAGCTATAATAATATTATTAAAGAAGCCATTAAACAATTTAATTAACACTATTAAACTATAAAATTATGAAAGCGAAAACATTTTTACCCTTATTTACAGGGTTCTATGGGTCAATATTTGAGGACGTAAATTTTGACGGTGAGAGTGAATACTACAACATCCCTGATGACAAAGAATTGTGGGAATATATCGATTGGCAAAAATATTATATTGCAATTGCTAAAAAAATGTGCAATGCAGTTGAGAATTTGCTCTCAGATTGGGTGTCAAATATTGAGTTCGAAGAGTTAATCAGCCCTAAATATTACAACTACAGCAACGACTCAATCAACTGCGAGATAACATTCGACAGACAGAGAGTAACTGACTATCTGATTGAAAACTACAGCGAATTTGAGCAGTATTTGAAAGATAATTACAGTTCTAGGGATGGTTTTATATCTCACCATTCAACTGATGCGCTAGATTGGGCGGACTACCACGAAGCCAAACACAAATTGGGCGCAGTGCTACAATTCATTTGCGAGAATGAGGGATTTGAAGAGCCTACCGACTTGACAGATATACATATCTCAGAGTTTTACAAAGATGAGATTAACGAATTTGCTAACTATTAAACATTAACAGCTATGAACACTAAAAATTTCTATTGGAACACAAACAAGAACTTTGTACTTGAGGTACTTAGCTATGAGTTTAAATGCGAATTCGAAACAACAGACAATAGTTGGTACAACGATGAATGTCCGTCCTTACTACTCAAATTTGAGACGTATACAATGCAATTGTTTCTACCTTCAAATTATATGGGCGAATATTCAGAGTATTGTCTAATGGTATACAATACCTACAGCGACTTTATGGACGACAATTCAGAGACATATTTTTTCTTCACCAATCTCAATGAGGTAATTGAGAAGCTTAAAACCTATTTATGAAAGCGACAACTTGGATAAAGAAAAATTCAAACTGCCCGATAGAGACAGAGAAGGCAATACAATTATTGAATAGAAGCATTGCACTATATCAATTGAGCAGCGACAAAATTAAACAAGAATACATAGAACAGATTAAACAAAATCTTAAAGAGTCAGAGTTATACGCTGAATACTATGTGATTGCAGCCAAAGCATTTTTAAAATATTATTCACTTTAAAACATAAACAGCTATGAAAAAAGTATTTGAAATTCTAAAAGATGTAGACAATGACAGATATGTATTTGTACACATTGACAAAAGCGGTATATGTGGTCTTAATTTTCATCAAGATGTAACAGAGATTGTATTTTCATATGCAGAACCCGATGTGCATCTCACAGAGATTTGGAGAAGGTTAGCACTGAACTACCCTCATACAGAAAGATTATTCTTAATAGAGAAAGCAATTGATTTATATATAGATGCATTCATTACACAACCAATAAAACTATAAACAAGATGAAAAAATTTATTGCAAAGGATAAAAGTGGCAGAATGCCAAAGTCAGTAACACTAGGTGCTGATGTGATATATAAATATTGGGACTTAGAAGAGACATCTTGGGACGATGTAAGCCTTGAGACCTACCTAAAAGAGTGCGAAGAGGGTGATGTATTCGACGCTCAAGATTTTAAAATAACTTGTATAAAAGATTAAATAACACTTTAAACTATTAACACTATGCCAAATTGGTGCAGCAATTACACTACATTCAAAGGTAGTAAAGAGAACATTGAAGCTTTGAACAATGCAATAAACAAAGCAATTGAGCGTGAGACAGCCGACAAACAAGGTCAGGCAATACACAGCTCAGAGGTAAAAGACGGTTACTTCTTCGACCTATACAACAATGGTATTGAGCACGAAGAGTTGACAATATTTTATGAGACAAGATGGTCTCCAAACCTTGACGACTTAGCAGTACTCTGTAAAGAGTACGGAGTGGATGCAGAGACAGAGTTCAATGAGAGTGGCTGTCAAGTACACGGAACTGCAAAAGTATACTCAGATGGGACATACACAGACGAGTATGTGGAACAGGAATTTTTAGACTCAATTGAATGGGACGAAGAAACAAATCTGTACATCTACGATGGGGTTGGCTACGAGGTAATGCACGAGATTATTGAAGACCATTATTCAACTTGGAAAGAAAAAAACTTATGATGTTCTACTTATTATTATTGATTGGCATAGTAAAGCCCCAGGATATGGGGCTGTATGCCTACTTTGTCGATGACAAAGTTTTTGAGTACGCCACTAAAGAAGAGATTGAGTGCGCTATTCAGACGAATGAATTTTATTACTTTAACAATCCAAATCTAGAAAGTTATGACTAAGAAAGTTTATGTGTACCACTTATTTGAGGGTACAAATGAGATAGCACAATTCGAGAGTGACAGATGGCTTCAAGACTACGAGATTAAGAGAGCCAAATGGCAGTACGAGAAAGACAGCAAGACTGCACTTCGCTGGGTGGTCAGTATTGAGGAAAGAAATCTTACCTTTGACGAGATCTTGGAGATGAGAGATGATACGATTGGACAAGAGCCAATAGAGTACACTGAGGAACAAGTCAAGATACTTGAGTATTACTATGACGAGCAAAGGAGACAGCAACAGCTAGACTAATCTATCGGGGTGCAGCATCCGACCAACTGCAAATATTTATTAAACACTTTAAATTATAAAATCATGTTAACACAAAATCAGCAACAGACCATTCAGTTTATCACTGAGACATTTGAGAAACTTAACAAGGCATCTGAGCCTAAAAAGTTTAACCTAATCAACACCAACCTACTCCTTGAAAAGACTGAGCGCATCAAGGCATTAGACAAGGAAGAGGCAGAAGAGAAAAGAATATGGGAACATCTAGCTTGTGATGAGGGCAGTAGGATAGCAAAGCTATTCAGAGAAGATTTTGATGGTGATGATAAGGTAGTGGTATTTGATGCTCAAAATCAAATTAAGATATGCAGACAAGAGGTTAAAGACAATGGCTCAGTGTACACGCATCATTTTGGTAGATGTTGCATTGAAATCCGTGTCAATGTTAAATACGGATGGAAAGAAGATGAGTATGGTATTAAAAGAAAATATTATATTGGATTGTACTATACTACGGGTTACGAGATTAATTTTGAAACCATTGAGGAATTGGTATCATCTTCATACTTTACTGATAGACTTAGAACTGAGATACTATGAAAAAATATAAAAGAGCTTTAATACTCAAAGAGTTTCTACCTATCTACGAGAGTAGAAACAGCGAGGTCGTAAAAGTAAATATGCCTTTGATGGAGCTAAGAAAGTATGAGCCGATTATGAAATTCAAACATCGGGTGATGCTGTTCAGAAATGATAATATCATCAAGGCATATTTCAACGACAAGGGAAAGATTAAATATATAGTTCTTAACAAATTAAACAAAGTACTAACAATATGAAAGTAGAAGTAAATGGAATAAAATTGGACATTGATGGGTGGTTCTATGCCGGGTACATATCAAGCGATAGAACAGAGCCTGATGAGCCAGCTGAATTTGTAATTGACAACATCACATTGCTTGAGGCATTTGATGACGTGACTCCTAGCATCTTCCAGGAGATGACAGAGGACGAGCAATTTGAGTTCATCGGGATGATGAGCGAAGAGTTCAGTAACTATGTATTGAATTGGTATCTAGGTGAGCTAGATGACTTTTAACCTTTAAATTTAATAACTATGGAATCAGCAGTTGAATTTTTGTTCAGAAGGTATATGGACAACAAACAGAAATTAACCTTAGTCGATTTTATTGAGGCGACTGAGATCGAAGATGAAAACATTAACGAACTAACTAAAGAAGCCGATGAAAAACAAGATTGATATCATATTTGCAGTGTTTCTGCTGCTACTAGTGCTATACTACGGACTAATATTCATTAACAATTAAACCATTAACGATGAGACAGATAATAAATTTCACTTGCATCGCAATGTATGCAATCGTAACGTACTTCACAGTGCAATTCCTAATCAATGCCTTCTCAAATGCTGACTCTTTAGTCAGCATTATTGAGACGCTACTAACTACATTGATAATATTTACTGTGACACTACTAGCAGGATATTTTTGCTACAAAATAGTTAGAGAAAAAGATACAATGTAATAAACTTTTGCTACCTTTGTGGTACATCATTAAAATTAAATACAATGAAAAAGAAAATTTTTTTAGAATACCTAGACGCTGTGTGCAGTGTGTATGGTATCACCAAAGAGGACGTGCTGTCCAACAACAAGAAGAAAGAGCTGTCTGAGGCTAGACAATGTTTGTACTACCTATGCCGAATGAGACCAATGCGAGTCACTGACATCCAAAAATACATCTCAGAGGTGAGTGATTATGTACCAAGCCATGTGCCAATTCTCCGTGGTGTAAACAGAGTCAAGCAATTACTTGAGGAGGACAGAGATGTGGCTATCATCCTGGAGAGAATTAAGAACAAAGTATTCATCTAATCAAATCAAATCAATTATGACAAAGCAAACTAACAGCGTGTTCGCTACGCTATCAGCGATCAACCTGAATGACAAGGTTGAGAAAAAATCTAACCTAACCTATCTCTCATGGACGTATGCGTGGTCTGAGGTAAAGAAACACTACCCTGATGCCAACTATGAGGTGATATTCTTCGATGGTTTCCCATATGTCTATGACCCGACCACTGGGTACATGGTGTTCACTAAGGTGACGATTGAGGGACAGACCCACATGATGTGGTTGCCTGTCATGGACGGAGCTAACAAGGCAATGAAAGTTACTGAGTATACCTATGCGACTAGGTATGGTGACAAGACTGTTGAGGCAGCGACAATGTTTGACATCAACAAAACAATTATGAGGTGTCTTGTTAAGAACCTAGCGATGTTTGGTCTTGGCATCTACATCTATGCAGGTGAGGATTTGCCTGAGGGGGAGACTGCTGCTCCGGTGATTACATCTAAGCCTAAGGCTGAGGTGAAGACTACTGACACGAGCCTATTGCCACTAGATAAGGGCGATAGCAACTGGGCAAAGGTCTCAGCATATGTGAGTGACAATAAAGCTTCAGGCATTGAGGCAATTTTACAACAACTAGGTCGTAAGTACAGCATCAGTGCTGCTACTAAGAAGGAGCTAGCTAAAATCATCAGCAATGGATAAGATACTAGAGCTACTGCAAGACGACAAAGAATACTATAGTGGGGTTGGACGGAACTATCTGTCCAACTCCGACATAGGAGCTTTATTGGGTAATCCAAAAGAGTTTGGTCAACCTCGTGCTGACAACAAGTCATTCGCTGAGGGCAGATACTTCCATCAACTGATACTAGAGCCTGAGAAGGCAGCGGAGACACCATTTGTTGATGCGTCAACAAGGACAACCAACATCTATAAAAACTTCTGCGAGGACAATAACTTTGAGTATGTCTTGTTGTGGAAGGAGATGAAGGAGATACAAGGATTGGTGGCTACAATGAAAAAGAATATCACGTTTTACGACATGATATATGCTGATGGCAATCAGTTTGAGGTGGCTGCATTTTCTGAGATTCAGGGTGAGATGTGGAAAGGAAAGGCAGACATTGTTGGCAATGATAGTTTGATAGACCTAAAGACTACAAGCGACATCAACAAGTTCAAGTGGTCAGCTAAGTCTTACAACTATGACAGCCAGTGCTACATCTACCAAGAGCTTTTTGGCAAGCCATTGGTGTTTTTGGTGATCGACAAGGTCACATCACAGCTAGGCATCTTTAGACCATCCTATGACTTTGTCAAAGGTGGCGAGGCGAAGGTAGCCAAGGCGATTGAGGTGTACCGCAAATATTTTGGGGCTAATCCACAAGACGATATTGTCAATTACTTTATAAATGAGACACTATTATGAGATATTTAATTCTTTCTTTATCTTTGAGCCTTGGCTCATATGCTCAGGACTGCAACTATGCCATCAATAAAAATGGTAAACTTGAGACGCAGAGCGAGGCACTTGCATTCAGTAAAGACCTATCAGGCATTATGGCGGTAGCCAAGCGTGAGGGTGAGTTCAGATACCTTGAGCTGTCTATGTTTCTACCGAAAAAGTTCTCATTTGAAGAGGGGAATGAAATACAGATAGAGTTGAGAGATGGGCGTATTGCAGATGGTGTTTTCTTGGAAGGTGGCACTGCAATTTACTCTGATGCTGTAGGATATTTTTTTATAAAAATTAGGGTAAAATTCTCCTATGACTGCTTAAATATGTTGGCGATGGTTCCAGTGAGCAAAGTAAAAATGCAAGCCAAGAAACATAGCATTGAGATGATGCCGGTAGGAGACTCAAGCAAATTCATGGAGATAGTTAGATGTATTCTTTAAAAATTAAAATTTAATACAATGGAAGAGAAAATTTTTGCAAATGGTTTTAGTTTTAAGCGTAAGGACAACGCTCCTGAGTTTGTTGTTGGTCGCTTATCATTGAAGGTTGATGATGCCATCGAGTTCATCAAGGACAACCAAAAAAATGGCTGGATTAACCTTGACGTAAAAAAAGCCCGTACAGGCAACTTTTATATCGAGTTGGATACATACTCCCCAAAGGAGGTAGAAAGTCCAACAGAAGCCAAAAGAATGACAAATAAGACCACATCTCCTAAATCCTCCAACTTAGAGATGACTGGAGACGATGATGATGTTCCATTTTAGTTTTCTGTGTTAATAGTGTTTAGTTTCTCAGGGGAGTTAATAGCTCCCCTTTTTTTACCGAAAGAAAAATCGATTTTAAATTTCCTATATTCTCTCTATATAATTTTATTACTTTTATTTTTTATTCTATATACATATAATAAAATCGACATTTTCGACATTAAATAAATAATAAAATAATAATCAATAAGTTATAAAAAAATTATTGACATTTTTTCGACATTAAAAATACATAAAACTATAAAATTATGCCGATAATAACCATTTTTCAAAACATTAAGGACACTGATACTCCGTTCCACAGAGATACAAAGGTGATACTTGATAGAATTAGGGAGGGTGCGTCCAAAGAAATCGTTAAGCAAATCAGGAATGAAAAGAACAAATCTGAGCGCAACGAGATCAAAAAATTACTACCAGCAATATGCTTCTCCGGTACATTTAAGAAGCGAGCTGATAACGCACTACTTGAGCATAGTGGTCTCATATGCCTGGACTTTGATGGCTATGAGAAACAGAAGGAGCTACTGCATGATAAGGAGACTCTGAGCAAGAACAAATACGTCTACTCAGTATTCATCTCACCATCAGGTAATGGTCTTAAAGTATTGGTTAAGATACCTGCTGACCCCGACAATCACGCTCACTACTTTAACTCACTAGAGAAATATTTCAACTCAAAGTATTTCGATAAGACATCTAAGAATCTGAGTAGGGTATGTTACGAGTCCTATGACCCACTCATATATGTCAATGAGAAATCCTCAATATGGGACATCATCGAGGAGCCTGAGTATAGCGAGGTGGTTAAGTACAAAGATAAACCAACGATACCAATCACAGATGAGAACAAGATCGTTGACATCTTGGTAAAATGGTGGACGAAAAAGTATCCAATGCTTGAGGGACAGCGCAACCACAACACCTACATCTTAGCGATGGCATTGAATGACTTTGGTGTCAACAAGAGCCTAGCCTCATATGTCCTAAACCAATACGCTACCGCTGACTTTAGCGTCAGGGAGATAGCCCAGGTGATTGACAGCGCCTACAAAAACGTAGCCAACTTTGGCAGCAAGTATTACGAGGACGAGGAGCAGGTCAACACCATTAGAGCCAAGGTTAGGAGGGGTGTACCAAAAAAGGAGATACGCTATCAGATGCTAGACTCCAATATTGATGGCGATATAATTGACGCTGTCCTTGACAAGATTGAGGAGGAGAACTCAAAGATATCTTTCTGGACTAAGAACGACAAAGGAGTCATTAAGATTGACCACTTGCTATTCAAAAACTTCTTAGAGGACTCAGGGTTCTATAAGTATTTCCCGGAGGGTAGCAAGAACTACATCTTCATCAGGGTAACAAACAACCTGATTGACCATACCTCTGAGAAGGAGATAAAGGACTACGTTCTGACCTATCTATTGGATATGGATGACGTGTCAGTATATAACTATTTTGCTGACCAAACACGCTTCTTTAAGGAAGAGTTCTTATCCCTGCTCTCAACGATTGAGATATATTTCATTGAGGATACCAAGAGCAGCTCATACATCTACTACAAGAACTGCGCTGTAAAAATCACCAAGGACGAGATACGCACGATTGACTACTTGGATCTAGGTGGCTATGTATGGAAAGACCATGTCATTGACCGTAACTTTGCTATCTGTGGTGTGACTGAGCAGTGTGACTTCAGGACATTCATCCATAACATCAACTCCAAGGATAGGTCACGCATCGCATCGATGGAGAGTACTATTGGATTCCTAATGCATGGATATAAGAACCTATCGTTCTGCCCAGCTGTCATCTTCAACGATGAGGTGATAAGCGATAACCCTGAGGGGGGAACTGGCAAAGGTCTTATCATCAATGCCCTTAGCAAGATGAAAAAGGTAGTGACCATAGATGGTAAGCTGTTCGACTTTCAAAAGTCATTCGCCTATCAATTGGTGTCTGCCGACACTCAGATACTTGTCTTTGACGATGTGAAGAAACACTTTGAGTTTGAGCGACTCTTCTCCATCATCACCGAGGGATTGACACTTGAGAAGAAGAACAAGGACGCTATCAAGATACCACTGAGTAAGTCACCAAAGATAGCCATCACTACCAACTATGCCATCAAGGGTGCAGGCAACTCATTCGAGAGGCGCAAGTGGGAGCTGGAGCTACACCAATACTACAGTAAGTCATTCACTCCACTTGATGAGTTTGGCAAGATGATGTTCGGAGATTGGGACGATGTGGACTGGTGCGAATTTGACAACTATATGATACGCTGCTTGCAGAACTACTTAGATACCGGTCTAGTCAAGACTACCCATGTCAATCTAAATGTGCGAAAGCTATCTGCTGAGACCTGCCATGAGTTCATTGAGTGGTGTGGTCTAGTTAAAGGCTCTGAGAATAACCACAATGTAATTACTGGCAAGAGGCTATACAAGAATGAGCTGTACTATCGATTCATTGAGGAGTACCCTGACTATGGTGCTAAGAGCAAGATGACAATCAGCAGGACAAAGTTCTACAAATGGCTTGTTGCTTATGCACTCTTCAAGGAGGGTGTGATGCCTGAGGAGGGACGTGACCAACTAGGCAGATGGATTATTTTAAAAACTAAAGACACAATTGATATCTAATATGGCAAGAGTACTAATAGCTTGTGAAGAAAGCCAAGCAACAACAAAAGCATTCAGAGATCTAGGGCACGAGGCATACTCTTGTGACCTACTACCTTGTAGCGGTGGGCATCCTGGGTGGCATTACCAATGCGACATCTTTGAGGTAATAAACCAAGGATGGGATTTAATGATTGGTCATCCTCCCTGCACATTTTTAACAGGGAGTGGGGTGCAGTGGTTATCTCATCCTGATGATAAAGACCTACCATTTGAACAGCGCAGACCACATCCAAAGTATCCGAACAGAAGATACGATATGCTTGATAGCGTAGCATTCGTAAAGGCTTTGTACAACTCAGACATAAAGCATATAGCTATTGAGAATCCGGTAGGACTACTTAGTAGCAGATGGCGCAAGCCTGATCAAATTGTACAGCCTTATATGTTTGGAGACGAGGCTACCAAGACTACTTGTCTATGGCTCAAAAACCTACCGCTAATAGTTCCAACTGACATTGTAGGTAAGGGTGAGAGAACTACATTCGCATCCGGAAAGTCTCATCCTAAATGGTATGCCGAAGCTTTAAGAAATGCCAAGACAAAAGAGGAGAGGCAGACACTACGCAGTAAAACATTCCCAGGAATGGCTAGAGCATTTGCCGAACAATGGGGTAGTATTTTATAAACTAAACACATCTAAAATGGACATACTTGAAAAGCCTAGCTACGTATCCAATGAGGAGATGCTTGAAAGATGCCTGCTACTTAAAAAGGTTCTCGATGCCAAGATTGAGAAGAAGGTAAGTAGAGGCAGAGTAACACAAACCATACAAGTAAACAAGTACGACACCAAGACCTTGCACTACAAACGCATAGCCAATAGCTGCGAGTACTACCAAAAGAAAGTTGACATGGAGACATCATCAGGTGTGACGTTCAGAGATTACCAGATTGACATCATCGAGCGAGGCACAGCAATACTACAAGCTAGTGGGTTCTTATATCTAGCAATGGAGGTGCGTACCGGTAAGACCCTAACATCTCTTGGCATAGCCAGAAATATTGACGCTAAGAATGTTCTATTTATTACCAAGAAGAAAGCCATCAGCTCAATACAGTCTGACTACAATATGCTGTCCTACTCCTTCGACATTCAGATCATAAACTATGAGAGCCTACATCTCGTAGCTGACAATGAGCATTGGGACCTAATCATATGTGATGAGGCGCATAGCATGGGCGCATTCCCGAAGCCATCAAACAGAGCTGTCGCTGTCAAAGACCTACTCAAGAAGTATAAGTCAAAGGTCATCCTGCTATCAGGCACACCGACCCCTGAGTCCTACTGCCAAATGTACCATCAGGTGTATGGCATCAAGGGTAATCCATTCTCTGAGTACAAAAACTTCTACCGCTTCTGCGATGACTATGTCAACGTCAAGGAGCGCAAGATAAATGGTCTAATGATTAAGGACTACTCCGGTGGCAAGCCATCAATACTTGACGAGATGCGACCATACACCATCAACTACACGCAGGCTGAGGCAGGGTTCCTCAGTAAGGTAAACGAGACCATTTTAGAGGTAGAACTACAACCAAAGACCTACGAGATAATGCTAAAGCTTAAAAGAGATTTGGTTGTACAAGGTAAAGGCGAGACAATACTTGCAGATACGCCAGTAAAATTATTGTCAAAAATACACCAACTTTCATCAGGAACTATTAAATTTGAGAGCGGAAATTCAATGGTACTTGATACGAGCAAGGCAGAGTTTATCAAAGAGCATTTCAAGGGTAAGAAGATTGGCATCTTCTACAAGTTCAAAGAAGAACTGAATGCTCTGAAGAAAGTCTTTGATGAT
>Ga0222713_10005256_pt1 | contig 12662 bp, 18 predicted proteins | sample C33_649DmetaG_FD_165061 | JGI IMG/M metagenome (GOLD analysis project Ga0222713, IMG submission 165061) | Estuarine water microbial communities from San Francisco Bay, California, United States - C33_649D | ecosystem: Environmental > Aquatic > Marine > Unclassified | place: USA: California...
CTGGACCAGACGGATGTAGAAGACCGTAAAGAAGAGGCAGAACCAGAAGAACTGGGGGAAGTACGAGACAATGTCCAACTGAGGCATAGAACACAAACACAGCTTTCAATACATAAAATACACACACACGGAAATACCCAGAGAGACACAGGAAGACATGTGGAGGCATGGAGACAAGACATGAAGGACGGGGAACCACACCACACAGAGAGACAATGCATGAAGCGCATGACACCACATGAAGGATGTGGAGCTACATGAAGGACGTGACGTCACATGAAGGATGTGGAGCCGCGTGACACACAGGAAGAGACATGAAGTCACCGGACGCCATACAAGGCATGGAGGCAACGCATGAAGACACAGGACACACAGGACACACAGGACATCACCGGCGAGACACAGGACGTCGCATGAGGCATGGAGAGACATGCGAGGCATGGGGAGACACGCAGGAACCACACAGGGCATGGAGAGACCCATGAAGGAATCACACACGCAACACAGACGAAGACATCCAGGGGAAGGTGGCGGCGTGGCGCAAGGCGACCGAGGTGTCGCCCCAAGCACAGGATGGGAAAGTGGCTGAGTGGCTCAAGGCGACCGAGGTGTCGCCCCAAGCACAGGATGGGAAAGTGGCTGAGTGGCTCAAGGCGACAGACTGTAAATCTGCTGAATGTACTTCACCGCAAGTTCGAATCTTGCCTTTCCCACACACACACACACCGCAGCGGCCACACCGGCCCGTCCTCGCCTGCGGCAGGCGCACAGGAGGCCTGTATCCCACGGGCCACGCCGGCTCTCCTCGCCGCTGCCACGCCGGCCTCCCCTCGTCCGAGGCCCCCACCACGGGCGCCCCGACCACGCGCCCAGGCCATGGTTGGATAACATAATGGTAATGTATGAGATTGCAAATCTCAGGATGACGGTTCGATTCCGTCTCTAACCTGAGGGTGGCCCCACCCCCGGCCGTGGCGCCCCCGACGGGACGGGCGACGCGCAGGGCCACGGTGCTGGCGAATATAACTTAAACGGTCAAAGTATCAGACTGTGACTCTGAAAATCCGGGTTCAATTCCCGGTATTCGCCTTCGGCGACGGGCTCCGGCCCCGCGCGTGCAGGAGGCCCACGAGGCGCGCGAGCCGCCCGCGAAGCAGGGGGAGCACCCTCGGCGCCTTGAGCTGGGCGAGCACCCCGGGGAGGGGCGGCGTCGTGGACGCGAGCAGGACCTGCATCTGGAAGGCGTCGAGGCGCTGCCCCTGGACCTGGCCCCCGAGGACCACGCATTGGAGCGGACTGCCGGCCAAGGTCACAAAGCTCTGGGTCCCCAGCCCCGAGGGCGGGAGGAGGGCCCGCAGGTGGGCGAGGGAGGGGCAGGCCAGGGCGAAGGTGGTGCCGGAGGCGAGGCCGCTCGACGCCGCCGGGGCGAGGACGAGGCGGGCCTCCCCCTGCTGGAGGCGGCCCTGCAACGCCTGAAAGGGTTTGCTCGGAAAGGGGGAGAACTGGAGAAAGAGCGCCGCGCCGTCCATAGAGAACTCTCGTTTTCGTGACATACCTCGTGAGAGGGGGCTCGGGTGCCTCCCAGAACTCTCGGGTTTCGACCATAGCTCTCGGTGTCCTCACACACCCTCTCGAGAGCCCTCTCGTTGTCGTGACCGACCTCGGGGGTGCCACCTCTGGGGTGTCGAACCGACCTCTGCCCACCGGCGTCCCCCCGCCCGCGGGGCCAAAACCTCCTGGCCTATGCTCCAGCCCTCCCCTCCCCTGGCGGCCGCGTCCGGCGACTACGTGCTGTCCAAGGTGGACGGCCTCATCAACTGGGCCCGCACCGGCTCCCTCTGGCCCATGACCTTTGGCCTCGCCTGCTGTGCCGTGGAGATGATGCATACGGGCGCGGCGCGCTACGACCTCGATCGCTTCGGCATGATCTTTCGCCCGAGTCCGCGCCAATCGGACGTGATGATCGTGGCCGGCACCCTCACGAACAAGATGGCGCCCGCCCTCCGCAAGGTCTATGATCAGATGCCCGAACCCCGCTGGGTCATCTCCATGGGCTCGTGCGCGAACGGCGGCGGCTACTACCACTACTCCTACGCCGTGGTCCGCGGCTGCGATCGCATCGTGCCCGTGGACGTGTACGTGCCCGGCTGCCCGCCGACCGCCGAGGCCCTCCTCTACGGCCTCCTCCAGTTGCAGAAGAAGATCGCCCAGCAGAAGACCACCCGCCTCTGGTACGCGCGCTAACCCACAACCCCCTCCGCCCATGCTCCTCCCCCTCCGCCTCATGCCCCAGTGGATCCGCAGCCTGCGCGTCCACCTCGGCGAGTGCACCCTGGTGCTCACCCATCCCCGCCACCTCCGCCCGGCGCTCGAGGTGCTCAAGGCGGCCTCGGCCACCCAGTACAGCCTCTGCGTGGACGTGACCGCCGTGGACTTTCCGGCCCGGGAAGCCCGCTTCGAGGTGGTCTACCACCTCCTCAGCCTCCCGACCAACCAACGCCTCCGCCTCAAGCTCGCCGTGGCCGAGGACGGGGCCGTGGACTCCATCGCCGCCCTCTACCCCTCGGCGAACTGGTTCGAGCGCGAGACCTGGGACATGTTCGGCATCCCCTTCACGGGCCATCCCGACCTCCGGCGCATCCTCACCGACTACGGCTTCGACGGCCACCCCCTCCGCAAGGACTTCCCCCTCTCGGGCCACGTGGAGTTCAAGTACGACGAGACCAAGAAGCGGGTGATCGCCGAGCCCGTCCAGCTCGCCCAGCAGTTCCGCACCTTCCACTTCCGCAGCCCCTGGGAACTCCTCCCCCAGACCGCCTAGCCAGACCGCCTAGGCGGCCGTGGCCCTCGGCCCGTGTGTCCTTGGCCCGTGTGTGTGACGTCCCGACCTTGGCCTGCCCAAAACCCCTCTGCCCCTATGGCTCTCTCTGCGCTGGAACTCTCCCAGTTACTCGAGCACCGCATCTCCAACCATTATTCCGCACTGAACATCGATGAAATTGGCCGCGTCCTCTCCGTGGGAGATGGGATTGCCCGCGTCTACGGCTTGCACAAGATCCAATCGGGCGAGATGGTGGAGTTCGCGAGTGGGGTGAAGGGCATGGCCCTCAACCTGGAGAACGACAACGTCGGCATCGTCTGCTTCGGGAGCGACACCCAGATCCGCGAGGGCGACATCGTGAAGCGCACCGGCGCCATCGTGGACGTGCCCGTGGGCAAGGGCATGCTCGGCCGCGTCGTGGACGGCCTCGGCACCCCCATCGACGGCAAGGGGCCGATCGCCGGGGTGAGCCCCCGCCGCGTCGAGCTCAAGGCGCCGGGCATCATCGCCCGCAAGTCGGTGCACGAGCCGATGCAGACCGGCCTCAAGGCGGTGGACAGCCTCGTGCCCATCGGCCGTGGCCAGCGCGAGCTCATCATCGGCGACCGCCAGACCGGGAAGACGGCCATCGCCCTCGACGCCATCCTCAACCAGCGGGGCGTGAACGCGGGGGCGGTGGAGAGCGCCAAGCTCTACTGCGTGTACGTGGCCGTGGGCCAGAAGCGCTCCACCGTGGCCCAGCTCGTGAAGGTGCTCCAGGACCGCGGGGCCCTCGCCTACACCATCGTGGTGGCCGCGACCGCCTCGGATCCGGCGCCCCTCCAGTTCCTCGCGCCCTACTCGGGCTGCGCCATGGCCGAGTACTTCCGCGACAACGGCATGCACGCCCTCATCGTGTACGACGACCTGAGCAAGCAGTCCGTGGCCTACCGCCAGATGTCCCTCCTCCTCCGCCGCCCGCCGGGTCGCGAGGCCTTCCCCGGGGACGTCTTCTACCTCCACTCCCGCCTCCTCGAGCGCGCGGCCAAGATGGCGGACGCCATGGGCGCCGGCTCGATGACGGCCCTGCCCGTCGTGGAGACCCAGGGTGGGGACGTGTCGGCCTACATCCCGACGAACGTCATCTCCATCACCGACGGCCAGATCTTCTTGGAGACCGAACTCTTCTTCAAGGGCATCCGTCCGGCCATCAACGTCGGCCTCTCCGTGAGCCGCGTCGGCTCGGCGGCCCAGCTCAAGGCGATGAAGCAGGTCTCGGGCTCGCTCAAGCTCGAGCTCGCCCAGTACCGCGAGGTGGCGGCCTTCGCCCAGTTCGGTTCCGACCTCGACGCCGCGACCCAGTACCTCCTCAACCGGGGCTCCCGCCTCACCGAGGTGCTCAAGCAGGGCCAGTTCGTGCCCATGCCGGTGGAGCAGCAGGTGGTCGTGGTGTACGCCGCGACCAAGGGCTACCTGGACGGGCTCAAGCTCACCCAGATCGCCGCGTACGAGGCCGGCCTCCTCCAGGGCGTGGACCCGAGCCTGCTCGCGACCATCAAGGCCGAGGGCGTCCTCTCCCCGGCGACGCTCGGGAAGCTCGCCGCGTTCTGCACCGCCTACACCGCGCGCTTCCAGGCGTAGGCCAAGGGGTCTTGGGCGCGTCGCGCCCAAGATCCCCTACTCCCACTCGAGGGCCCCCTTGCGCCACTCGTACACGAAGCCCACGGTGAGGAGGGCGAGGAAGGCGAGCATGCTCCAGAAGCCGAAGGCGTCGAGCGCCCGCAGCGAGATGGCCCAGGGGAAGAGGAAGGTGACCTCGAGGTCGAAGATGAGGAAGAGGATGGCCACGAGGTAGAAGCGGATGTCGAACTGGGCCCGCGCGTCCTCGAAGGGATCGAAGCCGCACTCGTAGGCCGAGGTCTTCTCGGGATCGGGGCGCTGGGTGGCCACGACGTAGGAGAGGCCGAGGATGAGGCCCGAGAGGGCCCCGCTCACGCCCAGGAAGAGGAGGATGGGGAGGTACTCGCGCATGGGGGAGGGGGTTTTGGAAGGGGTGTTTAGCTCAGTTGGCAGAGCATTTCGTTTACACCGAAAATGTCGGCGGTTCGACCCCGTCAACACCTACGTCACCGGGGAAATAGCTTAAGCGGTAGAGTGCCGGCCTGTCACGTCGGTGGGTGCGGGTTCAAATCCCGTTTTTCCCGCGCTAGCGGTCCACCTCCCCAAACACGATGTCCTGGGTGCCGATGATGGTCACCACGTCCGCGAGGAGGTGCTCCCGCGCCATGGCGTCCAGGGCCTGGAGGTGGACGAAGCCGGGCGCCCGGATCTTGCAGCGGTAGGGGCGGGCCGTGCCGTTGCTCACGAGGTAGACGCCGAACTCGCCCTTGGGCGCCTCCACGCAGGTGTAGGTCTCGCCGGCCGGCACGACCACGCCCTCGGTGAAGAGCTTGAAGTGGTGGATGAGGGCCTCCATGGACGCCTTGAGGTGGGCGCGGGAGGGCGGCGAGAGCTTCTTGTCGTCCACCTTCACCAGGCCCAGGGGGAGGCGGTTGAGGCATTGGACGATGAGGTGGAGGCTCTGGCGCATCTCCTCGATACGAAGCAGGTAGCGGTCGTAGCAGTCGCCCTGGGAACCCACGGGCACATCAAACGTGAGGTCCCCGTACACCTCGTAGGGCTGGGTCTTGCGGAGGTCCCAGGCCACCCCGGAGCCGCGGAGCATGACGCCGGAGAAGCCGTAGGCGAGCGCGTCCGCGGCGCTCACCGTGCCGATGTTCACCAGGCGCTGCTTCCAGATGCGGTTCTGGGTGAGCATCTCCTCCATCTCGTCGATGCGGGAGGCGAAGGTCTGGCAGAAGGCGTGGATGTCGTCGCAGAGGCCGGCGGGCAGGTCCTGGGCCACGCCCCCGGGACGGATGTAGGCCGCGTGGAGGCGGGCGCCCGAGACGCGCTCGTAGAACTCCATGAGCTTCTCCCGCTCCTCGAAGGCCCAGAGGAAGGGGGTGAGGGCGCCCACGTCCATGGCGTGGCAGCTCAGGGCGAGGAGGTGGTTGAGGAGGCGGGTGATCTCGGCGAAGAGCACGCGGATGTACTGGGCGCGGAGGGGGACGGGGCAGTGGAGGAGGGTCTCCACGGCGCGGGAGTAGGCGTGCTCCTGGGCCATCATGGACACGTAGTCGAGGCGATCGAAGTAGGGGAGGGCCTGGAGGTAGGTCTTGTACTCGAGGAGCTTCTCGGTGCCCCGGTGGAGGAGGCCGATGTGGGGATCCGCACGGGCCACCACCTCGCCGTGCATCTCGAGCACGAGGCGGAGCACGCCGTGCGCCGCGGGATGCTGGGGGCCAAAGTTGAGGGTGAAGGTCTTGAGGCTGGGCGGGGTCATGGGGGCGCAGGTTTTGGGCACACGGGCGAAGTAGCTAGGGAAGGGTGGATGGGAGAAATGGCTGAGTGGCTAAAGGCTTTGGTTTGCTAAATCAACGTATACCTTTCCGTATACCATGGGTTCGAATCCCATTTTCTCCGCGCCTGGGGGCCGCCTGGGGGGACGTACTTCAATTGGCAGAATGTATGCTTTGCACGCATAAAGTTACCGGTTCAAATCCGGTCGTCTCCAGGCCTTCGTAGCTCAGTTGGCAGAGCATGCCCATGGTAAGGGCAAGGTCCCCGGTTCAAGTCCGGCCGTAGGCTCCAAAACGTCCGCCCCCATGCACCTCACCCTGGCCCTGAAGTCGTCCGAACCCCGCCTCCTCCAGCGCACCCTCGCCCTCCTCCGCGCGGCCACGGCCCGCCTCGGGGGGGCCCTGGGGACGCCCCTGGCGCTCGCCGTCCACCCGCTGCCGACGCGCTGCCGCAAGTTTACCCTCCTCAAGTCGCCGCACATCGACAAGAAGTCGCGCGAGCAGGTCGAATGCCGCACCTCGGGGCTGCGCGTCACCCTCGGCGCCCTCCCCTCGGCGGCCGCCCTCGCCCTCGCGGTGGACGTGGTCAAGTGCCTCAAGGCGGACGGCGTCCAGCTCAAGGTCGCCTTCGGGGCGCCCACCCGCCTCTAGCGGCGGGGCGCGGCTCGACGGCCTGGGCCGCCCGGGGTTGCAAAAGGTGGGACTTGAACCCACACAAACAAGTTTATTACCACCTCAAGGTAACGCGGCTGCCAATTTCGCCACTTTTGCAAGAACCCCCTCGCCCCCATGACCCGCTCCCTCTGGAAAGGCCCCTTCGTCCACCCGAGCCGCTTTCAAGCGGCGCCCTCGCCCCGCGTCTGGTCCCGCGCCTCGGCCATCCTCCCCCAGTTCGTGGGCAGCACGGTGCGCGTGCACAACGGGGCGGCCTTCGTCACCCTCGAGATCAAGGAGGCGATGATCGGCCACAAGTTGGGCGAGTTCGCGCTCACGCGCAAGCGCCCGGTGCACAAGAAGAAAGAAAAAAAACGCTAGCCCATGGGACAGAAGAGCTCGCCCCTGGCCCTCCGCCTCCAGACCAACCGCCGGGGCCAGGCGCTCTGGCAGAGCGCGCGCACCTACCCCCAGTGGCTCCACCACAGCCTCCAGCTCCACGCCTTCCTCGCCAAGGTCTTCCGCCAGGCCGGGACCCGCGCCGTCCTCGCCCACCTCACCCACGCGCCCGCGCGCACCCAGCTCCACGCCTTCTTCGTCTCCCCCCGCCACCTCGATCCCAAGGCCGAGACCAAGGTGGTGGCCCTCCAGCCCACCCCCTTCTTCCGCAGCCACCAGAGCACCCACCACCCCTTCCTCCCCGACCAGCTCGCCTGGGCCCGCTTCGGGCCCAAGGTCTGGTTCCAGCGCGCCCTCCACCCGGCGCCCCTGGCGCCCGTCCTGCCCGCGCTCGCGGATGGGGCCGGCCTCGAGGGGCCCACGGGGCTGGCCTTCTACGGGGGCCACCTCGAGGGGGTGAGCCAGGGCCTGCTCGGCACGCCGACCACCTGGGCGCCCATCCAACTCCGGAGCTGCGCCAAGAGCGCCGCCTTCGTCGCGGCCCTCGTGGCCCAGGGCCTGGAGACCCAGAAGCCCTGGAAGCCCCTCCTCGGCCTCGTCCAGACCCTCCTCCAGGGGGAGCCCGGCCTCGAGGGCTACCGCATCGCCTGTGCGGGGCGGCTCCAGGGGGTGGAGATGGCGAAGACCGAGGTGAAGAGCTGGGGCCGCGTCCCCCTCAACACCCTGGCGTCGAAGGTGGACGTCGCGCAGGCGCGGGCCTCGACGGGGTTTGGCATCCTGGGCGTCAAGGTCTGGCTCTGCTATCGCGCGTAAAACCCCACGTCCATGCTCCAACCCAAGAAGACCACCTTCCGCAAGTTTCAGAAGCGCCACCCGGAGGGGGTGCGCGTCCAGGCGCTCGCCTTCGGCCGCTACGGCCTCCAAGCCCTCGCCTGCGGCCACCTCTCCGCGGCCTGCCTCGAGGCGGCCCGTCGGGCGATGACGCGCAAGCTCAAGCGCAGCGGCCAGATCTGGATCCGCGTCTTCCCCGACCTCGGGGTGAGCCGCAAGCCGGCCGAGGTGCGCATGGGCAAGGGCAAGGGCGCCGTCCACCACTGGGCCTGCCCCGTCCAACGCGGCCAGATCCTCTTCGAACTCGCGGGGGTGTCGGCCGCGGCGGCGCTGGGCGCGGTGGCCCTGGCCCAGGGCAAGCTGCCCCTGCCCACGCAGTTTGTGGCGCTCGAGCCCAAAAAAGCCTAACCTCTATGATCCAAGTCGGGAGCAAGGTCCACGTCGCCGACAACTCGGGCGCCAAGAAGGTGGAGTGCATCAAGGTCTACAACACGACGACGGCCCGCGTCGGCCGCGTGGGCGAGCGCATCCTCGTGAGCGTGAAGGAGGTGACCCAGGCCCAGCCCCAGAAGGTGAAGAAGGGCCAGATCTTCAAGGCCATCATCCTCGAGACCAAGGCGCCCATCCTCCGCCGCGACGGGAGTTCGCTCACCTTCGCCCGCAACACGGTCTGCCTCGTCTCCCCCCAGGACTCGCCGATGGGGACGCGGATCCAGGGCTACGCGCCCTACGAACTCCGCCAGCAGCATCGCACCAAGGTGCTCGCCCTCGCCTCGGCGACGCTCTAGACCAGCTCTACAGGGAGACGCTCTCCACTCTCGGGGAGAGGCTCGAAGCTCTCAGGGAAAGCTCTCAGGGAGACGCTGGACGCTGGAAGCTCTACACTCTCAGGGAGAGGCTCGACGCGCTCCGTGAGACGCTCTCAGAAGCTCTCAAGTGAGAGGCTGTACGAAGCTCTCCAGGTATAAGGGAGACGCTCTCAGCTCTACACTCTCAGGGATACACTCTAAGGGAGAAACTCTAGGGGAGAGGCTCGAAGCTCGAAAGGGAGACGCTTTAAGCTCGAAGGGAGAGGCTCTCCGCTCTACGCTCTCAGCTCTACACTCTAGGGAGACGCGAGAAGCTAGGAAGGTATCCCCTGGACGCTGGACGCGCTCCGGTCTCGGCTCGACGGCGTCGGCTCTCCGCTCGCCCCCAAAACTCGCGCTGCCCATGTCGGCCTTCGCCACCCACTGCCTCGCCCGCGACCTCGCCCTCAAACTCGCGCCCGCCTCGGCGATGGACCTGCCCCGCCTCGTGGGCGCCTCGCTCGCCCTCTCCAACGGCCTGATTGCGACGGACAAGGCCGTCCTCCTCCCCTACGCCCTCGCCCTCACCCTCTGGACGGGCCAACGCCCGCGCCTGGTGCGCGCGAAGCGCTCCCTCGCGAGCTTCGCCCTCAAGGCCGGCGCCCCCCTGGGCTGCGCCGTCACCCTCCGCGGGGCCCCGCTCGCCGACTTCCTCGCCCGCCTCCACCTCGTCCTCCTCCCCCAGCTCACGCCGCGCCCGGTGACGCGCGCGGCCTTCCAGGGCGGCCGCGTGGACTTTGGCCTCGCGAGCCTGACCGCCGCGCCCGAGGTGGCCGCCTCCCCCGCGCTCTTTGCCTTCCTCGCGGGCTGCGGCTGCAGCCTGGCGACGACGGCTTCTTCCCCGGCCGTGGCCCGCGTCCTCCTCAGTGGCCTCCACTTCCCCGTGTTCAAAACCACCCCCGCCCATGGCTAACTCGATGCAGAAGGACGCCCACGTCCGCGCCCGCGTCGCCCAGACCGAGGTGGTCCGCCGCCTCCTCAAGGCCTGCGTGGCCAACCAGGCCCTCCCGCACGCCCTGCGCTACGATGCCGGCCTCAAGTTGCACCAGCTCCAGAAGACGACGAGCGCGACCCAGGTGGTGAACCGCTGCGTGCTCTCGGGGCGGGCGCGGGGGGTGCTCCGCCACTTCAAGGTGTCGCGCATCTGGGTCCGCCTCCTCCTCGCCCAGGGCCTCCTCCAGGGGACGACCAAGTCGAGCTGGTAACCGCACAACCCCCTCCCCCTATGCTCCTCCTCTCCCGCCTCTTTACCAGCCTCCGCAACGGCCAGAAGGCGCGCCACCCCGTGGTGCCCGTGCCCTACGCCCGCCTCTCCTGGGCGGTGTTGACCGCCCTCCTCCACCACGGCTACCTCGCCGGCCTCCAGCGGGAGGGGCGCCGCATCCTCGTGGTGTTGAAGTACGCCGGCGACCGGCCGGCCATCCGCCGCCTCACCCAGGTGTCCACCTCGGGCCACCGCGTCTACCGCGGCGCCGCCGCCCTCCCGGCCCCCGCGCACGGCCTCGGCCTCGTCCTCGTCTCCACCCCCAAGGGCATCCTGTCCAGCGTCCAAGCCCAGGAGGCGGGCGTGGGTGGGGAGGTGCTCTGCACCCTCTTCTAGGCCCCGCCCTCCGCGAGAATCCACCCGACCTCTATGATGCTCCGCCTCCCGCCCACCATTGGCGTGGTCCTCGAGGCCTCGCAGCTCACCCTGCGCGGGCCCCTCGGCGAGCTCCACGTCGACCTCCGCCAGCACGATCGACGCGGGGCCTGCTTCGTCCGCCTCGAGACCGGGGAGGACGGCGCCCAGGCGCTCACCCTCGGCACGAGCCACCCCAAGCCGACCATGGTCCTCCATGCCCTCCGGGCCCTGCTTCGTCAGTACGTCACCGGCCTCACCCAGGGCTTCCTCTGCACCCTGGAGCTCGTGGGCGTGGGCTACAAGGTGCTCCACCACGGGGACCGCCTCGAGGTGAAGGTGGGCTTCAGCCATCCGATCGAGGTCCGCCTCCCCTCGGACGTGCACGTCCTCCTCCCCAAGCCCACCCTGGTCTGCGTCTTCGGCGTCGACCCCAAGCGCGTCGCCCAGCTCGCGGCCGACCTCCAGGCCCTCAAGTGGCCCGACGCCTACAAGGGCAAGGGCTTCCGTCGGAAGGACCTCCCCCTGCGCCTGAAGGAGGGGAAAAAGAAGTAAGCCGCCCATGCTGCCCCACGTCCTCCCCCCCACCCATCGGCTGCGGCGTGCCCTGCGGACCATCTATGGCATCGGGGGCTTCCTCGCCGACCAGATCTGCGACCAACTCGGCTTCCCCTCGGGGCTGACCGTGGGGGAGCTCTCGCTCGAGCAGAAGGACCGCTTGGGCCGGATCCTCCAGTACTACTACGTGACCGAGGCCGACCTCCGGAAGCAGACCGCGGACGCCTGGACGCGCTGCATCCAGATCGGCTGCTACCGCGGCATCCGCGTCACCCAGCGCCTCCCGCTCCGGGGGCAGCGCACGCACACGAACGCGCGCACGGCCCGCAAGCTCGTCCGCCGCGAATAACCCACGCCCACCATGCTCAAGAAGCCGCTGGGGCGGACCACGGGGATCCTCTGCATCTCCACCACCCTGAACAACACCTTTATTACCCTCACCGACGCCCAGGGCCGCGTGCTCGTGGGCCTCTCGAGCGGGGCGCTCGGCTTCAAGGGCTCGAAGAAGGCCTCGAGCTACGCCGCCCAGGCCACCCTGGAGCGAGTGTGGCAGCTCGGCCAGAAGCACGGCCTCGGCGCCCTCGTCGTCCGCTGCCGGGGCGTGGGCTACGCCAAGGACGCGGTGCTCAAGGCCCTCGTCGCCCTCCCCCTGCCCATCGTCCAGCTCGAGGAGGTGAGCCAGCGCGCCTACAACGGCTGCCGTCCGGCCAAGCGCCGCCGCGTCTAGGGCCCGTCCTAAACCCCTGCGGGGGTCGCTCGTACTTAGCGACCGTGCCCGTCCGCTATTGGTTGGTGTGGGAGGGTCGAGCTCTATGGCGGAAGGTGCAAAACTCATCGGTGCGGGCTGTGCCACCATCGCGTTGGCGGGGGCCGGGGCGGGGATCGGGATCGTCTTCGGGTCCTTCATTAGTTCGGTGGCGCGCAACCCGTCGCTCACCAAGACGCTCTTTGGCTACGCCATCCTGGGCTTTGCCCTCACCGAGGCGATCGCGCTCTTTGCGCTCATGATGGCCTTCTTAATTCTTTTCGTCTTCTAGGGACGAGCCAAGCAGTTGCCCCCGAGCTGCTTGCCGCGGATATGATGAAATTGGGAGCCATGTCAGATTCAGGGTCTGATGACCTCGGTCGTGGGGGTTCGAATCCCTCTATCCGTAGCGGGGGTGCATAGCTCAAGTGGCAGAGCACTAAGCTTTTAACTTATTGGCTGTAGGTTCGAGTCCTACTGCACCTAGGCCAGGGCTTGCGGGATCGAGTAATTGGTAACTTCTTAGGCTCATAACCTAAACACTGTAGGTTCAAATCCTACTCCCGCACCAGGTCGTGATGTACCAGGACGAAGGTCCTGCCGCGTCAGGGTCACGTCAGGACGAAGGTCCTACCGCACCAGGAAGGTGCACCAGGACAGATGTCCGAGGGGTTGAAGGTCTCAGTCTTGAAAACTGACGTATGGGCTCCATACCGTGGGTTCGAATCCCACTCTGTCCGAGTCCCGGGCCCCAGGTCGGGTGCCTCCGAGGCCCGCCCCGGTCCGGCGATATCCGTCCGAGCCCCCC
>Ga0222713_10005259_pt1 | contig 12659 bp, 18 predicted proteins | sample C33_649DmetaG_FD_165061 | JGI IMG/M metagenome (GOLD analysis project Ga0222713, IMG submission 165061) | Estuarine water microbial communities from San Francisco Bay, California, United States - C33_649D | ecosystem: Environmental > Aquatic > Marine > Unclassified | place: USA: California...
AGGCCATGCAGGTCCTGTCAAAACTTCAAGAAAATGAGCCTTTCTCACCAGAGGAGGCGAAGATGGGTCGGCTCCCAGTTTGGGCTACGAAGAAATGGGCAAACGACCTGAACTTCATGTGGGCTGACAAGTTGTCCACAGCCGTAAACGAGGCACGGGAATACCTTGGTTGAGATAAACCTCAAGAAAGCCCCCCAAAGGGATGTGCTTTCTATAGACCGAACAGGTGAATGGGGCAAAGTTGAGTATCTCCACCGCCTTTCATGCGGGCATACCGAGAGTCGCAAGCGACCGAGCGTGGCTCCGAAGATTGCGTGTTCATGGTGCGTTGTTGCCGTCGCAAAAGACGAAGAACTCAGGGGATTGGCGGTTAGGCAGACTGTGATCACGGAAGTCCCGTTGGACGACATCATCACCTACGACGAAGACAGCATCCATGATGTTGATGCGGGGAGGTTGCGTGCGGGTCTTGTGTCTGCATTGGGAATCCCACCCGAGGCAGTTGAGGTAGTTGCGGAGGTTGATGAGGAGGGGAATCTTGCGACGAGTTATGTGGTTCTTTTTATTGACTTATCCACAGCCACCCGTTTGGCTAAACTTGACAATGATACACCCATGTGATAGTATTAGTTTAACTGAATGGGCGGACGAAGTGTCCATTCGTAGGTTAAACGAGGCGAAGTACCTTCAAGTACGCAGTCTGTTTAGAGGAAAATAGATTAAGTGGGTCGCCCACGAAAGACGGAGTTCAGCCGAGCCTTGATTGAGACAGATGGGGAACGCAGAGAAAGAAGCCGAACCCATTCAGTTACACCCCTTTGTTATACTCGCTATAACTCTAGAAATAGGAAATCATGAATACATTTGAACAAATGCATACAGACATCTGTAGCGCAATCGTGCGATTGCTAGAAAACACACTCAACCTGCCCGAAAAGAAGCAGGAACTCGGAGAGGTAGAACTAGAGATTCTTGTCTCCGACCTTGATCACCTCAAGGGTCAAGCAGATGTTCTGCGCAAAGCGTTGAAAGCACTTCAACCAGAAAAGGAAAACGCGTGAGCACAATCATCAAGGAGCGCACCGACATTGAACGCGCCACGGCATTACGCCAAGCACGGTTTGACGAACTTCTTGAAGAATACGGCGACTACAGCAGTATTCCCTATGATGAAGTACATCTCATCAACGAAGAACTGCGTGCTGTCTACTGCTTCTCCACGAGTCCTACTATGCCCACAATGGAAGTACTGAAGTACTACAACATTGACCGTCGCATCTGGAACAGATTTTTAGATAACTTTACCGACGACACTCGTATCGTCGCTAAAAAGAAACGCACCGACAAATATCAGTCAATCATTGACTGGACAAAAGACCATTTGTTTGAACAGGTCACACCACAAACAATAATGGACTTAGCAGACATCTCTTACCCAACCGCATTGAAGTTCATCAACGACCGACCTGACATCTTCAGAAAAGTAAAGCGTGGACTGTACGAAGTCCGCGACCCCCAATCAGACCGCAAAGCAGACAAACGCTAATCGGTAGTTGACTTTACATTTCACCCCTTGTATCGTTCTGCCCAACTGAACGAACAGGGGGAAGAATGTCAAGTTTGGATTTTTCAAAGTGCGCCTGTCGCGAACACCCGACATCATGGTGGTTCCCAATCAGCGCAACATCACGAAAAGAATCAGCACGCGCTTTACAGATTTGCGGGACTTGCGATCAGCGTCAAGAATGCTTGATGTACGCGTTGCGAAACGAAACCCACGGAATATGGGGAGGAATGGGTGAAGCGGAGCGTGAACTTGAACGCCGACGCAGAAACATTCAACTCACACCACAAGCAATCTCGTCAATGAGTGTCACGACATATCGTGCAGCCAAACGACTCAATCAGGAGGAAACGATTTGATTACCCACATCTACGAAGGATTTGTACGGCTAGACGGAGCAATGGCAGACGACCAATCAGTTGTCAACAGCGCACGAGTTTCATTTGGCAAACAATCAGAACTACACAATGATTTGACTGGGAAAGACAAAGGACTTATCCGTTTCCTGATGCGTGAAAGACACGGAACACCGTTTGAACATAACGCATTCCGCTTCCATGTCAAGTGCCCAATCTTCGTCGCACGGGAATGGTTCCGTCACAGAATCGGATCATTTAATGAGTTCTCAGCCAGATACACAGAAGTCCCGAACGAATTCCACCTCCCAACATACGCGGAGATCCGCACTCAGGTTGGGAAGCCGGGATCGTACACATTTGAACCAGCAGACTTTGCCACATCATTGGAAGCAGTCGGAATCATCAACTCGTCAAACGAACAGGCATATCGTTCGTACACGACATTGATTGAGCGTGGTGTAGCGAAAGAGGTTGCACGCATGGTGCTACCCGTATCCATGTACACACAGTTTTATTGGACTGTCAATGCTCGTTCTTTAATGAACTTTCTCTCACTTCGTACCGACAGCAATGCGCAACTTGAAATCAGGGAGTACGCCAAAGCGGTTGACAAGATTTTTGCACAACAGATGCCCGTCACTTATGAGGCGTGGGTGGATTCGGGTAGAGTGACTCCGTGAGTTTTGCATCCCCAGAAGTAGCCAAGTTCCTGAGCAAACTTCAAGGAGTGAAGAAGAGCGGGGCTAATTACGCAGCCCGCTGCCCATGCAGAAACGACGACAGCAACCCGTCGTTGAGCATCGGTCAAGGAAACGACGGCAGAGTTCTCGTCACCTGTCACCGAGGCACACCATGTTCTGTTGACCAAATCTGTGAAGCAATGGGTATTCAGAAGTCGGAACTGTTCCCACCAAAGGACATAAAAGATGTTGAAACCCGCAAAGTCAAGGTGAATGCACCCAAGCAAAGCAAGTTATCGCTTGTTGCAACTTATGATTACCGAGATGCCGAAGGAACATTGTTGTTCCAGAAGCAGAGATTTGTTGATGAAAACGGCAAGAAGACTTTCCGCCAACGCAGACCAGATGGCAACGGCGAATGGACATACCAACTAGGCGAAGTCCCGCGTGTGCTGTACAGGCTGCCGCAGATCATGAACGCTGTTGCGCACAACAATGTTATCTGGATCGTGGAGGGCGAAAAGGACGCAGACACGCTTGTTGCACAGGGGTTTGAAGCGACAACGATGCCGAATGGGGCTGGCAGTTGGAACGAGGTTCATACTGAGCCGTTGGCTGGGGCGACAGTTGCGATAGTTGCTGACAACGACGAGGTTGGGTACGAACACGCTCAAGATGTAGCCGAGCAGTTGCGTGCAGTCGGTTGCGAAGTGATGATAATGAAACCGCCGTCACCGTACAAAGATGTGACCGACCTGTATGAAGCAGGCAAAGATGCCTACCATTTAATTGAGTTTAACGGAAACGAAGAGGAAAGTCAAGAACCCGAAGAAGACGACGCACCCGACATTATGGGTGAACTTCTTTCTGGTCTTCAAATGGTGTTGAAAAGAGAAGACCTCAGCGAAGATCAGCGGATCGCCCGCGCAGGAATTCTTCTGAATTCTTTTTCACGCGGGGCTGATGTGGATCGCGGACGGCTCGTTGTCTGGGAGGAGTTCCTCAACGAAGATTACGACGATTCTTACGAGTGGATCATTCCTGGTGTTCTGGAGAAGCAGGAACGAGTCATTGTTGTTGCAGCGGAAGGTGTCGGAAAGACAATGCTTGCACGGCAGGTCGCACTCTGTTGTGCGGGAGGACTGAACCCATTCAACCTTTCCAAGATGCCTCCAATACGAACGCTGACTGTGGACTTGGAGAACCCAGAACGCATTATCCGTCGCACATCGGCAAACATCATGGGGGCTGTCAAGCGGTTTGGGCACACGCAGAAGATTGAGGCAGAACTGCTCATCAAACCGTCTGGTCTTGATCTGCTGAAGACTTCTGATCGTGCTGTCCTTGAGCAAGCGATTGAGAAGTCCCGTCCCCAGTTGTTGATTCTCGGGCCGCTGTACAAGTCGTTTGTTGATCCGGGTGGACGCACGAGTGAATCAATTGCGATTGAGGTTGCGAAGTATCTTGACGGCATTCGTGATGTGTATGGATGTGCGCTGTGGCTGGAACACCACGCACCTCTTGGTTCGTCAATGGGTTCCCGTGATTTGCGACCGTTTGGTTCAGCAGTATGGTCACGGTGGCCAGAGTTTGGACTATCATTGACCCCAGACCCAACAGCGACTGAAGGATATGTTTACAATGTCAGTCACTTTCGTGGGGCTAGAGATAAGCGGGCATTTCCAACAAAAATGCGCCGAGGGAAAACATTCCCATTTGAGGTCATTGAATTCATGAAGGTTGATTGATGAGTAACTCCAACCAAGGGCTGACACGAGAGTTCCTCGCTGATCGGGATCTAAGAATCTTCAAGATGCGACAGGCAGGAGTCCCGACAAACGAGATCGCCCGTCGCTTCAGCATGACGACCAGCGCCGTCGGATCAGCCGTCCGCCGCCAACTACAGAAACTGAATGCCGAAGCATTGATGGCATATCCAGAAGTTCTCCGTATGGAGTTGGAAAGACTTGACGCACTACAACAATCAATCTGGCCGCTCACACAACACCGCAAAGTCAAGATGGATGACGGCACAGAGGTCACAGTTGAGCCTGATATGAAGGCAGTTCAGACTGCGCTCTCCATCATGGATAGACGCTCCAAGTTGCTTGGCATGGAACAGACGAATGTGAATATCCAAATGGATGTGCTTGGTGCAGACGAGCCGATTCGTGCAACGCTTGCTGGTGCAAGCAACCGTGCCGCAGCCGTCAATGCTTTTGACCCAGAACAGGAAGTCAAGAAGTTGCTGGAGATCATGGGTTCTTCTGGCGTGCTGCCGCAGGACACGATCCAACAATTACTGGGAAGTTCAGCGGGACAGTTGGGGGCTGGGCTAAAGTCTGAGATAGTAGACGCAGAGATCGTTGAGGAAAATGATGAGTGAGCCGACCGAAGACAATCTGGAGATGGCGATGGATGATGTTGCATCAACGATTGCCCCAACCCGTAAGTCAAATACGGGCGCAAAAGATGGCGAAACCGCTAATAAGCAAGTTCTTGTCCGTGCTACCGAAGAAGACCATAATCGTTGGAAGGCTGCTGCAGAGAAAAAGGGCGTGTCAATGGCAGAGTTTGTCAGAGATGCCGTCAATCAAGCAACGAAAGAGATTCTTGACTGTTCACACCCGAGCAGTATGAAGCGTTTCTACCCGTGGGCAACAACCTGTTTGCAGTGTGGTCAGCAGTGGATTTACGACAAACGGAAACCTCGTGGTCAGAACCACAAGTGAGACACCGTTCTAAGAAAAAGGAAGCGGAGTATCGGCTTCGTCGCCCACTAGTCCAAAGACTACTGGAAGAAAACCCCTTCTGTCAAGCGTGTCCAATCTTTGCCGAACACGACGGGAAAGTCACCTACATCCGACGGCGGTCAGTTGATGTCCACGAGATCGTTCGTCGCAGCCAGGGTGGATCAATCTTGGACGAGGATAACCTGATGTGCGTGTGTCGGGACTGCCATCATCGGATCGGAAACCACCCGCAGTTAGCGTTTGATCTGGGCCTCGCAAAACACGGATGGGAAAGATGATTTTTCTTGGACTTGACCTTTCGCTGACATCAACAGGTTATTCGTGTTGTGGCGTAACAGGATTTATCGCAACACCCACAAGGGGTGCAGAACGGCTTCATATTATTACGGAAACGGTTCTTGACATCACCCAAGAGTATGAGGCAGATGTCGCTGTCATTGAGGGGTACTCATTTGCTTCTCGCACATCACAAGCACACAGCATTGGAGAACTTGGCGGCTGCGTGCGGATGCGCCTCTGGGAGAACAAGATCCCGTATGTAGAAGTCCCGCCAACCTCCCGTGCAAAGTTTGCGACGGGCAGGGGGAATGCATCAAAGGGTGAGGTGATCTCAGCGATCTCAGCGAAGACTGGGAAAATCTTTGCTGGTGCATCAGGAAACGACCAATGCGATGCGTGGGTTCTTGAGCAGATGGCTCTTGCACACATCGGTGAATCAGAATGGAACTGGACGAAGGAACAGTTATCAGCCCTTGACAAGATTGATTGGTCTGCGCTAGAAAGGAACAAATGAATAGCCGACGCACATCACCCATCTCACAGGTAGAAGTTGAGAACGAAATAATGCGACTAATGGAGTTGCTTGAGTCGGAAACCGAAGCATTTGAGTCCCTCGCAGAGGACTGCGCCAAGAAAGAAGCACTCTATAAATCCAACTGGGCAAAGGAGTACCTGTCAGCCAAAGGCTCCATCAAAGAGCGAGAAGCGTGGTCTGACTACAAGTTATCCGATGAGGCATACGACTACAAGATTTCTGAAGCACTCGTCAAAGCCAAGCGAGAGAAACTGACATCTCTCCGCACGAGCATTGATGCCCTCCGTACCCTCAACGCCAATGTGCGCACGCAGATCGGTCAGTACTGATGAATCACAAGATCCACGAATCAATCACACATCTCGCAGTCCCGCTGGACACGCTGCGGACGCTTGCAGGAAACCCTCGGATCGGCAACATTGATGCGATCTCAGCATCCTACGACGAGTTCGGTCAGGTAAAACCAATCGTTGTGCGACCGAATGATGATGGGACATCAACAATCCTCGCTGGCAACCACCAGTTTCAGGCTGCGAAACGACTGGGGTGGACACACATCGCTGTTATCCCAATGGATGCCGATGATGCCCGTGCAATGGCGTTCGCCATCGCTGATAACCGCACTAACGAACTTGGGCACACAGATGACGACCTGCTTCACGACGCATTGTCTGGAATCATTGAGGATTACGGCGACCTACTTGAGGATTTGGAGTGGGACGAGTTTGAGTTAGCAATCCTTGACCTGTCCACAGAGCGCAATGAGATTTCATCACACGGTGTGTACGAACAACCCGTTATCAACCTCCTTGACGACGAAGAAGACGAGCAGCCGCGATCCGAACCTCCGCAGCGCACCCCAACTGTCACGCGGGACTCTGATGGCGAGATCCGTCTGGAGGCACCGAAGTCTGCTGACACATCAGCATTGATCACTCAGGGGGCAACGACCGCTGGTGTGAGTGGCTCAACGAAAGCCGTCGTTCAGTATTCATTAGTGTTTGATTCACCTGACCAACAAAGACGATGGTACGACTTTCTTAGATGGTTGCGTTCAGATGCTGGTATTGCTGGCGAAACAACGGCAGAGAAGTTGATTGACTTCTTGGAACAGCACGCAGATTTCTAAAACAGCATTGGCTGAGGTTCTATAACCTCTGCGATTCGCTTCTCTGCAAGGACAGCGTATTCGGGGTTCAGTTCACACCCGTAAGCATCACGACCAAGACCTTTGGCTACAGCAAGAGTTGTTCCAGACCCGGCAAACGGATCAAGAACACGGCACGGTACGACATCGGATGTCTCACAGTCACAGTCCCGCTGCCACCCAACTGTGATCGTTGGGACAATGTGTTTGAGGGTTGATCCATCAGCGAGCGAAGTTCTCCGCATCGCATTATCGTCAAGGTCGTATTGACCTGCGCCTTGCTCTGACCAAGCCTGAAGTATTGGTTCACCCTTCTCAATAAGTCGCACATAAGGTGCTCCGCATTGGGCACAGCACCCGTACTCAGATGTTCCTGCGAGGATGCACGGCTCAACAAGCGTTGGTGGGAATGTTGCAAAGTGCGCACCTTTGTATGGTTTCGTGTTGATTGTCCAAACCGACCTGCGGTTCTTCATCAAGCCCGTGGTTCCAGACATTGAGTTCGCTGATGTCCCTCGCCGCGAATCTTTGCGTGCACCCCTGTTGTCGCCCGCGTAGATCGCTGGTTCTTTGATCGCTTCGGAGTCGTAGTAGTAGCGGGGCTTCTTGGTGAGGAGGAAGAGGTACTCGTGGGATGTCGTGCAGCGGTCGGTGACGCTTGATGGCATCGCATTTGGTTTATTCCAGATGATGTCTTGGCGTAGATACCAGCCCGCATCTTGCAATGCGAATGCGACTCGCCACGGTATTCCCATCAAATCTTTCGGTTTCAGACCATCGGGTGTTGATTTGTGGAGTGTTCCAACAATCGTTCCGAGCGAAGTTGCTTGCTTGGAGTTCGGATCAACATTGGCTGAGCCGTCTGCGTTCCGCCCTTTTCCTGAGCCTGCGTAACTGTCTCCGAGGTTGAGCCAGAGAGTCCCGTCGTCTCGGAGTACTCGGTGCACTTCTGTGAACACTTCTAGCATTGCGGCGACGAACTCTTGTGGTGTTGGTTCTTGTCCGATCTGTCCGTTGTGTCCGTAGTCTCGTAGCCCGAAGTATGGGGGGCTTGTGACGACGCAGTGGACTGATTTGTCTGGCAGTGCTTTCAGTTGTTCCCGACAGTCACCTATCAGGATTTGTGTTGTCACTTGCGACGGAACCATCCGAGAACACGCTCACGAAGGCGTGGATTGACGATGTTGTTCACATAGACGATTGTCTCATTGACAACTTCTTGTGCTTCTTCTACGACATCGTGGATTTCCTCAGTTACAGCGTCAAGGTTTGGCTTCTTTGCTTTGACCGTTTTCTTGGCTGGCTGCTTCTTCTTGGGGGCGGCTTTTTTCGCACCCGTCTTCTTTGCTGGGGTCTTCTTTGCTGGTGTCTTTTTTGCTGGTTGCTTTGCGCTCATAGGTGACAAGACTAATACATTCTTTTCTTTGCTTCTACACGATTGCGAACTTTTTATGTTCTAGTGTGTGGGAATGGACGGGTTTGATGATGCTCTTGACAAGATGGCTTTGGCGGTGGAGAGTGCCAAAGTTGCTAAGTCAATGGTTGTCAAGATTGATGGCATTGGGGAAGAGATAAACCTGAACCTACTCATCTGGAGAGATGACGAACTTGTTGCCGTTGCTCAGTTGCTATCAGAGTTTATGGAGGACAAAGAGGACAGATTTTTGCGCGTCGTCAATGCTGTCTGTATCTTCCGTCAGGGGTGGGGTGCGACCGCTGTGACAATGATTGCTGAGGCATACTGCTCATCTGACCCATCTGCCAGCAAGGGCAAGGAGATGGCTGAACTGTTCGCATCGCCAGAGAATGCCTACATCCGTGAATGCCTCTCGTTCACACACATTGATGGGGAGGATGCCTTCTTCCTAGCAGTCCCGTTCGTGTGTGTCCCTCCTCGTCAGGTGGTCTATGGGGAGGCTCTCAGGCACCGTGGTTCAGGGGTGATCCGAGATACTCGTTATCCGCTGGGGATTATGAGGGCTTTGGCTCTGGCGGTTGAGAGGTATGACGAGGGCGTGGATGAGGAGTATTTCCGTGACCTTCTGGCTAGGGGGGTTATGGATTTGGGCTTTGAGGTGAACTATAAATAAGTGCCATAAACCCTTGACATAGATACACCTATGGTGTAAGATGTAGGTATGAAAGAGATACTGATACTCATACTCTGCTCACCCGTAGCGGTTGTGGCGATAATGGCAGGGCTGGTGGCTAAATGAGATACCATCCCCCTATCTACTACACAATCCGTACCTGTGTAAGGTTCGTGTTCTATACGAGCATCGCCTTACTGCTTATCCTCGCATTCGCAGAACTAGCAGATGATGATCGTCCAGAGTGTGATGTCATCACTCACGACAACTTCACTTGGGAGTGGAACCAGACACCAGTAGACCTTGACTCGTGTATTCACCCGTGGCTCACTATTCTCAATCCTGACGGAACATACGAATGGGAACAAGAACAACCGTGATAAAGTCGTTCCTATGGAACTGAACGACTATCAACGACAAGCCTCTCGCACAGCCAAATACCCTGAAGAAATGGGACTTGTCTATACAACACTGGGACTTGCCTCTGAAGCAGGAGAGGTAGCAGGCAAAGTAAAGAAAGCAATCCGTGACGAGGGTTGCGTCATTACTGCTAAGCGTCGTGGCGAACTCCTGTCAGAACTAGGAGATGTCCTGTGGTATGTCGCAATGTGCGCTATGGAACTAGAGGCAACACTTGACTATGTTGCTGAAAGAAACCTAGACAAACTAGAAGAACGAGATATCAACGGCACAATCAGCGGAGACGGTGACACAAGATGATTATCAACATTCTACTCTTTCTCTTCTACACTCTGCCACTATCAGTCTGCCTAATCCTCCTCTACTCTGCATACAAAAAGAACAATGACTGAACAACTCTGGTCTTGGATACTCTCAATGATCGGAGTAACGGGACTGCTAGTAGTTGGTCGTCGCCAATGGCAAGGATGGCTAATCGCCATCACGAACGAGATACTTTGGATAGGGTACGCAATAGCCACCCGTCAGTATGGTTTCATCTTTGGGGCAGTCGCCTACATCAGCGTTCACTCTCACAATGCTAGAAAGTGGAAACGAAATGCGTAACTCCCCTCAACAATGGAGATACCCGACAACACCCGCACAGTATTACGGTCGTATCGTCCTTGCCTTAGGGGTGGCAATCCTGTCGTGGATAGCAGGGGCAATAATGGTAATCGGCGTGGTGCTATTCCGAAAGCGTACTAGTTAGCACTTCCAAGTAACAAGAAAGGGGAAGAGCCTAAACCCTTCCCCTTCCCTGTCTGTGTTGTCCTTGTTACTTCTTCTTGTTCTTCTTCTTGCGTCCCTTGTATGCGACATAGGCATACGCAATCTTGTGGTCTTGTTCTAGACCTTGTAGTTCTTTGACAAGTTCTGCAACTGTCATAGCACTTCTCTTTCTTTCTAGTAGGTATGTGTTAGAGGTACTTTCTCTAACAAGAACAACTATACACTAGGTGCGTAACATTGTCAAGCAATCAGGCAAACATTTCCAACAAACACACAACACCCCACACACACAACACGAACACACACAAACACACAACAAGATCGCAAACAACACACAATCTACAGATGCGGGACTATCTCCTGACGGCACGGCACTGGCATGGGGGGCGGACACGCGACACACATTATGGCATTATCTTATTTAGATTTATCTGAACTGCGACTGTTGTGTTACCAGTCTTTGCGTTTTTTGTCCCATTGCCATGATCGGTGTTGGTTTCTTCTTTGTTCGTTTTTTTGTAGTGCTTGTGTGCGTTCTGGTTCGGGTAGTTGCATGATTTGTTGGATGCGTTTGCGTTGTTTGCGTTCGCGTTCGTATTCTTTGCGTTGTTGGGCTGTTCCTTTGACTGGCATGCTGTGAGTGTATCGCTGATGACGAGACTTGGATGGCTTTCAGTAAAGGGGTCGGTTTTTTAAAAAAATTCGGTGGCCTTCGGCTGTTTTGATTTATTTGTTGGGGGGCTTTTGTGTTGTTTGTTGTGCGATAATTGGGTGGTTATGGGTTTTTCTGATCTGTCTGGTGTGCGTTTTTCTGGCAAGGCGCTTGGTGCTTCTTTGGGACAGTTGTCTCATGTGGGGCAGGCTTCGGAGTTTGATGGCGACGGGGACGGGTTTTTGACTGGTCCTGATGGTCAGGACAATATTCCTGCCCCTGCTAAGGCGATTGTTGAGGTTGTTGAGGATGGTGCCCTCGGGCATTTTAAGTCCGTCAAATCGGATTTGGAGAAGCGGCATGGTGATTTGTCTAAGCCAGATAATGTGCGCCGTGCTTTTGGCAAGGTTTTTCCAAACTTGAAGTCTTTGACATTGTTTGATTCTAAATCTGAGTCTTTGACACCTATGCAAGTGAACCGTGCTGTTTCTTTGTTGCATCATGGTGAGCGTGATCCGAAGACGGCAGCAGAGATGGATTTTGTGGCTGGTGATGGGTCTCATATCCCTAGGGGTTTGCTGGGGCGGAAGAAAAGTTTTATTGCTATGTGTTCGTTTGAGTCTGACAAAAACGGTGACATGGTTCTTGGGATTGATTTCCACCCAGATTATGAGCAGGCTAGGTACGGCAAATTTTTGAAGAGTGGCTCATGGGCTGAGGATTTGGCTGAGGAGATGCATGCTTCTGGTGCTTCTGCTGAGGACATTAACGCTGCATGGATGCATGCCATAACTACACATGAGTGGGCACACGCGCAGCATTTCCGTCGTATGTCGGAGGAACTTGGAACCCATAAGGGCGCTAGTGAACACCCTGTTTATGCTTTTGGTCGTCATCTTGGTTTGGATAAATCTGCTGTTGAGCGGCAAATTCAGGATATGCCTGCTTTTAAGAAACTTGATTCTGGTGCTGATCCTGCTGCTGTGTTGGCAGAGGCAAGAGGTCAGTGGATTAATTCGCATGACCGTGAATTGTCCAGAATCTTTGAGAACGCAAGTTTTGATTCTTTGACAGAGGACGAGAAACTGTCTCTTGGTCGCGGTTTTTCTTCTGGTGTCAGCAAGTACGCCCAGTCACATTTTTTTGAATTAGTAGCAGAAAGCAGATCTTTGGACGCTTTAGGGTATGAAACCCCTTCAAATCCAGCATGGGTGAAACTGACAAGATGGCTTAACCAGAAAGAGGAAACTGTTTCTTCTATGAACATTAGCGGTACTTCTGTGTCTTGTTCTGGTTTCAACACGGATGAGCAACTTGAAAAGGGTCTTGGTCCGAAACTTGGTTCTGTCGGGAAACCATCTGAGGTTGACGGCGATGGCGACGGTTTCGTGACTGGTCCTGATGGACGC
>Ga0222713_10005263_pt1 | contig 12645 bp, 24 predicted proteins | sample C33_649DmetaG_FD_165061 | JGI IMG/M metagenome (GOLD analysis project Ga0222713, IMG submission 165061) | Estuarine water microbial communities from San Francisco Bay, California, United States - C33_649D | ecosystem: Environmental > Aquatic > Marine > Unclassified | place: USA: California...
GGATACCTGTCGAGAATCCATTGCCGGTCGGCAGCCGATGCACTGGCATCGCGGATTCGCACCGTCATGCTCACGCCCCATAAAACAAAACCGGGCGGCGTCGCGGGTTCTCCGCGCCATCCGCCCGGCCAAGATTGCCTTAAAAGACAGTCTTACTCGGTGGCGGCAGCCTCGCCCTCGGCAGGGGCAGCCTCACCCTCGGCAGCAGCCTCGCCCTCGGCGGCGGCTTCGCCTTCAGCCATGCCCTCATCGGCAGGCATCGCGTCTTCGGCGGGCACGGCGACCTCCGCGGTCTCCTCCTCGACAACAACGGCCTCTTCCTTCTTTGCGCAGGCCCCAAGGATCAAGGCCAGCGCTACGGCGCCAAAAATCTTCGAAGTCATGTTCTATACCCCGGTACAGTTTGAGAGAGTTAAGAGAGTTGGATCCATCGCTCACTCCGCCGACGCAAAACCCTTGCACAGGGCCCCGAATCGACGGAGTCGCGCAATTTTAGTGGTTTTTGGCTATTTTTCAATGCAATCAGTCGTAAACCCTGCATTTTCCACCGGAGAGACGCGAATGAAGGGCTCGGACCACCCCTATCGGGCGCATCTGCAGGAATTGACGCGCCGCCTCGAGGCCTGTCTTGAGGGGTCCGGATTCAACGGCGCGCTGATCCCTGCCGGCAGGGCACCGCTGGTTTTCAGCGATGACCTTCACTACCCCTACCGGCCCAATCCGTGGTTTTGCCAATGGTGCCCGGAAGCCCATCCGGGCAGCCTCATCGTTGTTGGCCCGGGGCGCCGCCCCCTGCTGCTGTTCCGGCAGGAAGCCGATTACTGGCACATGCCGCCGGTCACCCCCAGCGGGCCTTGGGTGCCAGAATGGGACATCCGGGTGGTGCGCAGCACTCCCGAGGCACGGAACGCCATACCAGCCGGCCACTACGCCCTGCTCGGGGAACCCGATCCCGACTGGGAGGGGCTGGCGGTGCTCAATCCCGCACCGTTGCTGGAATGCCTCGAGTATCTCCGCGCCCGTAAAACCCCCTACGAATTGTCCTGCCTGACGGAAGCGAGCCTCAGGGCGGCCCGGGGCCATCTGGCTGCAGAGGCCTCATGGCGTAATGGTGGCTCGGAATTCGACGCCCATCTCGCCTACTGTGCCGGCGCCGGCCAGCATGACGACGAGTTGCCCTATCGGAACATCATCGGCTTCGACCGACATGGGGCGGTGCTGCATTACCAGCACCTCGAGCGGGAACGACCTGCGGCCTCCCGCAGCTTCCTGATTGACGCCGGTGCCTCGGTCGCCGGTTACGCCGCGGATATCACGCGAACCTGGGCTGCTGAGCAGGGCGAGTTTGCCGATCTTGTCGCAGCTCTGGACGAGATCCAGCAGCGGCTGGCAGCCGGCGTTACACCAGGGCGGGATTTCCGCGAACTGCACTTCGCAGCGCATCGCGAGATTGGGGGACTACTGGTAGCCGCCGGTCTTGTCACCTGCACGGCCGAATCAGCTGTCGAGGCAGGGGTGACCAGGACGTTCTTCCCGCACGGGCTAGGGCACCTGCTGGGACTACAGGTACATGACGTGGCGGGGACTCGCGCCGAGGGAGGCGGAGAAATCCCCCGCCCTGACGGTCACCCCTTCCTGCGCCTGACCAGAACCCTCGAGGCAGGCTGCGTGGTGACCATCGAACCGGGAATCTATTTCATCGACATGCTGCTGGACGAGGCCCGGGCAGACTTCCGGTCCGAACTGATCGCATGGGACAAGGTCGCGGCGCTCTACCCTTACGGCGGGGTGCGCATCGAGGATAACGTGGTGGCCCTTGCCGAGGGCCCACGGAACCTGACCAGGGAAGCCTTCGCAGCCCTGGGAGCCTGACTCAGGCCGCCGCCTTGCGCTTGCGGGGCTTGGCCTCGGCAGCAGGTGCCTCGGCCTTCGGCTTGCGGGTCCGTTTGGCCGGGGCCTTCTCGGCCGGGGTCTCTTCCTTCGCCACTGCTGCCGCGGGACCGTCGACCAACTGCATCAGCGCCATCGGCGCAGAATCGCCCGGTCGCGGTTCCATCTTCAGGATCCGGGTGTAGCCCCCGGCTCGCTGGCCAAAACGTGGGCCAATGTCACCAAACAGCTTCTGTACCAGCGCCTCGTCGCGCAGTTGGGCGAAGGCCCGCCGACGGGCGGCAAGGTTGTCGACCTTGCCCAGGGTGATCAACGGCTCGACCACTCGGCGCAACTCCTTGGCCTTGGGCAGGGTGGTGCGGATGGTCTCATAGCGCAGCAGCGCTGCGGCGAGGTTGCGCATCAGCGCCTTGCGGTGTGATGCGTTGCGCGAGAGTTGACGACCGGACAGATGATGACGCATGGCTGTAGATTCCCGTGCCGACCGCTCAGGCCGACCTCAATTCCTCTTCCCGACGCAGGCTGGCCGGCGGCCAGCCATCAACGCGCATGCCCAGTGCCAGGCCGTGGCTTTCCAGGACTTCCTTGATCTCGGTCAGCGACTTCTTGCCGAGGTTGGGAGTGCGCAGCAACTCCACCTCGGTACGCTGGACCAGGTCGCCGATATAGTGGATGTTCTCCGCCTTCAGGCAATTTGCGCTCCGAACAGTGAGCTCAAGCTCGTCTACCGGCCGCATCAGGATCGGATCGGGTAGCGGCCCACTCGGCTGGGAAGCCACCTCGCCCTGACCCTCCAGCTCCACGAACACGTTGAGCTGGTCCTTGAGGATGGCGCCTGCGCGGCGGATGGCCTCTTCCGGATCGATCGTGCCGTTGGTCTCGATGTCGATGATCAGCTTGTCGAGGTCGGTGCGCTGCTCGACGCGGGCAGATTCAACGCCGTAGGTCACCCGGCGCACGGGCGAGAACGAGGCGTCGAGCTGCAGCCGGCCGATCGGCCTCGTCTGCTCCTCGAACTCGATCCGCTGGGCGGCCGGCCGGTAGCCACGGCCGCGCTCGATACGCAGGGTCATGTTGAAATCCACTGGCTTGGTCAGGGTCGCCAGCACCAGGTCCGGGTTGAGGATCTCGACATCATGGTCGCCCTGGATGTCCCCCGCGGTAACCGGCCCCGGGCCTTTCTTGTGCAGGCGCAGTTCCGTTTCGTTGCGCGAGTGCATACGAATGGCAATCCCCTTGAGGTTGAGGAGGACGTCGACGACGTCTTCCTGCACACCCTCGATGGAGGTGTACTCGTGGAGCACGCCGTCGATCTCGACCTCGGTGACTGCGCACCCAGGCATCGAGGACAGCAGTACGCGCCGGAGCGCATTGCCGAGGGTATGCCCGAAGCCGCGCTCGAACGGTTCGATCACGACGCGCGCGTGGCGCGGGGCCAAGGTAGACACCCTGACCGACTTGGGCTTGAGGAATTCCGTGGCGGATCGCTGCATGACCGTCACCTGCTACTTTGAGTAAAGCTCGACGACGAGATTTTCGTTGATGTCCGGCAGGATCTGGTCGCGATCGGGCAGCGACTTCAGGGTGCCTGACAACTTCGTCTCGTCAACCTCGACCCAGTCCGGAAAACCGACCTGGGTCGCTATGGCCAAGGCCGAGGAGATTCGGGCTTGGTTGCGGGACTTGTCCCGCACCGATACCGAGTCTCCCGGCTTGCACTGATAAGAGGGTACGTTCACGGGCTGGCCATTGACCTCGACGGCCTTGTGGCTGACCAACTGGCGAGCCTCGGCGCGGGTAGCAGCAAAGCCCATCCGGTAGACCACGTTGTCCAACCGGCCTTCGAGATAACGCAGCAGGTTCTCACCGGTGGAACCCGGCCGCCCAGCCGCCTTGACGTAGTAATTGTGGAACTGGCGCTCGAGCACACCGTACATGCGCCGCAGCTTCTGCTTCTCGCGCAGCTGCAGCCCGTAATCGGACAGACGGGTGCGACGCTCGCCCTTGATTCCCCCCGGGGGTACGGCGAGCTTGCACTTGCTCTCGAGCGGCTTGACCGCGCTCTTGAGGAACAGATCCGTGCCCTCACGACGCGAGAGCTTGCACTTGGGACCGAGATACCTTGCCATGACCTGACTTCCTCAGACCCGCCGCTTCTTGGGCGGACGACAACCATTGTGGGGAATCGGGGTTACGTCAGCGATGCTGGAAACCTTGAGACCGCAGGCGTTGAGCGCGCGCACGGCCGACTCGCGACCGGGGCCCGGACCCTGAACGCGAACCTCGACGGTACGCAGTCCGTACTCCTGGGCAGCCGTGCCGGCCTTCTCAGCCGCCACCTGGGCGGCAAATGGCGTGCTCTTGCGGGAGCCGCGGAAACCGGAGCCGCCCGAGGTCGCCCAGGCCAGGGTGTTGCCCTGCCTGTCGGTAATCGTGACGATCGTGTTGTTGAAGGAGGCGTGGATGTGCGCGATGCCATCCGACACCTGTCGCTTCGCCTTCTTGCGCGCCTTGCTGGCAGCCGACCCTGACGGTTTATCAGCCATCTTGTTTCATCACCTGGACTGGAACCCTTATAGAACCGGCCAACGCGGCCGGCCTGAACCTTACTTGCCGGGCTGGACCTTGCCCTTGATCGCCGCCCGCCGCGGACCCTTGCGAGTCCTCGCGTTGGTGCGCGTGCGCTGGCCACGTGCCGGGAGACCCTTGCGGTGGCGAACACCGCGGTAGGCGCCCAAGTCCATAAGCCGCTTGATGGCCATCGCATTTTCCCGACGCAGGTCGCCCTCGACGACCAGTTTCGCGACCGCACCACGCAGGGCTGCGACTTCTCCTTCCGTCAGGTCACGGACCTTGGTGGAAGGACTGACTCCCGCCGCCTCGCAGATGGTCTGTGCCGTCGTGCGGCCGATGCCGTAGACATGCGTCAGACCAATCACGATGTGCTTGTTCACCGGGATGTTGATGCCGGCGATACGTGCCATGCTTACCTGCCTCTACGCCGCGGAAAACGCAGCAGTATATCTGAAAAACACCGAAGTTCCAAGTTCAGCCCTGCCGTTGCTTGTGGCGGGCGTCCGAAGAACAGATGACCCTCACCACCCCGCGGCGGCGCACGATCTTGCAGTTCTTGCAGATTTTCTTAACCGAAGGACGAACCTTCATGACCTGTCTCCCGGGGCTCTCGGCCCGTCAGCGTGGTGAACCAGGACGACCGTAGCCGCGCAGGTTCGCCTTCTTCATCAAACCTTCGTACTGGTGCGACATCAGGTGTGCCTGCAGTTGCGCCATGAAATCCATGGCCACGACCACCAGAATCAGCAGCGAGGTACCCCCGAAATAAAACGGGACCCTGGCGTAGGCGGTGAGCAACTCCGGCATGAGGCACACCGCGGTGACGTACAGGGCACCCCAGACGGTGAGTCGGGTCAGCACCTTGTCGATGTATTCGGCGGTCTGCGGACCCGGACGGATACCCGGAATGAAAGCACCACCCTTCTTCAGGTTCTCGGCAGTCTCCCTCGAGTTGAAGACCAGCGCGGTATAGAAAAAGCAGAAGAAAATGATGAGCCCCGCGTACAACAACATGTGCAGCGGCTGGCCGTAGCCCAATGCGGCCGCCAGGTTCTGCAGCGTTGCACCCCAGCCACCTTCCTCCTGCGCTCCGCCGGCAAAGAAACTGGCCAGCGTGGCCGGAAACAACAGCAGGGACGAGGCGAAAATCGGCGGAATTACCCCCGACATATTGAGTTTGAAGGGCAGGTGGCTGGTCTGCCCCGCGTACACCTTGCGACCCACCTGACGCTTGGCGTAGTTCACGGGGATCCGCCGCTGGCCACGCTCCACAAACACGACGAAGGCCGTAACCGCCAGGATCAGCAGCAGCAGCAACATGCCGAATGCCGGGTTCATCTCTCCCGAACGCACCTGTTCCAGCGTCCCGCCAATCGCAGACGGCAGTCCGGCAATGATGCCGGCGAGGATGATCATGGAGATCCCGTTACCGATCCCGCGCTCGGTGATCTGCTCACCCAGCCACATCAGGAACATGGTGCCGGCCGCCAGGGTGACGGTGCCCATGAGGATGAACTGCCAGCCGGGTGACAAGGCCACGCCCTGATTCTGGAACGCCGTAGCGGCGCCGAAGCCCTGGAAGATCGCCAGCACAAAGGTGAAGTAGCGGGTCCACTGGGTCAGTTTGCGCCGCCCTGCTTCGCCTTCTTTCTTGATGGCAGCCATGCTGGGCACAACCACCGCCATCATCTGGATGATGATGGACGCCGAGATGTAGGGCATCACGCCCATCGCAAAAATCGACAGCCGGGACAGCGCACCGCCGGAGAACATGTTGAACAGCCCGAGGATGGTCCCCTCCTGCTGCTCGAACAGGCGGGACATCGCCGCCATATCCAGCCCCGGCACCGGAACGAAAGTGCCGATGCGGTAGACGATCAGGGCACCCAGCAGGAAAAACAGGCGATGGCGCAGCTCGGTGAAACGCGCGGCTTCACCGATTCCGAGTCCAGCACCGAGTCCCTGCGTCGCCACCTGCTCGTTCCTCCCTCAGCGCCGGCCCTCAGGCCGCGCCACCCTCGTCGATGCTGCCGCCGGCCTGCTCGATGGCCGCACGGGCACCCTTGGTCGCCACGACGCCTGGACCCTTGACCGTGATCGATCGCTCAATCTTGCCGGAAAGGATAATCCGCGCCTTGGCCGTGTTGGCGGGGACCACGCTGGCCTCCTTGAGCGCCGCGAGATCGACGATCTCCGCCTTGACCTTGAGCAGGTCGGTCAGGGTGACTTCGGCACGGGTACGGGCCATCGCCGAGCGGAAGCCGACCTTGGGCAGCCGCCGCTGGATCGGCATCTGACCGCCCTCGAAACCGACCTTGTGGTAACCGCCCTTTCGGGCTTTCTGCCCCTTGCCACCCTTGCCGCAAGTCTTGCCCTGGCCGGCGGAGGCACCACGCCCTACGCGGAGTCGGGGCTTCTTGCTGCCGGCACCCGGCTTGATGTCATTGAGACGCATGTCAGGCCTCCTCGACGCGCAGCAGGTGCTGTGCGGTACGGATCATGCCGCGATTCTCGGGGGTGTCTGCCACCACCCGGCTGTCGCGGATCCGCCGCAGGCCGAGCCCGCGCACGGATGACTGGATATTGTTGAGCTGCCCGGCGAGGCTGCCGGTCAGGGTCACCTTGAGTTTGGTTGCTGCCATGGCCTTCAACCCGTGATTTCTTCGATGGTCTTGCCGCGTTTGGCAGCGATGGACGACGGCGAGCGCATCCTGGCAAAGGCGTCGAAGGTGGCACGCACCACGTTGATGGGATTGCGCGATCCGTAGCTCTTGGCCAGCACGTTGCGGACACCGGCGGCCTCGAACACCGCGCGCATGCCGCCGCCCGCAATGACGCCCGTTCCCTCGGAAGCCGGCTGCACGATCACCCGGGTAGTCCCGTGGCGGCCGTGCACGGCGTAGTGCAACGTGTCGTTACGCAACGGCACAGAGACCAGGTTGCGACGCGCCTGCTGCATCGCTTTGGCGATGGCTACCGGGACCTCCTTGGCCTTGCCATAGCCGAAGCCCACCCGGCCCGCGCCGTCGCCGACGACGGTCAATGCGGTGAAGCCGAACTTGCGTCCACCCTTGACCACCTTGGCGGTACGGTTGACGACGACCAGTTTCTCGACCATGTCGTCGGTCGCCGCGCCCCTTTGCTCTCGTGCCATCACGCCACCTCTCGGGTCAGAATTCGAGGCCAGCCTCGCGGGCGGCCTCGGCAAGGGCCTTTACGCGCCCGTGATACATAAAACCAGAACGGTCGAAGGCCACCCTGGTCACACCCGCGGCCTTGGCACGCTCCGCGATCGCCCGCCCGACGGCCGCGGCCGCTGCGACGTTGCCCGTGCCGGGCAATTCCTTGGCCACCACTTCCTGCACCGTCGAGGCGCTGGCCAGCACCTTGGCGCCATCGGCCGTGGTGACCTGGGCGTAGATGTGCCGGGGCGTCCGGTGAACCGTCAGCCTGGCGGTACCCGACTCGCGGATTCCTGCTCGACCGCGGGCGGCTCGACGCAGGCGTTTGTCCTTCTTGCTGAGTTGTGACATGGCGGTTACTTCTTCTTGCCTTCCTTCAGCACGATCTTCTCGTCCGAATAACGGACGCCCTTGCCCTTGTAGGGCTCGGGGGGCCTGAAGCCGCGGATGTTCGCAGCCACCTGCCCCACCTTCTGTCTGTCGATGCCCTTCACCAGCACTTCGGTCTGGCTGGGCGTCTCAATGGAGATGCCATCGGGCACCGGGAACGCCACGGGGTGCGAAAAGCCCAAGGTCAGGTTCAGGGTCTTGCCCTGCACCGCGGCACGGTAGCCGACCCCGACCAACTCAAGCTTGCGCTCGAAGCCCTGCGTGACGCCCTGAACCATATTGGCCAGATGGGCGCGGGTCGAGCCAGCAGCCGGTATCAGGGCCTTGGCAGACGACCCACCGTCAACCCGAACCGTCAGGCTCTCCTGTTCCTGGACCACGGAAATGCCCTTGGCGAGCGACAGCGTTAGGCTGCCCTTGCCACCCTTGACCGTCACCTCTTCGGCGGCGACCGTGACGGTCACCCCCTTGGGCAACTTGACGGGATTCTTCGCTACGCGAGACATGTCAAATTTCCTCGGTTACCAGGCCTCAGGCGACCAGGCACAACACTTCGCCACCCTCACCGACCCGCCGGGCTTCCCGGTCGGTCATGACGCCCTTGGGCGTCGAAACGATGGCCACACCCAGCCCACCCAGCACCCGGGGCAAGCCATTCTTTCCTCGATACTGCCGCAGGCCAGGGCGGGAATAGCGCTCCAGCCGCTCGATGACCGGACGGCCGTCGTGGTACTTGAGGGCAACGACCAGCGTCGCCTTGCTGCCATCCTTGCGCACCGCGTAATCGGCAATATAGCCCTCGTCCTTCAGGACTCGTGCAATGGCCTCCTTGACCTTGGATGAGCCTACGCTCACTTCAGTCTTGCCCGAGGACTGGCCGTTACGAATACGGGTCAGGAAGTCAGCGATGGGGTCTGTCATGCTCATGTTCTGCTTACCTCACCAGCTGGACTTGCGCAGGCCCGGGATTTCGCCGCGCATGGTGGCTTCGCGCAGTTTGGTGCGCCCGAGGCCGAACTTCGCGTAGGTACCGCGCGGACGACCAGTGATGGCGCAGCGCTCACGCAGGCGCGACGGGCTGGAATCGCGGGGCAGCTTCTGCAGCGCGGCAACAGCCGAGGCGCGATCATCGACCGAGGCCTTGGGGTCGCGGATCTGCTCCTTGAGCTTGGCCCGCCGGGCTGCGAACTTCTTTACGGTGCGGGCCCGCCGTTTCTCCCGCTCGAGCATGCTGGTCTTCGCCATGGTTACTTCCTGAAGGGAAAGTTGAAGGCCTCGAGCAGCGCACGTCCCGCTGCGTCATCGACGGCCGTAGTCGTGATGGTGATGTCCATCCCGCGCAGCTGGTCGATTTGATCGTAGGCTATTTCCGGAAAAATGATCTGTTCCTTGACGCCAAAACTGTAATTGCCCTGGCCGTCGAATGACCGTGGATTCACACCGCGAAAGTCCCTGATCCGGGGCATGGCGACGTTGATCAGACGGTCGAGGAAATCGTACATGCGGGCACCGCGCAGGGTGACCTTGCAACCCACCGGCAAGCCCTCGCGAACCTTGAACGAGGCAACGGCCTGACGGGCCGGACGCACCGAGGGCTTCTGCCCGGTGATCCGGGTCAGGTCTTCCACCGCAGCGTCCATCACTTTCTTGTCGGCCACGGCCTCACCGACACCCATATTGATGGTGATCTTGGTGATCCGGGGGACCTGCATATCGTTACCGAGGCCGAGCTGGCTCTTGAGCCTGGGCATCAGCTCCTCGCGATACTGCTTGTGCAAACGGGCCTGGTAAGCCATCTCGCCGTTCTCCACGCTCAAACGTCCACGACTTCGCCGCTGGACTTGAAGTAACGCACCTTGCGTCCGTCCTCGAGGGTCCTGAAGCCGACTCGATCAGCCTTCTTGGCGACCGGGTTGAACAGCGCCAGGTTCGAGACATGCACGGGAGCTTCCTTCTGCACGATGGCGCCGGTGACGCCCTTGGCAGGATTGGGCTTCTGGTGCTTCTTGACCAGGTTGACGTTCTCCACTACCGCCCTGTCGTCGTCAAGCAGGCGAACGACCGTGCCGGTACGGCCCTTGTCGCGTCCAGCCGTCACAATGACGGTATCTCCCTTGCGGATCCTGTTCATAGGACTTCCGGTGCCAATGAAATGATTTTCATGAACTGCGCCGTACGCAGCTCGCGGGTGACGGGCCCAAAGATGCGGGTGCCGATGGGCTCGAGCTTGTTGGTCAGGAGCACCGCCGCATTGCCGTCGAAGCGGATCAGGGAGCCATCGGCACGGCGGACACCTTTGCGGGTGCGCACCACGACGGCGTCGTAGACCTCGCCCTTCTTGACCTTGCCGCGCGGGATCGCGTCCTTGACGCTGACCTTGATGACATCCCCAACCGCCGCATAGCGACGACGGGTGCCGCCCAGCACCTTGATACACATCAGCTCACGGGCGCCCGAGTTATCGGCGGCCTGCAACCTGGTCTGCAACTGGATCATTGCCGTCTCTCCTGACGCTTCAGGCCGCCGGAGCGCGTTCAACCACGCGCACCAGGGTCCAGGACTTCCGGCGGGACAGCGGCCGGCACTGTGCGATGTCTACGGTATCGCCCTCGTTGCACTCGTTGTTCTCGTCGTGGGCGAGTAGCTTGGTGGTCCGACGCACGTACTTGCCGTAGGTCGGGTGCTTCACCATGCGCTCGACGGACACCGCAACGGTTTTGTCCATCTTGTTGCTGACCACCTTGCCAGTCAGCGTCCGGGACGCCTTGTTTTCGCTCATCAGCCTTCTCCGCCAGCGCGCTGCGCGCGCTCGAGTTCATTGAGCACCGTCTTGACGCGGGCCACGCTCTTGCGAACCTTGCCGTGCTGGTCAGGCCGGGCCGCCTGCCCGGCAGCCGCTGCCATGCGCAGGTTGAACTGCTCACGCCGGAGCTTGATCAGCTCCTCCTTGAGCTCCGTTACGCTCTTGCCACGCAAATCACTGGCCTTCATTACCGCACCTGCCGCTTGACGAATGTGGTGGACACCGACAGCTTGGCCGAGGCCAGCCGGAAGGCCTCACGGGCCGTTGCCTCGGGCACGCCCTCAATCTCGAATAGCACCTTGCCGGGCATGACCTTCGCCACCCAGTACTCGACGTTGCCCTTGCCGCTACCCATACGCACCTCGAGGGGCTTTTGGGTGATTGGCACGTCCGGAAACACCCGGATCCAGATCTGCCCACCACGCTTGACGTAGCGGGTCATCGCCCGTCGGGCGGCCTCGATCTCGCGGGCGGTCATGCGCGCCCGACCGGTGGCCTTCAGGCCGTATTCACCGAAGGCGACGCTGCTGCCACGGATCGCCGTGCCGGCCAGGTTGCCCTTGTGCTGTTTGCGGTACTTGGTCCGCTTTGGCTGCATCATGGTTCAGCTACTCCGCTTCAGCCGGCCGCCGGCTCGGCCGTGGCCGCCGATGCCTCGTCCTGCGGCTCTACCTCGGCAAGCTCCGGCTTGTCGAAGACTTCGCCCTTGAACACCCACACCTTGATGCCGATGACCCCATAAGTGGTCTGGGCCTCGGCGGTGCCGTAATCGATATCAGCCCGGAAGGTGTGCAGGGGAATCCTGCCCTCACGGACCCACTCGGAGCGGCTGATCTCGGCACCGTTGAGGCGACCGGCAATACGCACCTTCACGCCGAGGGCGCCGCTGCGCATCGTATTCATGACCGCCCGCTTCATGGCCCGGCGGAACATCACCCGCTTCTCGATCTGCTGGGCGATGCCCTCTGCGACCAGGGTGGCATCCAGCTCGGGCTTGCGGATCTCGGCGATGTTGAGCCGCACGTCGCCAACCGGCATACCAAGGATGCGCGCCGTCTCCTGGCGGAGCTTCTCGATGTCCTCGCCCTTCTTGCCAATCACGATGCCAGGACGAGCAGTATGGATGGTGATGTTGGCCTTGCGCGCCGCCCGCTCGATGTTGATTCGGCTGACCGACGCCTCGGCCAGCTTCTTTTGCAGGAAGCGGCGGACCTGCCAATCGCTGTAGACGTGCCCGGCAAAACCCTTGGAATCGGCGTACCAGCGCGAAGTCCACTCGCGGGTGATGCCGAGTCGGATTCCAACCGGATTGACTTTCTGACCCATGCCCTGCTGCTCCGTTGCTGTCCGTTGGTGGCGCTTAGCCGACGCGGCCGTCGCCGACCGTAACCGTGATGTGGCTGAGACGCTTGACGATCCGGTTGCCACGCCCCTTGGCGCGGGCCTGGAAACGCTTCATGACCGGCGCGGTGTCGATCTCGATACGAGCCACCTTCAGCTCGTCGATATCCGCTCCCAGATTGTGTTCTGCGTTCGCTATGGCCGACTCGAGGACCTTGCGCACCAGCTTGGCGCCCTTCTTCGGGGTGTAGTTCAGCACCTGCAGGGCCTGCCCTACTGGCTGGCCACGCACCATGTCGGCGACCAGGCGACATTTCTGCGGCGAAATGCGCGCGTGACGGAGTTTTGCCGAAACCTGCATGACTGGACTCCTAGGACTTCTTGTCGCCGCCGTGACCCTTGAAGGTCCGGGTCGGGGCAAACTCGCCGAGCTTGTGGCCTACCATGTTCTCGGACACCAGCACC
>Ga0222713_10005264_pt1 | contig 12644 bp, 12 predicted proteins | sample C33_649DmetaG_FD_165061 | JGI IMG/M metagenome (GOLD analysis project Ga0222713, IMG submission 165061) | Estuarine water microbial communities from San Francisco Bay, California, United States - C33_649D | ecosystem: Environmental > Aquatic > Marine > Unclassified | place: USA: California...
TAACAATCGCATCCTCAATCATTCTCAACTGATTAAGTGGTTTGATTGCTTTGTGTAGATATGAAATAACAAATGTATTCTTAGCATCCATCAAACCAGAATTCACGTTGATGATTGAATCTGGTGCAATACGAATGCCTTGGCCTACATTTGATGTGAATGTTTGAGTAGTCTGTCCTTTATCATTGTAGACATAATACTCTGCGGTAGATACGATGATCTGTGCACCAGTCTTAGGGTCACGATCTTTTTTAATCTCACGGACTTTACGAATCTTACGTGGATCAATATATCTTAATTCTTGAATACCTTCTTTTGGATTCTTATCGTTGACAACAACATGGTAAAATAATCTACCATCAATATACCAACGTTTGAAAAGGTCATCTGCAAGATTGGAAAAGTTCAACATCTTTAGAATGTTCTGGAACTCTTCATTGATTTTCTTTTTGATTGATTCAGGTTGCTTGAGATTATCCATTACGATATCACAAACTTTACCCGCTTCATCATGAGAAATTGCTTCGTTGACAATCTCATCGATTGCCATATCTAATTCTGGATGATTGGACATCTCACGATAACGTGTGATAAGTTCAATCTCATTACGAACGGAACCTTCTAAGTCAACATAGGTGCCATAATAGGCATTCTGTGTGACTGTAACTGCACCATCATCAATAGCCGCAGTAGGCAACGCAAAGGATGACTGTTCAGGTATCTCTTTCTGAACAACATCCTTTGAGCCTAATGTGAAGCCGAATAATTTTATTGCCATTAATCTTTCATCCTATAGATAAAAGTAGGGAAAACCCCTACTCTTAGATCACGCCATCTGCTACTGATTCCCACCACTGGTAGGTCAAAGTAACAGAAAATTCTTCAATAGCATCATTTGAACCCCAATCAACGTCGATTGGAGTCACATCTGTTGGGAACAAACCAACAAATTTATACTTCTTTAGAGTATCACCTGCTTTACCGTACTGTGTAACTTCACCATCTACAGTATAACCAAGTGGTGTACTTGCAATTGGATTACGAACGTTTAGATTGTGGCTATTGATGCCATTCATCCAACGTTCGAATGCATTACGTACAACGAAATCTTCATCGTTGATAATTGTAATTGTCCAATCAGCAAATGTGCGATTACCAACAAACTTCAACTCACGACCAAAGTATTGCATAGGCACAACGCCCAGAGTTGAACCTGGAAGTTGTGCTGTCTTACACATGAACGTTAGTTTTGTTTGTGCATTTCCTGGTAATGAGAATCCAGGAAATGGCATACTTACCTCAAATAGATTTGGGCGGGCACCGTCACCTGTTAATTGTGAACGGAACTGATTTACATTAAATGCCATTTATTTTCTCCTGTTTCTCTCTATTTAGACCGATCCTACAACTTCATTGAACGATACGCCTGAACGAACAGCGACAAAGTTCAACTGGATGAAGTTGATAGAACGTGCTGGTTTAATATAAATGTCACCAACAAACTGATTAGAATCAATAACTTGTGATGTGTTATTGGTATCGTCACAGACTACTTTGAAATCAGTAATACCACGACGACCTTGTACATCACGCAGGAATGGTTCTACAATCGAAACAAACTGAGCACGTGTGAACTGGTCATTGAATTCAAATAGTGAGAAACGTGCTGCACGACTAATTGCTTTTTCAAGTACAATGAACAAACGACGAACATTGATACGATCAAATGCACTTGGTTTTGCCAACATTGTTTTATCGCCAAACAGAACTGTACCTTCGCCTGGGAATGAAACGACTGGATTAATACCTGCAACATACAGAGTATCACGCTCAGTCTTAGTTGGATTCCAAGCAAGTTTAACTACGTTTTTAATTACACCACGATTTAGACCACCTGGTGAGAACCAAGGATCACGTTCGTTATCTGTACGTACACATAGACCAGCGATGTCACCGTTCAGTGGTACCCAACGGTAGAGGTCAGCGTATTTGTCATACTGGTATTTGTAACCAGAATCGATTACAGCATATGAAGAAGATGTCAGACCGTTACGGAATGCAACTGCTGCCGCTGCTTCACTGCCAGGATTGTTTACAACACTTGCTTTAGTTGGCGAAATAAATGCCACACAATCTTTACGAGTCTCGGCAATATTGCTGATAACGTAAGTTGCAATCGTTGAATTACCTGTGCCTGTAACTGCTAAAGAGATATCAACTGCTTCAGCATTCTTGAACAAATCCCAACCTGAAGTGATCTGTGATGTACTAATTGTACCATCTGCACCATTAGCAAACGATGCTGTCTGTGCAGAAGTCAATGTTTTGAATGCTGATGAATTTGCTGTTGAACCCCATGATGTTCCTGAACCCATATTAGCGGAATCAGGATGTGATAGCCAATGAATGTACTGTGACTGTGCAGCAACTACATTTTTATAATAGTTTGAATTGCCCGAATCATCTTTTGCATCGGATGCTTTAGAAACGAATGCGTATTTTTCTAGTACGGTACCTGCGGTGCCAGAGAACAAACCATCTTCGTCAACAACTATAATATGCATCTCATCGTTAGCGTTTGAATTGCCTTTGTTTGCAACATATGATGATGTATTTGGAGTTGTGGTAAACTGAGAAGCGTATGCCCATCCAGCATATGAACCGCCATCTGCCACAGAAACTTTTAATGAGTTACCTAATGCGCCTGGGAAACGTGCTGCCCAGCCACCATAAGCACCAGCCGCATTACCTTGTTGATTTGCTGTCCAGTCATCGGTATTTTTAATTAGAATTGTCGTACCGTTTGCTGTTGCATTGTTAGAGCGTGTTGCTGCTGCTGTGTCTACTGCACGAACTACTTTTAGATTGTTTCCGTATGCTAGAAAGTTTGCTGCTGAGAACCAATATTCATAATTTGTTGAGTCTGGTTTGCCGAATGTGTTTACTAGGCGAACTTCGTCGGAAATAGTTGTAACTTCACTGCATGGTCCCCAAGCAAAAGGTCCTACAAATGCTCCTGTAGAAGTAGCAACGGAAGGTATAACTGTAGTCAGATCGATTTCTGATACGTTTACACCCGCTGATAATTGAAATGCCATTGGATTTCTCCTTTAATTGTTTGGGTCAATTGTCTTTGATAGTCTATTTAGTTTTTTATAACCTTGACATTGGAAAACCACGCTTTTCTGCGAAGTGCCAACGGTCATCGCCATCTTCTTCAACTTCTTCTTGGAGACCATTCTCAATGAATCCGAACGGAGTCATAGTCTCATCAATCAACATATTCTGTTCATCCAACATCATCTTACGGATGTCGATATTGGTAGAGTCTTTGAAGAAAGATTGTGCTGTTAACCAAGAGAATAGCACCAATCCCATAACGATGTCATCATTACTACCTTCTTCTGCTGCATAAGAATCACGTACTCGCACAAAGGTATTCATCTCGTTGATCGTGTCAAAGTCGTTGATAATTAACTTATCATTCTCTACCAGTGTCTTTAAGTTGGCACAACCAATCTTCTTGACTGATTTGGTAGTCTTGATACCAAACGATGTTGACCGTTTGAAACCTGAAGAGATGGACTGCCCTTTGATGTGATGCTGTTCAGTCTTGTAAATGTTCTCATACTCTAGGTCATAGTGTAGAATATCTACCACTTGCTGACCAATATTGTTAGTTTCTACCAGAACAAATGCTTCGTTGTATCGTTTAGCAATCGAGTAGATTACTGTCGGAAAGAATAGTAATGGTAGTTTATTGTTTCGGTATCGTGCTACTTGTTTATATGGTGCTTGTGTGGCATCTAATACATTGATGGTAGAATAGTCCATGTTCACACCTTCCGAACAGTCTACCGTAGCAATGTATAGGTGACCAGGTTTCGGTTCTTCATAAACATAGAGATTCTCTTCTACTCGTATAGGCTCATGGAATGCCAACGATCTGAGTTTACTACCAGATATTAGTGTGGCATTTGAACCAATAAATTCTGTTTCAAACTCTTGTCGGAATTGTTCTTCAGAGGTATTTCGTATCGTTTCTTCTTTCCACTTAGCATCACGACCAGGCACCATTGACCAGTGGACTTCAACTGTCTTATATGTGGAACGTTTCTCGATGGCATCTGTCCACATTTTGTAGAACAAATTCAAACCATTAGGAGTTGAAACGATAATTACTTTAGATGTCTGACCAGAAGAGATAACAGGATATGTTGATGTAAAGAACTCAACGGCCATATTGTGTGGAACGAACGCAAATTCGTCCAAGAAAATTAAGTTATATGTACCGCCTCGGACGCCTGCTGCTGATGTCGCATAAGCAAATATCTTAGAACCATTCTCTAACTCTAAAGAACCTTTGTTCCATGTCATGATACCTTGCTGAAGCCACTGTGGTAAGTATTCGTATGCTTTTTGAATACGACCTAGAATGTCTCTTGCTAGTTGACCTTTGTTGGCCAGAATACCTATTGTGTATTCTTCATTGAAGATTGCTGCCCAAAGCATATAACCAACAGTGGTAGTTGTTTTACCAACCTGTCGAGGCATCTTTGCAATGGTAAATCGATTTTCATGGAAGGTGCGAACCATGTCCTCTTGAAAGTCCCACATATCAAATGGTATAAGACCACGATCAACGTTGACGATCTTGACATAGTTTTTGATAAAGTATACAGGATCATCTGCACACTTTGCAATTTCTATTACTTGTTCTTGTGTATAGGATAGTTCAGTGCCCGTTCTTTTGAGCCTAGCATTACCAAGGTATCCGTCATCCATAGTTTACTTTATGATGCTCTTCAACATCCATCCATGTTTTTGATGTGCATCCAAAATGTCTTGTAGAAAATTGCCTACTGCGGGTTCGTTAGCACCATCGGCAGCAACAATACCAGCACGAAGATGCATTATGAAACGATCATTATCTGCGGCAAGATCACGAAGCATTGAAATTCCATCAGGTATATTTGTTGCTTCTTGAAGGTCTGCAAGTTCAAGCATACGAGCAAGTGAACCTGGCGCATATGAATTCAATGCACGAATATGTTCTGCGATAGGATCCAACTGAGCAAATAGTGCATTATAGAATGTGTCTAAGAATGCATGGTATTGTGGAAAGTTAGGGCCTTCAACGTTCCAATGGTATCCATGTGCCTTCAAATACAAAGCAAAGTTTGTACCTAGAATTGTTTTAAGTTGATTGACAAGTGTTTCCATTACGTTTCCTGTTTTTGAGTTTTAAGCATTTTTACCAGTTCTGCTGTAGAACCAACGAACACTGCTTTATCTATGCTTAGATTATTTTGTGCTTCCGCTTTTGGTGCTAAATCTTTTTTACGTTTCTGTATCTCTAACAAATCTTTATTCATATCGGCCAAGTTTTTCATCAGACCAGATAGCACTTCAAATGCACGTGGGTGCTGACCGTCTCTTGCTATGAGCATCAATTCATTTACCGCTTGATTGCCTTGAGTTACCAGTTCACGAATGTTCTCACGTGCAAAGTCTGCATCAGCATTTACTGGGTCAGAATACTCAACTACGGCAGGTAAAATTTCTTCTTTAGAAACTTCTTTGATTGGTTCAACATCAAATATTTCAGAGAGATTTGCATTTAGTTTTTTCATAATGTATTAGGATATTCTTTTATTGTTTCAATAAATCCAAATTCGTCACCTAGTGAAGCAGTTCCAGGATCAGTAGTGGTTTTTATTTGTACAACATTTAATGAGTTGATGTCAGTAACTACCACATTGTATGATGCACCAGTATAATCACCAGTAAGTTTGTCGCCAACTTGAATAATCTTATTAGCACCAGTTACAACCAATACTCCTGCTGAAGTGTTGCTGAAATAATCTACTGTGCCAAATAGATCGGAATTATTGGCACGAAGAGTTTCACCCTGTGCAAATACTCCATTACCGTTGGCATAATCTACATAAACTTTTTGTAGATTTCTAGTAGTCAAATCAATAAACGTATTTGTATTCGCAGTCTTAATATACTTACCAGACTTGACAGGCGGCCATATGTATCCTTTGGCAGTGAATGTTAAATCCCAAAGTATCAATCGTGTAGAACCTTCCGTCATTCCGCCTTCATACTCCACAGTCGATGCTACGGAATCTAATATGATAGGCACATTATACTTTTGGTCCATTTCTGGAATAAAGTCTACGGTAACATTAAAATCTGGTGTAAAAAATGGTAGTATTTGTTCAAGTATCTGTGTACCATCTTCTGTGTTGCGAACATAAATCGACAACGAGAACTGATAGTTGTATGGTATTGGTACAAATTGGGTGCTTACCGAAGTGTCATCATTCTGTGCAAAGTTGCGAAGTGTTGATACTTGTTTACGATTAACATCATATTCCAAACTGTCAAGATTAAATGACATGCGTGGGACAACAGTGTTAATTGATTTAACCAGATTAGGATCGGAAGTAATCGCTGTTAGAAAACGTTCTTTTGGCGAATATGTAAGCGGTACTTTCCACTTTTCTTTAGGCACACCCGCTTGTGTATATCGTACAATCTCTAAGTCATTAAAGAGTGTACCAAATACAACCACCATCTTACGAATGGTACGGTGATAAAACTGAGCGTTACCTAACATTACGGTTCTCCAAACGGATTGTGTTCCGTAAAGTCTATGATGCCATCTGAACTTGCTTCAATACGTGCATTGTCAAAGATATCTTCAAATGCACTATTCATTGTAGCGGCATCACTTACTACACTGATTGACCAATCTGCACCACTTGTATTACCATATACATTCGCTGATGCCACGAAGTCACCTTGAACTCTGTAAACTTCTATGTATTGGTTCGGTAAGAAGTCGTGAACGTATGCTTGTGATGTAGCATATGCTAAGTTTGCACCTTGATATACTATTTCATCATTAACAAACTTGCCACTACCACCGGCAGAAAGAATGATTCGTGTTTTTGGATAGTAACCATGTATTTGATCGTCAATTTCTTTTATACCAGTATCAATAATCTCATTAGAGAATACATATTGTTTCATCTTCAATGCATAGACATATACATTACCACCACGACCACGACCTAATGTGTAGAACATCGATTGATCGTTCTCATGCTCAACAAATGTGATCTCAAAGAAACCAGTTAGCATTGGAATATAGATTATATCGCCTTCACGTGGACGAGTTAATCCATTTACTGTATAACGGAAACGTAATCGTGATACCAACATCGTTACTTCATCACGAATTTCTAAACCAAATTTAGATATGAAGTCTTGCTCACCTTCCATACCTGTAACATTTTCCAGATACATTTCAATCGGATGAGCAGTGCGATATTCTTTGAGAGTATCTTCGCCAAATAGATAATCTACCTGATCACGTGTTGTACGTGGTAAGTAATAGACATCCATACCATAAATTTTCAATGCTTCAATAACCAAATCCTCAACAAGCAGTTGCTCTGAGGTTATCTGGTTCGCAGGAAAATTATTGAAGTAGAAATTTGTTGCCACAATTATCCTGTTAGAATTTCAGATGGCAATGAACCCATCATGTAAATTTCTTCTTCCATCTTTTCTATTTCTTGAATTGCTTCATCGTATATAACTTGACCATTTAATGTAACACCACCTGGCATTTGAATACCAGCAAACTTTTTAAGATTGGCACCCCATTGACGTTTAATCAAAGCAGTGGTATACTTCTTCAAAAATCTATCATTCCACACATCAGTTACACCTTCAAGTGTTACTGTGGCATTCACATGAGTTTGTGTTGGTGGTCCTATTAAAGTTATTGTTGTAGGGTTGTCAATATTGCCAACTTGTTTTTGTTCGCCACCAATTGTAATAAAATCAAATGCAGCAAGTTCTTGATCAAACTTTGTACCTGTACCAATAAGAGTATTAGATGAAGGACTGCCTGATACTGTACCTGTCAATGTAATTGTTTCTGGTTCTAATGTACGATAACATTCAATAATAACATAAGCACCTGGTTGAACATCTCTTGTCCAATCGATGTCTAAGAATACTTTATTTTGGTGACGATTGAATCTAAACTGTGGAGTACCTGAGAACAATAGATTCAATGTACGAAGGTGTTGCATAGTGATTTCATATGACACATACGATACCGAAGTGAAGTCATAAAGGTCATGCAGACGCAACTGATAACGCAAGTCAAACATATTGATTGATGCGTTAGACAAATCAAATGGCATAACACCTGTAACAAACTGCACAGCATCAGGACAATATATCCACTGCCTATTAATATCTTCAGCAGTGATACAGTGTTTCATAAACAATTTTTCTGTACCATCGTAGTGATAGTCACGCCAAAAAGACAAGCCTTCATCAATACGATCATCTACTTGATCATCATCTACATTAATTTCAATAACAGGAAAGCCCAACTTACGAAGGCAATATGTTTTGAATTGTGATCTTGTTGTTATTTTTGACATGATTCTCTATTTATTGTTATGTTTTATCACCATGTTAAAATGACGATACCTGAACCACCTGCTGCACCTGCTCCGAATCCCGCACCGCCACCACCGCCACCAGTGTTTATACTTCCAACAGCACCACTTGTGCTTGGAGTAGCACCCGTTCCACCACCACCAGTGCCACCTGTACCTCCGGAACCAGCACCTGCGCTACCACCACCGCCGCCACCAGAATAATATGTTGGTGTTCCAGAATATGATGATGTTAGTCCCACTCCACCATTACCACCTCCACCACCAGAGTTATTTCCCGCTGCACCAGCGCCACCGCCACCGCCACCTATAGCAGATGATCCTACAGAACCTCCACCCGAACCACCATTGTTTCCTTGACTAGGTGTTCCTGAACCACCAGCAGTGCCGCCACCATCTGTGCCTTTTCCACCTCCGCCAGAACCTCCATTAGCGGCGTTATTGCCGTTACAAGTACCACCCCATCCACCACCAATTGCAGTTATATTACTGAACGATGAGTTACTGCCACTTGTTGCAGTTGCTGGAGTTGATACCCCACCTGCACCAACTATGATAGGAATTGTTTGTCCTGATGTTACACTAAAACCTGTACCTGTTCTAAAACCGCCTGCGCCACCACCACCTCCACCAAATGTTCCACCGCCACCTCCACCGGCAACAACCAGATAATTTACCGATGTTGTTCCAGTAGGCACTGTGAATGAATCTGAAGAATAAAATACCGCTCTTGTGGGTTGTGTTGCTGAGTGTTTGAGTATCAGTATGCCTGAACTTCCAGCACCACCAGATCCTATACCGTTAGAGTTGCCTCCACCTCCAGAACCAGTTGACGTTACTGCATTTGCAGCAAATGATCCACCGCTTCCAGTTGCACCAAAACCACCAATGCCTGAACCACCTGTGCCAGCAGTTCCACCAGAATAAGTTGAACCACCTCCACCACCAGCAAGATATAATAGTGTACCAGTTAATGTTGTTCCTAAACCCGCACCACCATTACCACCAGTGCTATTTGTTGCAGCAGCACCCACACCGCCTGCGCCACCACCACCACCTGAACCATAGTTTGGCGAATTGGTTGAAGCAGCACCTCCAGCATTTCCTTGACCAGGTGTTCCTAAACCACCTACAACTGATGAACCTCCTTGTCCTCCAGCACCACCACCAGAACCGCCAGACATACCACTTGATTGTACAGCACCACCATTACCACCGCCACCGCCACCTCCAACTGCGGTCAGCGAAGAGAATGATGAATTTGAACCATTAGCACCAGTGCCTTGAGGATATGCAGCACCCGCACCACCAAGTCCACCTGAACCAATAATGATAGGATATGTTTGACCCGATACTACAGGATAACTTGTACCTGTTAAATAACCACCAGCACCACCGCCACCACCGCCGGATGAACCTGGTTGTGCAGAACCACCTCCACCGCCACCGCCAACTAGAACATAATCGACCGCAGTAATTCCTGGCGGTGCTGTCCATTGACCTGATGCTGTGTAAAGATATGTTGTAACAGAAGGTTGTGTCGTTGGAATAGAAACAATGACTACACCAGAACCACCTGCGCCACCGTTACCTTGTGGTATATTTGAACCACCTCCTCCACCACCACCTGTAGCAGTATTTCCAGATTGCCCATGTTCACCACCTGCTTTACCACCATTACCACCACCAAATGGTGTTCCTAACCAAGGCGAACCTGTTGTGTATGCAGCATAACCTCCACCACCAAAACCATTACCTCCATTACCACCGTCAACTGAATTTCCTGCACCACCACCTCCAGCATATGCAACATTAGCACCAGAGATGGTTGAAAATATTCCTATACCACCATTACCACCACGACTACCGCTACCTATTCCTATACCACCAGCGCCACCGCCTCCTGTTGCATATGGACCGACATAAGTTCCACCCGCATAACCTTGACCGGGTGTTCCTAAACCGGCATTTCCACCTGGAGTTGAATGTGAACCGCCACCAGAACCACCCGAAGAGCCGTGAGGAGTTCCACTTGCACTACCACCTCGTCCACCACCTATAGCAACTATTGTACCTAAAACTGAATTTGAACCGTTACCAGCAGCAGCACTTGGTGTTGAACCTACACCACCTGCACCAACAACAATTGCTATTGCAGAATTTGAACCTACAGGATAACCAGTACCAGATAATACACCGCCAGCACCACCTCCAGCAGAACGATCAAATCCACCCCCACCACCACCAGCAATCACAAGATAATCTACTTGTGATACATTTGCTGGTACAATAAATTGACCTGTGTTGGAATAAATGAAGATGCCGTTTGTTGATGTAGATTGTGTCCATTTGAGAACGATGACTCCCGAACCTCCGGAACCACCAAATGCAGTAAAGGAAGAATAGTTGTCTTGACCACCGCCACCACCACCAGATCCTGTACCTAATCCACCATTACCTCCACTCGAATCTACTACACCTATTGCGCCATTAGCACCAATGTTTAATCCAGAATATCCACCATAACCCGCTCTCGAACCAGCACCAATCGATGGCGTTTGACAGTTGCCACCGCCACCACCACCACCTAATCCACCATTACCTGCAATCCAATTTCCACTCGGCGATTGCCATACACTACCACCACCACCAGCAGCCCAATATAAGGATGAACCTGTTATTGATGATGCTATACCTATTCCACCATTACCTGCTTGACCATTTGTTGAATTTTGTCCTGCACCACCCGAACCACCACCGCCACCAGTTGATCTGCTATCAGGAGACACATATGCTTGTCCATTACCACCACTATATCCTTGACCTGGAGTTCCTGAAGCACCCGTAAGAACTGCACTTTCATTTGAACCACCACCGCCACCAGAACCACCAGTTGCAGCATAACCACCAGGATATGAACCACCACCACCACCACCGAGTGACCAACCAACTAATGATGTACCACTACTTGTATTAAATATACCTGAATTTGAACCGTTGGCGCCAGGATTGTTTGATCCTTTTGTTCCAGCACCACCAGCACCAATTGCCATTGTGTATGTTGTGCCTGGAGTTACAGTGAGTCCTGTTCCAGTTTGAAATCCTCCAGCACCTCCACCACCACCGTGTCGTGATGCCCCAGCACCTCCACCAGCAATAACTAACCAATCAACTGATGTCACACCAGAAGGTGGTGTCCATGTCTGTGATGCTAGAAATACTTGTGTTGCAGTATAAGATGTTGGACCAGCAGGTGTGGCAGGTGTTGTTCCACCTACACCTGGAGCAGTAAATCGTTTTAAACTAAATCTACCATTGGTAAATTTGCGAATTGGCATTAGTAGATTTCCGTACCAAACGCAGAGAATGAAACAGTAGAAGTATTAGAGTTGACGGACAACTGTGATGAAGCATTGAGTGTGATACCCAAACTCAATGCTATTGAATCGTTGCCTGGTATCGACACACGAAACGCTAGATGATTTGCATTTGATGTCGCAACACCAGATACGTTTGCTGCAATACTAAATGCAGCAGCGTTAGCATCCAGATTAGCAATGTTGATTGACGAAATAACCGCAGAGTTACCTGCTGGCACTCCGTATAGTTTCGTCAATGTATTTGCTGCTGGATTTGTTTGTCCTAAGATTGTATAATTTCTTGGCATTTTATTTTCCTATGATCCTAAACCTAATAAAAAGTAATCTTCGAAAGCATTAGGCTCTTGAAGTTTTGAATTTGTAACAGCACCATTTGCAATAGCATTGGATGTAACTGAATTGTTTGCAATAAGATTACCTGTAATAGCACCAGCAACAATATTATTTGTGCTGACTGCTGTTGTGCCAATCTTATTGCCAGTAATTAAACCGTCAACTAATAAACTTGTACCGACTTTTTGTGTCATTTACATACCGCCGAAAAGAAGAGCATCATCAAAGATATCTGGTGGTGATGCGATGTTGTTTCCACTGACTGCATTGTTTGCTATAAGATTGCCAGTGATCTGTCCTACGACAATATTATTTGCACGAATAGAATTATCTGCAATCTTGTTTCCTGTGATTGCAGAGTTTGCTACTCGGTTACTTCCTACTCGTATTGTCATGATTGTCTATTTATTGTTATGTTTTATGACCATGTGAAGAT
>Ga0222713_10005270_pt1 | contig 12631 bp, 10 predicted proteins | sample C33_649DmetaG_FD_165061 | JGI IMG/M metagenome (GOLD analysis project Ga0222713, IMG submission 165061) | Estuarine water microbial communities from San Francisco Bay, California, United States - C33_649D | ecosystem: Environmental > Aquatic > Marine > Unclassified | place: USA: California...
CGAACCCGTATTCGACAAGCTTCATGCGGTCCTGGGCCATGCGCTCCTCAGTATTAATGCCGTCAAAGGCGTAGCATTTGGCGACGGATTCGCCGGTGCCGACCTGCGCGGAAGCCAGCACAACGACGCTCCCGACCTCGACAGAGTCGTGCGCCAAAACCGCGAGGGCGGAATCACCGGCGGCATCAGCAACGGCCGTCTGATCACTGTGCGCATCGCCTTTAAGCCCGTTTCAAGTATTGCTTTAGGTCAAAACGCGTTAAATGCTGAAGGCGAGGTGCAAAAATTAAGCATATTGGGACGTCACGACGCACTTGTGGTGCCGCGCGCTTTGCCCATCGTCGAATCGATGGCCGCCTTAACGCTCGCAGATGCCATGCTCTCTCAACGAATTCAATCGCACCAATTATGAAGCTGCACCACAAAATTTTGCTCGGAATGGGCGCTGGACTACTATGGGCCATTGGATCCGCATTTGCGGGTGGATCCCAATTCACCGCCGACTGGATTGCGCCCTTTGGAGACTTATTCATCAATGCGCTCAAGTTGATTGCGGTTCCGCTGGTGCTCTTTAGCATCATCGACGGAGTGGGGCAGTTAGGCGACCCCAAAGCCCTTGGCCGTATTGGCGGCAAGGCCCTCGGGCTGTACCTGCTCACGACACTCGCTGCAATCCTCACCGGCCTCATGGTGGTGAATCTTGTTCAGCCGGGCAAAACTGCAGACCACGACCAGCGAATGGAAAACCGTCGCGGATTTGAAGCGTGGCTCAAGGCCACGGGAAAGCCAAGCCCCGACGGCCAGTGGCTGACCAACGCAACCGCACGCGACAACGTCGAAGCACTTGATGCATCGCTTGCGGCAAAAATCGAGACGGTTCAGTCTGGCGACCGCGGACCCTTGGCCTTTTTGACCGAAATGGTTCCGAGCAACGTGTTTGAGGCGCTTAGTGCCGGAAGCATGCTCCAAATCATCGTGTTTGCCATCTTTTTTGGCGTCGTCCTCGTACTGATGCCGCGCGAGCACACCGACCGGGTTCGTCCACTTATGGGCCAGCTCTCGGCCGTGTTTGTGCATATGGTGGTCGTGGTTATGCAGGCCGCGCCCTTCTTTGTCTTTGCGCTGATGGCCGGAACCTTAACTCAGCTTACGGGCGACGATCCAGCGCGCCTCCCGAGTCTGATTCAGACCTACGGAACCTACATGTTCACCGTACTCGCCGGGTTGGCGCTGATTCTATTCACAGTCTATCCGACGATTGCGTGGTGGTCGACCCGTAAGTTTGGCTGGTCGTGGGTGCGCACCTTTCGCTTCTTTTTCAGCGGAATGCGTCCCGCCCAACTCCTCGCGTTTAGTACTTCGTCGTCTGCGGCTACCCTCCCGGTAACCCTGGAGTGCGTCCACGACAACCTCAAAGTCGAAGAGGAGGTCAGTCAATTTACGCTGCCCATCGGAGCCACTATCAACATGGACGGAACCAGCTTGTACCAAGCCGTAGCCGTGGTGTTTCTTGCTCAATTTCACTTGATTGATTTGTCGTTTGCTCAGCAGTCAACCATCGTGTTGACCGCAGTCGCGGCCTCAGTCGGAGCCGCAGCAATCCCATCAGCGGGCCTGATCATGCTGATCATGGTCTTGGATTCGGTCGGACTTAATCCGGCCTGGATTGCCTTGATTTTTCCCGTAGACCGCCTCTTGGACATGGCCCGCACCGTCATCAATGTCTCAAGTGACGCTGCTGTAGCCATGAACGTAGCAGCCAGCGAAAACCAATGGCGCGGAGCAGAAGACTGATTCATCGGGTAGTGCTGGTTCATCACGTTTATTCAGCGTTCAATCGAGGAGTTCTTGCGTTCAGCTTGCTTCTTCTGGGTTTTGTGGTACGTGCGCAAGTTCAGCTCGGCGACTGTGAAAAGGCCGGAGCCCCGTCAGCCCAAGTGCTTAAGGCCGAAGGGGCCTTAGCTAAAGGAGACCGCCCGATGGCTCAGGTCTACATGTCCAGCATTCGCCGCAAGGAGCCGGAATCCATTCACGGTTGGTACCTCGATGCAGAATTGGCATTGCTCGTAGGCGAAGAGCGCGCCGCCTTGGCCCTGTACGAGAAGGTCTTTGCGGCCTGCCCCGACTACCTGGGCGACCTGGCCTTTCGGATTGGTGCACTGCACGCGGGCCAAGGAAGGCGCGCCGAGGCCCAGCGGTACTGGGCCTCGCCCAACGCCGGGCCGGAGGCCCGGCGTTGGCTTCGCCGGTTTGAACTCGAAGACTCCCTTCGGGCACACCCCGTTGCGTTCAACCCCGAACCCATCGAGGGCCTGGCTACCTCGGCAGACGAATTTTTGGCGGTGCGCAGCCCCGACGGAAGCAAATGGTACCTCACGCGCCGCCGCAATGTGGTGGACCGCAAAAGTGGCCCGGCGGCCCGCACCTACCTCGAGGAGGCCTTGTGCGAAGGGATTCCGCAGCACGGAGGCGTCGAAGTCCGCCCATTGGAGCACCCATTTAACGCGGGATTGAACGAAGGCGGACCGTCGGTCAGCGCAGACGACCAGTGGATGGTGCTCACCGTGTGCGCTCCCGACGCCAACGGCTACCGCAACTGCGACCTCTTTGTAGCGCACCGCGAGCTGGGCGAATGGTCGACGTTGCGCCGCATTGACGAAGTGTCCACTCCGACCCACTGGGAATCCCAGGGGGCGCTCTCAGCAAACGGAGACCGCATCATCTTTTCGAGCGACCGACCTGGCGGACGCGGCGGACTCGACCTCTGGACCACCCAGCGAAACCCAGACGGATCCTGGACGCAGCCCGAAAACCTCGGACCCGCAGTAAACACAGATGGCGACGAAAAATCGCCCTTTTTGCACGCCGACGGCAAAACATTATTCTTTTCAAGTGACGGCCACCCGGGAATGGGCGGGCTCGACGTATTCTACACGAACTGGGCCACGCTCATGCAGCCGATCAACTTGGGGTATCCAATCAACACCGAAGGCGACGAGCTGGGGTTCGGAGTGCACGCCAACGAGCCCTTGGGCTACTTCAGTCAGCGCCGCGAGGGGAGTGGCTACGACTTGATGCGCTTCGCCCTTCCGGCCGATGCCGCGGGGCGCCAGGTGGCTTTTGTGCGCGGAACCGTCGACGGTGACCTACCCGAGGACGGACGTCCCACCCAAATCCGAATCGAAAACCTCAAAACCAAGACCAGCCAGTCGGTGGTGGTGGATGCCACGAGCCGAAGCTTTACCGCCGTCATCGCTCGTGAAGACCTCGCATCGAGCGTACTTGAGCTCGAGCACCCTGAGCTTGGGTATACGGCGCTCCGCCTTGAAGAATACGTGGATGAGACCGAGGTTCCGGCGCTGGTTGCGCGCAAGGCGGCTCCCGGAACCGAATTTGCCCTGCGCAGCATTCTCTTTCGCACCGCGAGTTTCGAACTCAGTCCCGAGGACCGCCTTGCGCTGGAAGGCTTCGCGCGCTACCTGAAGCGCCATCCAGAATTTCGAATCGAAATCCAGGGACATACTGACAATGTGGGTGCCGCGGCCGCAAACCTTGCGCTGTCGCAGCAGCGCGCGCAAAAGGTGCTTGAACACTTAGTTACCTTGGGCGTTTCGAGTGCGCGAATGACGGCAAAGGGCTACGGAATCAGTCGTCCAGTGGCGAGCAACCAAACCGAAGAGGGCCGCTCGCGCAACCGTCGCACCGCCTTCGAAATCCTGCCGTAGCCTAAGGGTCATACCGCACATTGGTGCAAAAAAAAACCGCTCGTGAAGCACGAGCGGTTGTAGTGATACAGGGATGCGTCGGCTTAGTGACGGCGCTCCTTGATGCGTGCGCTCTTACCAGTGCGCTCGCGCTGGTAGAAGATGCGTGCACGACGAACCTTACCGGTCTTGTTAACTTCGATTTTCTCGAGGTTTGGCATGTTCACCGGGAAAATGCGCTCAACGCCCACGGCGCCAGACATTTTGCGGATGGTGAAGGTTTCGGTCGCTCCGGCGCCTACGCGCTGGATAACGTCGCCGCGAAAGAACTGCGTACGCGTCTTTTCACCTTCAACAATTTTGTAGTATACCGTGATGGTGTCTCCTGCTTTGAACGCAGGGAAGTCCTTCTTGGCGATGTAGGTCTCTTGGACGTACTTAATCAGGTCCATGGGATCAGTTTTAAACGTTCAAACTGCAACGTGCTTCACTTTGAAACAGAGGTTGGGTTTGCAAAATCCCCGTTGGCGTAGTTCCTCTAGGGGCGGCAAAGGTAGTAAAAAATCCTTTTTCTCAAATGCCTGCGCAGTCCGCGTAGGAACCGTTCACCTTCAGCGCAGTTTCAGCTTTCTTGCGGGCGACCCATGCATCCATGGTCTGCTGGCGGCGCTCGTTCTCGACGTACTGCTTGAGCAGTGCCAAATCCTGCTTGAGGTTGGCTCGGTGCGGATCAATTTTGTTGCGAAGGTGAATCAACCGAAAGTACTCTTTGCCTTGTGGATCGCGCACGAGCGAGGCCTCACTCAGGTCGTTTACTTCAAGATTTTGAATGGCGTAAAAGATTCCACGGTCGAGCTGATCCAGGTTGAACGTCACGTCCATGGTGTTTGGATTCAGCATGATTCCGCCGTTGAGTTTGGTCTCTTCGTCTTCTGAAAAGCGCTCAGCTGCTGCTTCAAAGCTTAGGGTTCCCGCCTTAATGGCGGTCCGGATGCTGTCCAAACGACCCTGCGCAATGTCAAGGTCTTTTTGCTCCAGTTTGGGCTTGACCAAGATGTGGCGCAGGTCGAGCTCTTCGCCGCGCTTGGCCTGGAGTTGGACGATGTGGTATCCGAATTCCGTTTTAAACGGCTTTGAAATTTCGCCCACCTCAAGATTGTACGACACCGCGTCGAATTCGGTTACGAATTGCCCGCGCTTGATGCCTTTGTACTCGCCGCCGTTGCGGTTGGACCCGGGATCTTCAGAGTAGAGGATGGCCATGGTGGCGAAGCTGGACCCATTTAGGATTCGCGTACGGAGCTGCTCAAGTCGGTCGATGGCTTCTTGTTCAGCCTTTTCACTGACTTTTGGGTTGATGATGATTTGAGCGAGCTCGACTTCGGTTCCGATCAGAGGAAGTGAATCTAAAGGCAGGGCCTTGATCACGTTCTCTACCTCGACTGGAGTGACCTTCACGTTTTCAGTGATGGTGGACTGCATGCGCTGGGCGGTAAGTTGGTTGCGCATAAGGGGACGCATTTCTTCTTTGATCTCGACGACCGACTTTTTGTAGTATTCCGTCAAGCGCCGCTCGCTACCAATTTGAGCGATGAGCTGTTCGAGGCGGCGAGCGATGTTGTCGTCAACTTCAGCGTCGTCAACGACCACTGAGTCAATGGCCGCATGGTGCACGAGGAGCTTTTCGAGGATGAGTTCATTGAGCACTTCGCATTCGCTACGGTCTTGTCCCTCGCGCTTCAAGGTCTCTTTCATGATGCTCACGTCGGACTGCAGAATGATTTCGGTACCCACCACCGCGACCACGCCATCGGCAAGTACGGGCTGGGCGAGCGCTAAGGTTGCGGTTCCGAAGAAAAGGGCGAGGGCAGTCGTGAAGCGTTGGGGTAGGAGCATAGCGGCAAACATACGGAATGAGTGGTGTTAGGCGCCTACCTGCGCATTTCGTGCCAAAAGTTCGCGGGCGAGGTTGAGGTAGTTCTCGGCTCCGGTCGACGCGGCGTCGTAGACCATGATGGGCTCGCCGAATGAGGGAGCTTCACTCAGGCGCACGTTGCGCGAAATGACGGTGTCAAAAACAAGCTGCTGAAAGTGCTGGCGGACCTCGTCCACCACCTGGTTACTCAGGCGAAGGCGCGAGTCGTACATCGTCAAGAGCATTCCTTCAATTTGGAGCTCAGGATTTTGCAGGTTCTGCACCGAGCGCACGGTGTTCAAGAGTTTCCCGAGGCCTTCGAGGGCAAAGTACTCACACTGAATGGGAATGATGACCGAATCGGCGGCTGTGAGCGCGTTGAGCGTCACCAAGCCCAGCGAGGGGGCGCAGTCAATAATTATGTAGTCGTAGTCGCCCTTGACTTCAGCAAGCGCCGACTGAAGCATGTATTCGCGGCGGGGTTTGTCGACCAGTTCAAGTTCCGCAGCCACCAAGTCAAGGTGGGCTGGCATTAGCATGAGGTTGGGGTTACGGCCATCCATGATGGCCTCGGCCGGAGTGGCAGTGTGCTCAAGAACGTGGTAGGTGCCTGTTTTGGGTTCCGACGGATCGTAGCCCAACGCCGAAGTGGCGTTCGCCTGCGGATCGGCATCGATGAGCAGCACGCGCTGCTCAAGGACTCCAAGGGCACTGGCCAAGTTGACTGCGGTGGTGGTCTTTCCGACCCCGCCTTTTTGGTTCGCTACTGCAATGATTTTTCCCACGATGGCGAAGGTAGCGCGATTGGCTGACCTGCCCGAGGGCTGTGGAAAACTTAATCCTTACTTAGTGCCCCCTACGATGGGCTTGCGCACCACACCGCAGTTGAGCATTTCGTCTCCGAAGTACGGGTTCATGACGGCTTTTTCGCGGCTGATCCACGTCGCGCCCTCGAAGTCAAAGGCCATCGGGCAGAACTGCAGGTAGAGGGTGTCTTCGCTTGGCTTGGATTCAAGCGAAACGAGGTAGGCTTGGGTGAGGCTGTAGAAGGCTTCGCGCTGCGCTGCGAGGTCTGAGGTCGAAGCAATTTGACGCACCGACGACAGAAGTTGGTCGCCCGGGCTGTTGGTCGTCCAAAGCGAATCCAGGTGCTTGGCGGCGGCTTGGGCTTCAGCGGGGTCCGAAGAGACTAACGCGTCTTTGATGCGCAAGTACTGGTCAAGCGGAACCTCCGCATAGGAGTCCTTGAGGTAGGTTCCGTGCGGGGGTTCGGCGCCAGCCGTGGATTCTTGGGTTTCAGGTGCGGAACAAGCGGCCAGGAACGCGGCCGCGGCAATCAGTGCGTACTTCATGCCCCAAAATTAGGCCCTAGTTCCGTGCGTCGCGCATCGGATTGCTCCGCCAGCGCTCAGCTCCCGTGGGCTTGGGCAAAGCCTCGAGGTACTCGTCTGCTGAAATGCCCCATCCGTTGTTGGAACGGTCAATGTCTGCAACTTCATGAAAGGGATCCAGCTCAATTGAAATGGCCTTTTTGGGAAGGTAAATCGTCTTGGTGAACTCCTGTTCGTTCTTGATCCAAATTTCGGCGGGCCAGCGCTCGACGTGCTCGGTTCCGTCGGCGAATGCATAGCGCACAACCACCGGCATGATGAGTCCGCCTGCGTTCTTGACCGTGATTTCGTGCAAGAATCCCTCGGGGCCTGGCTTAAGTGCAGCCAAGCGCTTTAGGTCAGACTTAGACACAGCGTAGCGATTGTATTCACTCGTGTAGAAATCGCGGTAGGCGGGGTCTTTGTCAACCTTGGTCGGACGGTTGCTCGTCTCATTGCGCTGGTTTCCGATGAAGCCTTTGAATTCGGCCGCGTCGTTGGCGCGGCGCTGGGCTTCAATGGTGGCCGGGTCGAGGCTCGGGACCGAAGCGATGCGAACCTTGGCCAAATCTTGGTCTACGGCCTCAGTCGTGTAGAACCATCCGCGCCAAAACCAGTCGAGGTCGACGCCACTCGCATCTTCCATTGATCGAAAGAAGTCCGCCGGAGCCGGGTGCTTGAATGCCCAGCGCGTGCAGTAGGTCTTAAACGCGTGGTCAAATAGCTCACGGCCCATGACTGTTTCGCGTAAAATGTTAAGCGCCGTAGCGGGCTTGCCGTAGGCGTTGTTGCCAAACTGCAAAATGCTTTCTGAATTGGTCATAATCGGAACCATATTCAGCGCCGGCGAACGCATGTAGTCCACGATTTTGTCGGCGGGACCGCGTCGTGACGGGTAGTTGACGTCCCACTCTTGCTCGGTGAGGTACTGTACAAACGTGTTGAGGCCTTCGTCCATCCACGTCCACTGGCGCTCGTCGCTGTTGATGATCATGGGGAAGAAGTTGTGACCCACCTCGTGAATGATGACGCTGATCATACCGTATTTGGTTGCTTCGGAATAGGTTCCGTCGGGATCCGGACGGCCACCGTTGAAGCAGATCATGGGGTACTCCATGCCGATGTCTTTGGTGTGCACTGAAATAGCGCGCTCGTAGGGGTAGTCTACCGTGTACTTGGAGTAGGTTTCAATGGTTTGCGCGACGGATCGTGTCGAGTACTGTTCCCACAATGGGTTGCCTTCTTTGGGGTAGAACGATTCGGCCAGGGTAGTGCGGTTGCCCACTTTGACGGCCATGGCGTCCCAAATGAACTTGCGGCTTGTAGCAAAGGCAAAGTCACGCACGTTGGCTGCACTGAACATCCATGTTTTGGTGCTGCTCGCTTTTGTCTTTTCGCGCTCGCGGGCTTCGGATTCGTTGGCGATGATCACCGGCTTGTCGGTAGTCTTGCGAGCGGTTGCCAGGCGTTGGCGCTGCGTGGCAGTGAGTACGCTTGACTCGTTGGTCAGGGTTCCGGTTGCCGCGACAATGTGGTCGCTCGGAACCGTAATAGCCACCTTGTAGTCGCCAAAAGGAAGGGTGAATTCGCCCGAGCCCAAGAATTGCTTGTGCTGCCAGCCGACGTTGTCGCCGTACACTGCCATGCGGGGAAAGAACTGAGCGATCGTGTACAGCGTGTTGCCCTCCTCGTCGAAGTGCTCGTATCCGCTGCGGCCGCCGTCCTTCATGCGGTCGTTGACTAGGTAGTTCCATGCTACGTAGAACTTGACGCTTTGTCCGGGTGCCAAGGCGGTGGGCAAGTCCACACGCATCATCGTGTTGTTGATCGTGAACGGGAGCTTGGCGCCATTTGACGACTTGACTTCGGTCACATTGAATCCGCCCTCGAACTTGTCGATGTAGCGATCCTGAACCTGTTCTGGAGTAATCGATGATGGCAACGATCCTTTGCGGCTCTGGTCGGTCATGGATCCAGGTTTGCGCATGTTCTGGTCAAGTTGCACCCACAGGTAGGTGAGGGCGTCTGGACTGTTGTTGCGGTAGGTGATCCACTCGGTTCCAGTGATGCGGTGGGTTTTTTCGTCCAAGGTGAGTTGGATGTCGTAGTCCGCTCGGTTTTGGTAGTAGGCGTGTCCGGGAGCCCCCGCGGCGTTCCGGTAGCTGTTGGGGGTAGGCAGCTCTTGCTCGAGCTGGCGGAATTTGCTGTGAGCTAGGCGGTCAGCGGGAACGTGCTGTGCGATTGCACTGACGTTGAGTAGGACCGCGCCCGCAGTCGCGAAAAGGATGGAGTTTTTCATGCCAAATACCATTGAGATGCCAAATGTAGCGAAATGCCAAGGGTTAACGCCCCCAAGGCTAGGGCAAAATCTTTTGGGGTGAACCCGCGCGCCGACGCCATCCAGCGAAGGACGAAGACTGCGGCGACGACGCTGAGCTGGCCGAGCTCGATTCCGCCCGCAAACCAGCCCCAAGCAGCCCACAGAGCGCCTGTGTCCGCAGGTAAGAGCGGGCCGAGGTCCTTCGCGAAGGCCAGGCCGTGAATGATTCCAAAGGCTGCTGCCACGGCGAGTTCAGGTCCAAGCCATCCGCGGCGGTTCATTTTAGGTGCCCCTTTGAACCAAACCACACGCGCTGCGGTAAAGATCAGTGTTGCGAGCACCGCCCCTTCGACGAGGCGTTCATTGAGGGTCAAGCTAATGGCGATTTGGGCCGCCATGGCGAGGGTGTGGCCCAATGTGAATGCGGTGAGCGCACCGAGCCAATGCTTGAAGTCGCGCGGGGCGAATGGAGCGATGAGCGCCGCCACAAAAAGCAGGTGGTCCCAGGCTTGAGCGTCCAGAATGTGAAAAAAGCCGAGTTCAGCAAAAATGGGAACGATCATTTTAGTTCGATTCGAGGGTTCTCTTTGGTGCTTACCGCGTCAATTCGGCCCTTGGGGCTGCGCACAAAGTACACATTGCGCTGGTCTTCAAAGCGATCGTGCAAAAGCCGGTCGGTAATTGCGATCGGAAGCCCACCCTCGACGTGCATCTGAATTTCGACCGCGTCAGGTTTGTAGGTAATTCCATCAATATGTAGGTCCAGTGCCTTACGGCCGCGGTGCACTGTGAGTTTGCTGCGCACGTATGCTTCGGCTTGGCTGCGTCCTTCTGTGCGTTCGAGGCGGACTTTGGTTCCGCCCAAAGAGGCCGAAATAGCATCTTCGAGGTCGTCAGTAAATAAGCGCACCACCCATTCAGTGCGCTTTGCGCCCACAGTGAGCTCATGAGCGGCGAGGTGCATGGGGTGGTCTGCAGCGCAAAATAGCGTCACAAGAAGCCAAAGCAAGGGGGTAAGGAGACGCGTGCGCACAGCGTGCAAACCTAAACATTTCCTAATTTGTAGCGATGAATTACCCGTACCAAGTTCGAACCTACGACCAGTATGTGAATGCCTGCCACGCCGCGGCACAGGATCCAGAAGCGTTTTGGAGCGAAGTAGCCAAAAACTTTCGGTGGAAGCGCACATGGGACAAAGTCCTAGACTGGAACTTCGAGGAGCCCCGCGTCGAGTGGTTCAAAGGTGCTCAGCTCAACATTACTGAAAACTGCTTGGATCGGCACCTCGACACTCGAGGGGACCAACCTGCGCTGGTTTTTGAGCCCAACGACCCGAACGACGCCGCACGGGTGCTCACGTACCGCGAGCTTCACTTCAGCGTTATGCAGTTTGCCCAAGTGCTCGCGAACAACGGCGTTCAAAAAGGGGATCGGGTCTGCATCTACATGGGAATGATTCCGGAATTGGCCATCGCCGTACTGGCCTGTGCCCGAATCGGCGCCGTGCATTCGGTGGTGTTCGGCGGATTTAGTGCCCAGTCGATTGCCGACCGCATTAACGACGCCCAGGCCAAGTTGGTGGTGACGTGCGACGGAGCATACCGGGGCGCTAAGGTGATTCCGCTCAAGGCAGTGGTCGACGACGCGATTATGGCCTGCCCCTCGGTCGAGAAGGTGGTTGTAGCGTCCCGCACCCGAACGCCAGTGTCAATGATGAGCGGTCGTGACCTGTGGTGGGAAGATGAAATCAAGCGAGTGGAGTCTATGGGTAATCCGTTCGTTGAGGCAGAGTCCATGGACGCCGAAGACACGCTATTTATTTTGTACACGAGCGGATCCACCGGAAAACCCAAAGGCGTGGTGCATACCTGTGCCGGCTACATGGTATGGACGACCTACACGTTTGTCAACGCCTTTCAGTACCAGCCGGGGCAAATTCACTTTTGCACGGCAGACATTGGCTGGATCACGGGGCACAGCTACTTGCTGTACGGTCCATTGAGTGCCGGAGCTACCACGGTCATGTTTGAGGGCGTGCCCACGTGGCCCGACGCCGGGCGATTTTGGGATATTGTCGACCGCCACCAAGTGAACATTCTGTACACGGCTCCGACTGCCATTCGCAGCCTGATGGGATTCGGCCTAGATCCGCTGAAAGGCAAAGATTTGTCAAGCCTCAAAGTGCTGGGCACGGTGGGCGAGCCCATCAATGAAGAGGCCTGGAATTGGTACAGTACCCAAATTGGCAAAGACAAGTGCCCGATTGTTGACACGTGGTGGCAGACCGAAACAGGCGGAATCCTGATTACCAACCTCGCAGGCGTGACTCCGGCAAGGGCCACGTTTGCCACGCTTCCAATGCCCGGGGTTGAGCCGCTGCTGGTCGACGAGCACGGTTTCGAAATCCACGGCAACGGAGTGAGCGGCAACCTCTGCATTCGCAAGCCATGGCCCGGAATGCTGCGCACCACCTACGGCGACCACGAACGCTGCCGCCAGACGTACTTCAGTGCATACCCCGGCCTATATTTTACAGGCGATGGCTGTGTGCGCGATGAAGAAGGTCACTACCGCATCACCGGAAGGGTAGACGACGTGCTCAACGTCAGCGGCCACCGGATTGGAACCGCCGAGGTTGAAAATGCCCTCAACATGCACGCCGGAGTCGTCGAATCAGCCGTCGTAGGTTTTTCGCACGACATCAAGGGTCAAGGCATTTACGCCTACGTGGTCTATCAGGGCTACCGCGACGACGAGAACCTCACACGCCAGGATATTCTCGCCACTGTGAGTCGCGTGATTGGGCCCATTGCCAAACCCGACCAGATTCAGTTTGTCAGCGGCTTACCCAAGACGCGTTCGGGCAAGATTATGCGCCGCATACTTCGAAAAATTGCGGAAGGTGATGTGGCCAACTTGGGTGATACCACTACTTTGCTTGATCCGGCAGTCGTTGACGAAATCGCACAAGGACGATTAACAAGTAACTAGCGACTAGTACCCCGCGAGCATCCACGCGGCCATTGCCGCCATGCTCAGGTCCTCAACGATTGTTACGGTGCTCATCGGAAGGTTGAACACGGTTCCGAGGCAGGCGCAGCGAATGGTCTTTTTTTGAAGGTTGCTCTGAATAACGCCGCCCGCACCTACGAGCATGAGCACGAGAGTGATCCAATTGGTCGAAGTTGGAGCGAGATCTGCGGCGTAGGCGAGTCCGAGACTGAGCTCGACAAAAGGGTAGGCAAGGCCCCAGGCTGGAACGACCTTCGCAATCCAATCGTACATGCGGTAGGAGCTCGCAAAAGCTGAGATGTCCAATAGT
>Ga0222713_10005271_pt1 | contig 12631 bp, 14 predicted proteins | sample C33_649DmetaG_FD_165061 | JGI IMG/M metagenome (GOLD analysis project Ga0222713, IMG submission 165061) | Estuarine water microbial communities from San Francisco Bay, California, United States - C33_649D | ecosystem: Environmental > Aquatic > Marine > Unclassified | place: USA: California...
TGACCGCCCCCTCCGGCATGCCCGGCATCCTGGCCTCGGGCGGCGCCTGACCGTAGGTGGACATGGCCACCACTTCGCCGCTCAGCGTACGCGCGTAGAACGTCATGGCCTCGCGGCAGTTGCCGTTGAAAAACAAGTACGGGATCACGTGCATCGCATTGCTCCTTGGGATTGAAATCTAGGACATGCCGCGGGTACGAGCGCGCAGCTGATGCTCGCGCGCCCGCAGTGTGGGGGTCATGGCGTCACCGAAGTCCGCCATCTCCAGGACCGGACGCAGCTCGACCTCCACGCCGCCATCGAACGGCGCGCGCTTGAGCCACTCGGTGGCTTCGTCCAGCGAGCGCACCTGCCATAGCCAGAAGCCGGCGACCAGCTCCGTTGTTTGGGCGAAGGGGCCGTCGGTCACGCTGCGGGCCCTGCCGTCGAAGCGCACCCGGACGCCGCGGCTGGAAGGATGCAAGCCTTCGCCCGCCAGCATGATCCCGGCTTGGACCAGGGCCTCGTTGTAGGCACCCATGGCCGCCAGCAACGCGGTCGAAGGCAACACGCCCGCCTCGGAGGCGGCGCTGGCCTTGACGATCACCATCACCTTCATCGCATCACTCCCGTCCACGGCCAGGCGCTGCTGGCGTTTCTGACCTCCTTGACGAATCAGCGCGACGAAAATCGACAGCGGCCAGACAACTCCCAAGCGAGCGTTTCGGCGGTTACACCACGCAGTCGCACCCGGCGCGTTTCCGTGGGGCATGATGCGCCCCTGACGATGCCGCAGCGAAGGACGCCGGACCATGCAGTTCCTGATCCTGATCCACATCGATGACGCCCTGCTCGACGCCCTGCCGCAGGGCGAGTTCGACAAACTGATGCGCGGCTGCTTCGAACATGCCGACCAGCTTCAGCGTGACGGTGTGCTGTTGGCCTCCCAGCAATTGGAAGCCGCCTCGACGGCGCGCGCGATCCGCGTGCGCGGTGGCAAGGCCACCGTCACCGATGGCCCCTTCGCCGAGACCAAGGAGCTGCTGGCCGGCTTCAACCTGATCCAGGCGGCCGACATCGAGCAGGCTGAAGCGATCGCACGGACCTTTCCCTGGGCGGCGGTGGGCTGCATCGAAGTCCGTCCCGTGCGCGACATGGGCCAGGTCCGCGACCGCGTCGGCGCCGCGCCCGGCGCATTGGAACTGGCGCGCTGAAGCTCTGCCTGTTCAGCGCGCACTGACGGATGCTTCACCCGTGCCGCTCCTAAAGTTTGGCTCCCCCGCCATCGCGACGCGCAGTTCTCATGAATGTAGTCCAGCAGGTCCAGCACGCCACCGGCCCACGTGCCGTGGTGGTCGACATCAATCATGAATTGCGCTGGTGGCGCGACCATTATCTGCAGTATCCCGTTGGTCGGACGACCTACGCGCAGGCGGAGCCGACGCTGAAGTTCGCCTACGACAACTACCTGCTGCATCCGCACCAGTCACTGGACGCGATCTGGCCCGACATGCATCGGCGCTACGAGCAGCTGCTGCCCTACGAGCAGTTGCCCTGGCACCGCGCCAAGCGAATCATCGGCGAGGTCTGGCAGCGCATTACGAGCGACTGAGGCCAGGACCAACGTCCGGCGCTTAGCCCTGCCGCGCCATCCACGTTTGCAGGAGCCGCAGATCGTCGACCAACGTCCTGCGCGCCTGTGCCTGCGCGTTCGGGTCGCGCTGGCGCAGCACCCAGGCCGGATGCACGGTGGGCAACACGCATGCGCCTGATTCCAGCCGATGCCAGCGCCCGCGCGAGGCCATCAACTTCAGTCCGCCGCCCATCACGGCCTGTGCCGCCGTCGCCCCCAGGCACACCACGACGGCCGGATCGATTCGCGAGAGTTCTTCCACCAGCCATGGCCGGCATGCGGCCACCTGGCTGCTGGACGGGTTGCGATGCAGGCGCCGCTTGCCACGCTGTTCGAAGCGAAAATGCTTGACCGCATTGGTCAGGTAGAGCGCCTGGCGGTCGATCCCCAACTCGGCCAGGATCTGGTCCAGCAGGCGGCCGGCGGGGCCGACGAAGGGACGCCCACTCAGGTCCTCCTCGTCACCGGGCTGTTCGCCAACCAAGACCACCTGCGCGTCGACGGGCCCCTCGCCAAACACCGTGCGTGTGGCGGGCTGACACAGTTCGCATCGACGACAGGCGGCGGCCGCGTCGCGTACCACCTCCAGTGAGTCCTCCGCGCGCAGCGTCGGCTGGGGCGCTGCGTCTGGGATGCGGCGCCGTGGCGCTTCGGGCGCACGCTCGGCCATCTCGCGCACGCGCACGCCGGCCTGCTGAATCAGGTCCGGCAGCAATTGGGCCTCAGGCAGGTGCTTCCAGTACTTTTGCGGCATCTCCGAGCGCATCATCGTCGTGTTGAGCCGCGCCGGGTTGAAGATGTTGGCGTAGTAGGTCTTCCACAACGCCTCGCGCGCATCGTCGGCCGGTGCATCGGCGCGGGTCCCCCCGGGTCCGAAGGCCAGCCCCGCGCCGTCCCAGGCCACGCTGCGGTACGGGGTAAGGATCGCCCAGCGCATTCCGGCAAAGCGCCTGGCAAAGAACGGCGCAACCCGGTCGAGGATCTGGTGCTCCGGCTCGAACCAGGCCACGAAGGCCTCATCCTCCCCGGGCACCTCGCGAAAGCGCACGAACGCCTTCATCTTGTGGGTGTCGCGCCCGACCGCCTTGGCCAGCACCTGCGCACGGCGGACATCCGGATCGGTCGCATGGGCCAGCAGGTCGCGCCCTTCCATTTCCATCCGCCACAGCAACCGATAGAGCAGCGCGAAGCGCTGCGGGTCGCGATGGCACAACACCGCCGCCGCCACGGACAAAAAATCCGACGACACCCGCAGACCATCGCGCCGCCCCGGCAGCGCTGCAACATCCTGCCCGGCAAGCAAGCCTCCCTGCGCATCCCCATTCCACTCGATCGCCTCCGGCGGCACCTGCGCACACCACGCCGCCCGCGCCGCAACCCGCCACGCCTCCAGATCCCACGGTGGATCGACCCGCGCGGTGAACATCAGCAAGCCACAGTCCATACGGCATCATCGACAGGCATGACGCTGTTGCTGTTGCTGTTGCTGTTGCTGTTGCTGTTGCTGTTGCTGTTGCTGTTGCTGTTGCTGAGCTTTCGATCTGGCGAGCCGTAAAGCGTGCCGAGCATCGCAGGAGAATCGGGCCGCAGAGGCGCCCTTGTCTGAGCGCAGCGAGTTTGGGCGCCGTGCCCGATTCTTCGAGAAGCGCAGGGAACCGATGCGCAGCATCGGCGCGCGTCCCGGCGGGGGCGGTTTTGCCTACTTTTGCCAAGACAAAAGTAGGTCGCACCAACCGGTGCGAACGCACTTGCTTTTGACTCACGCATTGGCCAGTCCGATTGCGAACATGGCCAAGCTCAAAACAACCCCATCTGCCGCGGCTTGGGCGCCAACGCCGCCCGCAGCTTCAACGGATCATCCAACGCAGCCCGCGGATGATGATCGAGCACCTGCACGAACGGCAGCAGCTTCTTCATCGGCAGCCGCAACCGCGTCAGATCCTCCACCCGCAACCGTCGGAACCGGCGCGAGGCGATGATCCGCTCGACATTGCGCGTCCCCAACCCCGGCACGCGCAACAGCAGCTCGCGTGGCGCGTGATTGACGTCCACGGGAAATCGTTCGGGATGGCGCAGCGCCCAGGCCAGCTTGGGATCGATGTCCAGATCCAGCATGCCACTGGCCTGCGTCGGCGCGATCTCCTCCACGGAAAAATCATAGAAGCGCAGCAGCCAGTCGGCCTGGTATAGGCGATGCTCGCGCTGCAACGGCGGCGGCTGCAGCGGCAGCTTGCTGGAGGCATCGGGAATCGGACTGAAGGCCGAGTAGTACACGCGCCGCAGCCGGTAGTTGCCGTAGAGGTTGGTGCTGGTGTGCAGGATGGCGCGGTCATCGGCGCCATCGGCGCCGACGATCATCTGCGTGCTCTGCCCGGCCGGCGCGAAGCGCGGCGGCTTGGCGCGGAGCTTCTTCTGCTCGCGCCGTTGCTCGACGTTCTCCTCGATCCGCCAGCGCAGTTCGCCCATCGCCGCGCGGATGCCGCCCGGCTTCTTCTCCGGGGCCAGGCGGGCCAGGCCCGCCTCGGTCGGCAGTTCAACATTGATGCTCAGGCGGTCGGCGTAGCGACCGGCTGCGGCCAGCAGCTCGGGCGCGGCATCGGGAATGGTCTTGAGGTGGATGTAGCCGGCGAACTTGTGATCCTGGCGCAGGCTGCGCGCAACTTCCACCAGCTGCTCCATCGTGTAGTCGCTGTCGCGGATGATGCCGCTGGAGAGGAACAGGCCTTCGATGTAATTGCGCTTGTAGAAGTCCAGGGTCAGCTGGACCACTTCGGCCGGGGTGAACCGCGCGCGTCGCACGTTGCTGGTCACCCGGTTGACGCAGTACGCGCAGTCGAACACGCAGAAGTTGGTCAGCAGGATCTTCAGCAGCGACACGCAGCGCCCATCGGGCGTGTACGAATGACAGATGCCCATGCCCTCGGTGCTGCCGATGCCACCGCTGCCGAGCGAGTGCCGCTTGTCCGCGCCGGAAGACGCGCAGGAGGCATCGTATTTGGCCGCGTCGGCGAGGATGGCGAGCTTGTCTTTGACCTGCATGATGCCCACAGCATCGCCGGGCGCCGTCTCAATCCGTGAGACGCCTGGATGCATGCCGATGAACCAGGGATGCGCGCAATCATCGCGCGCTCAGCGCCGCGCGGTCATGCTTTGCCCGCCCCCCCCAAGACGCTGATGCCATGTCCCAGACACCCGCCGCGCCCGTCGATGCCCTTCACCAGCAATGCATGGCCGGCGTTCAGGCACTCGAAGCAGGTCTGGGGCGTCCATTCGACGACACCAGCGCGCGGCTGGCCGCGGCGCTGGCGGTGCTGGCGCACGAGCAGGGGCTGAGCCAAGTCGACCATGTGCTGCTGTCCCATCGCAATGAACAGGTCGCCGAGGGCGAGTACGCCTTCGTCGTCCAGGGCGCCCTGGGGGATCCTGCACAACTGCGCGCCCATATGCGGACCAGCGATGCGCTCGCGTTGCCACTGGACCGTGCCTTGGCGCGCCTGGACGCCCTGCAGCAGGCGCATGCGCTGGCCGCGCGCCAGATTCCCTTGCCCGACGATCCGACACCGCGGCGCTGATGTCGCGGGCCGATCGTCCAGCAGATCGGCCCGCCTAGGGTGCCAGAACGCCTTGCACGCGCCGCAGGATCTGTTCCAGGGGCTGCGGCCGACCGAGCAGGAAGCCCTGCACCTGATCGCAACCGTGGCGACGCAGCCACTCCAGCTCCTCGGGGCGCTCGACGCCCTCGGCCACCATCACCAGGCCCAGGCTGTGGCCCAGCGTCAGCAACGCGCTGCAGATGCTGGCATTGCGTGCGTCGCGGTCCACGTCCTGCACGAAGGCCCGATCCAGCTTGATCGAGCTCAGCGGCAGGTGGCGCAGATAGGACATCGAGGAAAAGCCCGTGCCGAAATCGTCCAGCGAGATGCACACCCCTGCATCGCGCAGCCGCTGCATGGCCGTCATGCCCTGCTCGGGGCGGCTCATCACCACCGATTCGGTCAGCTCCACGTGCAGGCGATCCGGCGTGATGCCCGCCTGCGCGCACGCGGCCTCCAGTTCGGCCGGCAGGTCGGCCTGCAGCATCTGTACCGCGGACACGTTCACGGCCACCGACAGATCCTCGCAGCCCTGGCGCATCAGCCAGGCCTGGGCCTGGGCGGCCCGGCGCAGGATCCAGTTGCCCAACGGCACGATCAAGCCGGTGTCCTCGCAAAGCGGAATGAAATCCCCCGGCGGAATCTGCGAGCCGTCGCGTTGCGGCCAGCGCACCAGGGCTTCCAGCGCCGCGACGCTGCCATCGCAGGTCCGCACGATCGGCTGGAAATGCAGTTCGAACTCGTTCTGCTCGATCGCCGTGCGCAGCCGCGCGGCCATGCGCAGGCGCTCTTCGTAGCGTCGCGCGATGGCCCCGTCGTAGCGGGAGATCTCAAAGGCGTTGGATTCCAACGCATGCGCCGCCAGGGCGGCGTTGTCCATGATCCGCTCGGCGCGCAGGCCGCTGCCGTCGTCCTCGGCCAGGCCGAAACGCGCGTCCAGGCGCTGCATCGACCCATCGCTGTCGCTGACCGGCTCGCGCACGGCCTCGATGGCCGCCTGCAACGCCGAGGCGGACATCGCCGGATTGAGAATGGCCAGCACGAAATCCTCGTCCGGCTGGTGCGCGGCCAGCCCGTAATCGTCGGCCCATTGCTGCAGGCGCGCGGCCAGCGTGCGCAATACGTTGTCGGCGGTCTCGCGGCCCAGCGAATCGCGGATCGGCTGTAGGCCGCGCAGCTGCAGGTAGACGACCTGGTAGCCGGGATGCTGCCCCTGGTCCAGCTCGTCGGTCAGGGTCTGGACATTGGCCAGGCCGGTGGTCTGGTCATGCCGCGCCCGGTAGGCCAGTTCCCGTTCGTACTCGAGCCGCTCGGACACGTCCTCGGCCAGGACCAGCCGCGCATCATGGCCACCGAAGCGGATCTCGCTGCCATAGACGCGCGCCTGCAGGGTGGAGCCATCCTTGCGACGGTGCTGGGACACCTGCGCGTCCTCGAAGCCGGCCGCAGCGCCCTGCACCATGCCGCTGGCGCCCGCCAGGCCAGCCGGACACACATCGCCCAGCTGCATGGTAAGGAATTCTTCGCGGCTGAATCCGTATTGCAGGGTCGCGGCGCGATTGACCTCCAGGAACCTCAGGGTGCGCGCGTCATGTACCCAGAATGGCAGCGGGTTGCGGTCGAAGATCAGGCGGAACTGGCGCTCGGCATCCGTGACCCGGGACATCGCCTCCATGCGCTCACTGATGTCCACCAGGGTGCCGGTCATGCGCAGGCGTCCGGCCTGGTCCTCGACCACGCCGCCGCGCCCGACCACCCAGCGCTCGCCGCCACTGGCGTCCATGAGCCGGAACTCGCTGGAAAATGCGCTGCGGCTGCGCCAGGCCGCGGTGAACCGGCGCGCCAGCATCGCCCGGTCGCTCGCATGGACGTGGCGATGGAAAATCCGCAGCGACACCTCCTGCGTCTCGCCAAGGCCGAACAGCCGCGCGATGTCGCCACCCCAGACCAGATGGTGGCTGCCCTCCTCCATCGCCCACGCGCCGACCTTGCCGGTGTTCTGCGCCAGGCGCAGGTGTTCGCTGTTGCGCTGGAGTTGCTCCAGCACGCGGCGCTGGTCGCGGTCGGCGCGCCGCACCACCCGCACCAGGACCAGCAGCATCGTCCAATAGAGCAGGTACAGCACGATCGCGATGACCAGAAAGCGATGCCACGGCGCGAGCACCTCGCGTACCGACAGCCCGGACCAGACCTGAAGCGGGTAATGTTCGAGCGCACGCACCGCGACAATGCGGCGAACGCCATCGATCTGGCTGGTGCGCTCGACGATGCCGTCCCCTCTCAGCTCCTGCAGCGTGGGACCGACCACCGGCGTGCCCACCAGCGAGCGGCCGGCGCGACGGGTTCGCGCCATCAGGACGTTGCCGGGCCCGACCACGCTGACGATGCCATCGCGGCCGGTGTCCAGCCCCTCGACCATGGCCTGCAGCTCATCCAGGTACAGTCGAGCGACGATCCAGTGATGGCTCCCGCTACCGACCGGGGCCAGCGGCAGGGCCAGGGGCAGGACCCAACGCTTGCCATCGACCAGGCGCAACGACCCGAAGCGCAGCCTGCCGCCCTTCCCGTGCGGTGCGCCGCCGATCCAGTGCGCGAAGTCGGGCTCCCCCTGGCCTTCGGTCAGTGCCGCGCCACGATCGTCCACCAGGACAATGCTCTGGATTTCCTGGTGGCGGGACACCACCCCGTCGATGGACTGACCGATCAGGTTCGGCGCCTGGGCCGGGACGCGCTCCATCAACTCGTGCGCATCCTCGCAGATCCCCTGCATGGCACGCTCGATGTTGCGCAGTTCGGCGGTCAAGACACGCTCGATGCCGGTGACCAGGGTATCGCTCTGGCGTTGTGCCGCGCCCAGGCGATTGTGACGGTCGTCGGTGACCCAGTAGCCCAGGACCACGGCCAGGGCGATGGCCAGCAACAAGCCAAACACCAGCACGGTCCTGGCCTGCATGACGGACCGAAACGGTCGACGGATTGAGTCTGGACGATCCATGTTGGCGTGCGCGGACGGGATTTCCCGCTTCCCCCCTTGTTAGGAAGCCCGGACCTGTCCTGCCCTAATCCCCAAGGCAAGCGGGTCGAGCCCGAGCATACCCGCTTGTGGCTCCAGCGTGGCAAGCACCCGCAGCCTCGCGGGCACCGGCTTGCACGCGCGAGTCCCTACGTGATGCGTGGCGCGGGCCAGTGCCGCAGGTGCGCCGCCGGAAGACCCACACGCGCGCAGGCACGGGCCGACACGCCGTCGCGCAAGGCCAGGGCGAACAGGGGCGCCATGCCGCGCAGGGTGCCCGACGCCAGGCGCGCCTGCGCCTGCCGCCTTGCCCCGACCCCCAGCAGCGGGGCGGCCCACGCAGGCAGCAAGGCCGTGGCGGCCCCCAGGAACAGGTTGCGAGACAGGCCGGCCACCGGCACCGGGAGACGGATCTGTGCCAATACGTCCATCACCTCGCGGGAGCGCGCGTCGAAGCGCAGCTGGGGCCGCACGCGATCGAAATAGGCCTCGACCTGGGCCTGCGAAGCAGGCACCTCACGTGCACCGAGCGCCTCGGCGACACGCCGAACCTCGTCGTAGTAGCGGTCGGCCATCGGATCCGGAACGGCCTGGCAGTAGGTGCGATAGCCCCGCAAGAACCCATGGGCCTCGGTGACATGGACCCAGGTCAGCAGTTCGGGATCATCGGCGGCATACACCAGCCCGTCTGGTGTCCGTCCGCGCACCCGACGATGGATGGCGCGGACCCGCTCCACCAAGGGATCGACCTGTGCGCTTGCGGCATACGTGGTTCCGGCCACGAAGGCCGTGGTCCGCCGCAGCCGGCCGACCAGATCCTCGCGGAAATTCGAATGGTCGTAGACGCCGGCCAGCGCACGCGGATGCAGCGCCTGCAGCATCAACGCGGACAGGCCGCCTGAGAGCATGCCGGGAAAGTCAGCGTGGATGCGCCAGGTCACGCTGTCCGGCCCAAACCAGCCGGGATCGCCGGCCGGATGGTCGTAGTCCAGGCCGGACTGCCCGCGCGGAAACGCCCCCAGCACCCACCTGCGCAAGGGCGCGGTGACGGGGCGGACCAAGGTTTGCATCACGGTCATGGGAGCATCGTACCGGCGTGGTCCGCGGCGACGCATGTCATCCCCTGGTCCAAACGAAGCAGGGCGCCCATGCGGGCGCCCTGGAAGGCCGTGCCAGTGGGCGGCGCTCAGCCCTTGATGCGCTGCCAGACCTCGGCATAGATCGCGCGGGCCTCTTCGAGCGTCAGGCCGCGCGAGCGCACCGCCTGCGAGTTGGCATACAGGGCCGAGCCGGTGTCCTGATCGGTATGGGGATGGTTGAGGTAGACGTCATAGGCGCTGGACAGCGCCGGCCAATACAGTTCAAAAGAACGGTGCTGTCCGGCGCGCGGCATGCGCTCATAGTGCCGGCGCCAGTACTCGCGCTCCCGATCGATATCGATCAGGACGGCGCGGTCGTTGTCTTCTGACAAATAGTTCATGCGTTGCGTGGTCCATTGCGGGGGTGATCAACCCGAACAGGCTTGCAGCGCAGTTGTACGGCCCACGTCAACGCGGGCGTCGTTTTTTCGTTAAACCGCCGACCTTATCTGACCGACGTCACATTTTCATGATCCGCTAACGATTCGTTGCCGGCGCGGGCCTGCCGACGCTCAGGCATGCATCGCGCCGGCGTATTGCAGACGGGTCGTGGCCTGCTGAATCCGGTCCATGACCCGGCCGAAGATGCGCCCGGCCATGGACATCTCCAGCCGCTGCTCGATCACCTCGGGCGAGTTGGCGTAGAGCACCGCGCCGACTTCCCGCCCGGCATGCGGATGGTGGAGATAGATGTCATAGGCACGCACGAGCAGCGGCCAGAAGGCTTCGAACTCGATGCCGGGGCCGCAGCCGGGCAGCGCCATGTAATGACCTTTCCAGAACGCACGTTCGCGTCCGATATTGACGATGATGCATGCGGCGTCTTCACGCCGATCGGTCTGTCGATTCATGGGGGGGGGCTTCCGTGGGGGTGGAGGCGGATTCGACTTTCGTCTCAGGCAGCTTAGGCCGATGTGAAGAATGCTGCAAAGCAGCATCCGCCCGCCGAACAGGCATTCATCTTCGACCTTCGTCTCACGGAAACTTCGCACGCCCCCGGCCTATGCTGACCTTGCACGGCGGCACTTCCATCTGGCCACCGTTCCACAAGAGGATTCGTAGATGAGCAATCTTTTCAAGGGTTTGAACCTGTTGCTCTCGGACAACGAGCTGCATCGCAAGCCGCTCCAGGAACAGGCGGCCTACTGGCTGACCAAGAGCGACCGCGGCATCGAGCACGAGGTCCACATGCTGGACACCGCCAAGTCCCAGTGGCTGGCCGGCTCGGTGATCGTGTGGCTGGGAGCCTCGCTGACCGCGTTGGCGATCATCGCCGACAACCTGTGGGAGCACAGCTACAACCCCAGTTTCCCCAAGATCGTGCTGGTCCTGCTGATCTGGCTGGCCATGTTGTTCGTGCTGTGGCTGATCGCCCAGGTCTTCGACCAGAAGGCCGGCTTCGCACGCTGGGTCACCGCCTTCGCCAGTCGTGAACCGGTGACCTCCGAGAGCGATTCGGTCGAACAGATCCAGGAGGCCCTGGACATGGCGCGCCGTTACCCGGAGGTCCTCGAGTACAAACAACGCGTGACCGCCCGTCGCCCGCTGCGCCACGAAGACATTCGCATCATGCGCGAGATGGGGCGACAGCGTCGCCATGCCGAGATCGCGCGCGAACTGACCGAACTCGGGACGGTCGACTGAATCGTCCCGCGGCCGCTACAGCCATGCCGACGCCGGGTTCGCCCGGCGTCGTGCTGTGTGGGCCAAGCCCGGCATGTCGATGAACGCTCACAACCCCGTCCCCGCGCCCTCATCGGCCGGACACCCGACGCTGTCGATCGTCATCCCGGCCCATGACGAAGCCGAGCAGTTGCCTGCGACCCTGGCGCACCTGTTCACCGCCTTGCGGACGGCCGCGATCCAGGCCGAGATCATCGTGGTCGATGATGCCTCCACCGACACCACCGCCGCGATGGCGACCGCGGCCGGTGCCCAGGTGGTCTCGGTCGACGCGCGCCACATCGCGGCGGCCCGCAATGCCGGTGCTGCAGTCGCCAGGGCGCCCCGGCTGTGCTTCATCGATGCCGATACGCATGTCGATGCCGCCGTCCTGCAGGCGGCGCTGCGGGCGCTGGAGGCCGGCGCCAGCGGCGGCGGCGCCCGGGTGCGCCTGCAGCGTCCCGTGGCCTGGCATGCGCGCCTCGGCGAAGCCTTCTTCGGCGCCTTGCTGCGGCTGGGCAGGATCGCGCCGGGCTGTTTCCTGTTCTGCTCGCGGCATGCCTTCGACGCGACGGGCGGGTTCGACCTGCGCTTCTATGCGGGCGAGGACGTCGCCATGAGCCGCGCACTGGCGCGACAGGGCCGCTTTGTCCTGCTCCGCGCCCCTGTGTGGACCTCGGCCCGCAAGCTGCACAGCTTCAGTGCCTGGGAACATCTGAAGCTCTTCGCCGCCCTCGCGCGGCATGGAAGGAGCCTGCTGCACTCGCGCGAGCGCCTGGCCTTCTGGTACGGGCCGCGCCGCCCGCCGCGTCCCCCCACGCGTCGTTGATGCGGCCGTCCCCTGAAGGCAACGCCACACCCGCTCCGAATGGGCACGTAAGCTTGGGGATCGTCCCATCGCCTGAGCTCTCATGACGCCCGCGTCTCCCGCCCTGATCGATGCAGCCACGCGCCAACGCGGGCTCGACCGCCTGCCGGAGGCCACCGATGGGGACGTGGAGCGCGTGGCCGTCCTGGCGTGCGGTCTGCCGATCGCGCTGGCATTTCAGCGCAACGCCGCCCTCACCCAGACGCTGACATCCGACGTGCGGCGATGGGTGAGCCCGCCCGACAGCGCACAACCGGGGGAGATCCCACGCCGGGTCTTCACCACCACCGATCCCGCGCTGAGCACAACCAGGGACCTGGCCACCGTGGCCGCCGACTGATCTCCCAATCCATAAGGAACCCCATGCAACGACGTCATTTCCTGCGCCAGGCCGGCGCCCTGGCCGCGGTCGTCTCCTCCGGCGGCCTGCTGGCCCAGACGCCCCGCAGCATGCCAGCGCCCGTCCAGGCACCGGCCTTGGGACAACAGCCCTTCGCCGAGCCCAAACCGCTGGCGCCGATCCGCGCCAGTGCCGACCGGGTCATCGCGGTCACCGTGTGCACGCGGCCGTTCCGCGCCCAGGGCCCGCGCATCGAGGCCGAACGCATGGGCCGACGCACGGTGATCCATCACTACGGCCATGGCGGTAGCGGCTGGTCGCTGTCGTGGGGCTCGGCCGAGCGGGCCGTGGCTCTGGCGCAGGCCACTGGGGAAACCGAGGTCGCGGTGATCGGCTGTGGCGCC
>Ga0222713_10005279_pt1 | contig 12612 bp, 17 predicted proteins | sample C33_649DmetaG_FD_165061 | JGI IMG/M metagenome (GOLD analysis project Ga0222713, IMG submission 165061) | Estuarine water microbial communities from San Francisco Bay, California, United States - C33_649D | ecosystem: Environmental > Aquatic > Marine > Unclassified | place: USA: California...
CTGGTGCTTACATCAGCTTGGGCAGTGAAAACTGGGGCGCAGTCCTCAGCGCCTAATCAGCGCAGCAAGAGGGGCCCCACGGGGCCCCTTCTTGTGTTAGTATTCTCATAACTTCAAACTTTACGAGGTTAGCTCATGGCGACCATCACAGTTGCGTCGATCTTGACCAAGGTTTCGACGATTCTTCAAGACCCGACAAATATTCGCTGGCCTGCCGACGAATTAATCTTGTGGCTGAACGATGGCCAACGCGAAACCGCGTTGTATAAACCAAATGCTTTTGTTGTCAACACGGCCGTTATTTGCGTAACAGGCACTAAGCAGACACTGCCCGCTGCAGCCGTTTCTTTGATCGATGTTGTCCGCAATATGGGCACGAACGGCACAACGCCGGGCAATGCCATTCGCGCTGTGTCACGGGAGATTCTGGATGCGCAAGTTCCCAACTGGCACGCATCTACACCGAGTGCTGTTACAAAGCATTTTGTTTATACGCCCCTAGATTCAAAAACTTTCTACGTGTACCCCCCACAGCCGTCTTCTAGCCAAGGCTACGTAGAATTGGTTTACGTTGCTGCGCCTACTGATGCAGTATCTGGCGGTGTGATTACCCTAGATGACATTTACGTCACTGCACTAATCAGTTACATTTTGTTCCGTGCTTATAGTAAAGACGCTGAGTACGCAAACAACGCGGCACTGGCTGCCTCATACTATCAGCAGTTCCAAGGTCTCTTGCAAGGCAAAGTCACAGCGGAAGCTGCGTCTAACCCGAACCAAGCGCTAGCACCATTCAATCCTAACTTACCGGGATCAATGAAGTGAGCAACGTCTCTTACGAAGTCTTCTTGCCGAATATCCTCCCGTACGCCCCGAACGTACTGGACGACCAAGCGATTGAGGCTGTGCGCAACGCCTGCATCGACTTTTGCCGAGAGACGTTATTTTTGCAGTGTGACTTAACGCCTATCACTGTGATGGCTGGTGCAAACACGTACTGCATCGACGTGCCTAGATATAACATTCTTGGTCAGGTGATGGGTATTTATTATCAGAGCCGCCGACTAGAACGTAAGAGCCAGTATGAGTTGGAGAAGATGTTCTCCATGAACTGGCAATCTTTACAGGGCACACCACAAGCGTTTACGCAATTTAACCCCAACGACATTACGTTGGCGTTATGCCCTGCAGAGACCGTCCAGAACGCGATTACAGGCCGTTATTCATACATGCCGCTACGCGACTCTACCGTTGTGGATTCGCAGCTCTATGAGCGGTATTTAGAAGAAATTTCAAGCGGAGCGCTTGCTACCTTACTAGAAACGCCGAATCAGTCGTATACGGATGCTGCAGGCGCTAAAGCGTACACAGCGCGTTTTAGATTGGCTAAACAAACGGCCCGGGCTTACGTGACCGGTGGTATGAACCATGCGCCTATGCGCATACGTTACAGTAGGATTTGGTAATGAGCTGTGATCTGATCTATCTTGTTCAAGGTGACGTAAACCGCCCGCAGGTTCAAACAACGATTACCGACGAAAACACGGGTGCTGTGGTCAATATCACAGGCTCAACACCAATTATGAAGTTCCGTATGGTCGGTTCTACAACTCTGCAGGCCACCATTACTGGCATCATTACCGACGGCGCAAACGGCGTTTGTTCGTTTGCCATGACCGCTGCGGCACTATCGGGCGACCCCGGTAACTACGAAGGTGAAGTGCAGATTACATTCTCCAATGGCGACATTCAAACCGTCTATGATCCTCTGAGGTTCCGAGTTCGCGAGGACTTTTAATGAAGGCCGTTGCCAGCTACATTAAGCTGCAGATTGACGCCGCGTATGTCAAATTACAGGCGTTAACAACCTACCAGCATCTGGCAATTGAGGTTCAGTACGTACTGCTGAAAGCTACAGCAATTACGGGCAAGTTTGTTGAGTACATCTACGTTGACGACACGATAACCGAGACAGATGCCACCACGTTGGCTATTACCAAACAGCTGACTGACATAGCTGAGCTGGCAGAACAAATCAGTTTAGGCACAAGTAAGTCATTTGCGGATTCGCAGGCTATGAGCGATTTGATAGCTCTTATAGTCAACTTTGATCGTATTTTTTCTGATACAACCAGTTTTAGCGATGCCGCTACCCGAAGCGTTGATAAAGTCTTAGCCGACAGCGTAACTGAGACAGATGCCGCTACTCGGGCGGTGACAAAATTAATTGCCGACTCACTGGCCATGGCCGATTCCGTTGTTGGTATTAACTTTACTGACAATGAAGACGACGCTGTAGCCATTGATGACTTAGGCATTGACGACGATCCTGAGTGGAATTTGGGTAAAAATTTAGCAGATACGGCCTCGACAACTGACGCTGGCTTGTTGATAATGCAAGATTACTGCGACATCACTTATTTTTTAGAAGACTACGTGGGGCAAGCCCGCACATTTTGAGGAAAAACCATGAACTTAAATGAACTTTTCAAACTGACCGGCCAAGTCCACGTTACCGTAACCAACGAACACGGTGAAGTCGTTGAGCAGCGAGCTGCCAATCTGGTCGTTACGACCGGTAAAAACTTTACGGCTTCCCGTATGGTCGGTACTGCTGATAACATCATGAGCCACATGGCTCTGGGATCAAACAACACTGCTGCTGCCGTAGGTGATACAGCCCTTCTGGGAGAACTTGGTCGAGTGGCCTTGACTGCCGGTACTGCTACTGCCAACGTCGTGACTTATACAGCTACATTCGGCCAAGGTGTTGCCACTGGCGGTGTACAAGAAGCCGGCATTTTCAATGCCTCTTCTGCCGGAACGATGCTCTGCCGCGTCGTATTCGCGGTTGTCAACAAGGGTGCAAACGATACAATTGCCATTACTTGGACCGTCACAGTCGGATAAATTTACATGACGTGCTGAGCGTCAGGAGTTTGGAATATGAGCACTATTGTTACCCGCGCAGGTAAGGGCTCGCCCCTTACCAATAACGAAGTTGACGCTAACTTTGTAAACCTGAATACGGACAAGATAGAGTCCATCACGTCGGTTGACGGCTCAGTAGTCATTACGCCTACGGGCACAACGCGGGATTTATCTGTAGGCACAGCTCTCAATACAGCAACATTGATCAGCCAAGTCCGTAATGAGACTGGTGCAACACTTACCAAGGGTACTGTTGTATATGTTAGCGGAGCGTCAAGCAACAAAGCTCTTGTATCCAAAGCATTGGCTAATGCAGACGCTACATCAGCACAGACATACGGTGTTATCCAAGCTGACATTTCTAACAACCAAAACGGTTATGTAGTTGTTATTGGTGTAGTAAGCGGTCTTAATACTTCTGCTTTTGCTAATGGTACACAGTTGTATCTCAGCGGAACTACTGCGGGTACTTACACAAGCACTAAGCCTTATGCACCAATCCACTTGGTGTACGTTGGTATTGTTACGTACAGTCACGCTAATCAAGGTACTATTGAAGTCAAGATTCAAAACGGATATGAGATGGATGAGCTACACAACGTAGCTGCCCAGTCACCTACCAACGGACAAACTCTTGTATATAACACCAGCACCAGCCTTTGGGAAAAGAACACAGTATCTTTAACTGCGGGTGTTAATGGTGTATTACCAACTGCCAATGGTGGAACAAACCTTTCATCATTCACATCAGGCGGTGTGGTTTATGCTTCTAGTACAAGTGCATTGGCTACTGGCTCTGCGCTTACTTTTGATGGGACTAATCCAAGCACCACAGGAAGATGGAAAAGCACAAATGAAACTGCATTTATTGCTCAACCATCTACCACTACTTTAGGTGCGTATGGTCAGTACACCAATGCAGGCGGTACTGCTTACATTGGATTAAATAATAGTACAGGTGGTACTTTTGGTGGTGCGGCTTATGGTTTAGTTTATTACCACGGAGGTGCTTATCCGCACACTTGGTATATTTCTGGCACAGAACAAATGCGCCTAACCTTGACAGGTCTGGGTATTGGGACAAGTTCGCCATCTACAAAACTTGATGTAAGTGGGGCAGATGGTGTTCGTGCTAGGGTGATTGCAACATCTGGAGGCACATCGGGTCTAATCCTTTCTTCATCGGGCAACACGGCTTATTCCATCAAAGCGGGAAATGCAGACAATTCTTTGCGAATTGACCAAGACGGGACAGACAGAATTACGCTGGCAAGCGGTGGGAATGTAGGTATTGGGACAAATTCGCCTGCCCATAGGTTAGACGTAACAACTACATCAAGTGCCGTTGGTTCTTTTGCAAGGACAACAGGAACGGCAGTTGTAAAAATTCAAGGCATTAGCGGAAATAGCGTTTTAGCATTTGGTGATGGCTCAACTATTGGTGCTACAAGTGTTTGGTCATTGGGTCGCAAAAACTCAGACAACTCTTTCCGAATTAACTACAACGAAGATTCACTTGATACAACAAATTATGTAACTCTTAAAACAGATGGTAATTTTGGTATTGGGACAACTTCGCCTTCTTATCCTTTAGACATTGGCACAACTCAGTCTGCTGAAACAATTGCTCGTGTTTTAAATTCAAGTACAAACGCAGGTGCGGCTTCAATATTCCGTGTTCAAAATAGTACAAATAATTTAGATGTAGGAATTAGAAGTACAGGTGCAAGTGCGTTTGGTGCTTTAGATGCCAATAGCGCTTATTTTGGATATAACGGTGGTACATCATTAGTCTTATTTGCTTCAAATGCTTCTGCGGTAATTAAGTTTGCTACTGGCGGTTCAGCGGAACGTATGCGCTTAGACGCATCGGGCAATTTGCTTGTCGGCACAACAACAAACACTAACACATCCAAGCTAGTTGTCAATGGCACTATCAGCCAAACAGTAGGCGGCACACAGTATCAAGTAGTAGATCAATCCGACATCGGTACAGGTGCTAATGAAATCCCATTGAATCAATATCTTGGCTCAATGGCTTACCAAAATGGTGATGCGTACTACAACACGGGAATGACTGTTGGATTCCGCAACCGAATTATCAATGGTGCAATGACAATTAACCAACGCTACAGTACAACGGTTGTTACGCCCGCTGACGGTGATTACACGCTTGACCGTTGGAGACTTCCATTGTCTCAGCCATCAAAATTAACAATACAGCAATCAACGACCGCACCGACTGGCTTTGGTAATTCCGCACTTATTACTTCTACTTCCGCATATTCAGTAGGCGCATCTGAAGGCTTCCTTTTTGCTCAAAAAATTGAAGGATTTAATTTTGTTGATATGTCATGGGGTACATCTAGTGCAACATCGGTGACACTTTCTTTTTGGGTGCGTAGTTCATTGACCGGAACTTTTGGCGGTTCTTTATCTAACCAATTAAATAATCGTTGGTATGCAATTTCTTACACAATTAACGCGGCAAACACATGGGAACAAAAGACAATAACTATTGCGGGTGATACTTCAGGTACATGGGTCGGTGGAACAAATGGTGTAGGTCTTAATTTGTATTTTAGTCTTGGCTCTGGTTCGTCAGTTAACGGTGCGGCAGGGTTGTGGGGGTCATCAACTCTTTATTCGGTTACAAACTCAACCAATGTTGTAGGCACAAACGGCGCAACTTGGTACATCACAGGCGTTCAACTAGAAAAAGGCAACATAGCAACATCGTTTGATGTGCGACCTTATGGGACTGAATTGCAATTATGCCAAAGATATTTCCAAAAAATTTCTGGTTTTGTGTGTGCAAGCGGTACTGCGGGGCTTACTGGTTGCGCTACATCAGTTATGTTTAAAACAGAAATGAGGGCTTCTCCTAGCGTAGGACTTACAGCAGTTCTTGCTGTTACTCAAGTCAATACAAATGATTACACGCAAAGTTCAATCTCTGTATCCATTGCTGGTGGCGGTGCTAGAGTTTCTACTCTTGGTGTAAATGCTTCTTTTGATAACTTCCCTACACTTCCGACTAACTGCCCACTTCCATCACTTGTAAATAGTGGCGTACTTACTTTATCTGCGGAGTTGTAAATGTACAAACAATACAAAAACTTTGACGGGTCTATTGCAACAAACGCAATCATTCGAACGACTGATAACGCTTGCATACCATTTGACCCTGCCAATTCCGATTATCAAACTTACCTAAAGTGGCTTGCTGAAGGCAATACACCCGAACCCGCAGATGGAGAACAAGCATGAGCATCCAATCAAATTTCCCAAACACAAAACCATCGCTCTTGCTTGATTTTGCAAACACAAAGCAATTAGACAATCGCGTAACTTTTACTAGGTCAACTCCTGCGGTTTACTACGATGGTAAAACTACTGCAATGGCAGAGCAGAATTTAATTTTGCAAAGCCAAACTTTTGATAATGCGTCTTGGACTAAAGGCAATGTAACCGTCACCGCTGATTCAGCGACAACGGCTCCCGATGGAAGCACAACTGCTGATTTGTTTTATCCATCGTCTACGGGAACGTGGAGAATTATTTATCAGGCCCGCCCTAAAGCGAACATTCAGTACACGATTACAGTTTATGCAAAGGCATCTGGTTTTTCAAATTTCTTTGTTGGTTTTGATAACCAAACGACTACAGTTGCTTGGTTCAATTTATCGACGGGAGTTAAAGGGACAAAAGGCTCAAGCATTACAAGTTCCGACATGACATCGGTTGGAAACGGTTGGTATCGTTGTCAGGTGGTATTCACTCATACGGCAGATTCTTTTGCGTTGTTTGGAGTTTCTGACGCAGACAACTCTTCAACGGCAACCGCAAGCGGGACTAATGGAGCGTTAATCTGGGGCGCACAACTAGAACAGCGTTCAACCGCAACCGCATACACAGCAACAACAACGCAACCCATCACAAACTACATTCCCGTTTTACTAACTGCGGGTGGTAATCAAGCAAGGTTTGATTGCAACCCTACTACTGGTGAATCATTGGGATTGTTGATTGAAGAACAGAGAACAAATGTTGCACTTTATTCTGCGGCAATCAGTAACTGGACACAAAATAACACTACAGTTACTTCTGATACTGTTATTGCACCCGATGGAACTTTGACAGGTGATTGTTTAATAGCGTCAGCGACAAACTCTACTCATTACATAGTCCCTACAGGTTCTTCCACAACCATTGGTACGATATATACATATTCTGTTTACGCAAAAGCAAATGGATTAAATTATATTTATTTGCAAGGTAATGATGGCGGTGGCGCTTATCCAAAAACATCTTTTAATCTTTCAAATGGAACGATTGCTTCCGCAGGAACAGGATATACAAACACAATTACATCTGTAGGAAATGGTTGGTATAGATGTTCAATTTCATTTACCGCCAGTAGTACATATTTTTCATTATTGGCAATGGGTGTTGCAGATAGTACTAATCAAGTTTTTATAGGAAACGGCTTTTCAGGTGTTTTTATCTGGGGCGCACAATTAGAAGTGGGTGCTTTTGCCACATCCTACATTGCAACAACTTCAGCAAGTGCTACAAGAACAGCGGATGCGGCAAGCATGACGGGGGCTAACTTTAGTAGTTGGTACAACCAAGCGCAAGGAACAATGTACGGAGAATTAAGTTCTTCTGCAACAACTGGATTTAGATTGTTTACATTTTCTGATGGAACTTCAAATAATCAAAATTGGATTTCAGAAAATAGCGCGGCAATTTATAGAAATGCTGATTATCAATATTACGCTTCTGGATTCAATTTAGGTAATACTGGAAAAATTGCAATGACATATGCACCAAATGATGCGCAAAATGCTGTTAATGGAACATATGGTTCTGTTGATACAACTGTAAACCTTGCAAATAACTTGACTACAGCATTTATTGGCGCAAACGCATCTTCAGATATAGGAACATTAACAATTAAAAAACTTGCTTTTTATCCACAGCGTTTAAGTCAAACAAACTTGCAAGCCCTAACTTCATAAGGTATCAAAATGGATTACAGATTTACATTCACCGATGAAGCCCAATGGTGGGAACTTGCTAATGCAAATGGTTGGGTTCAATACGAATACGAACCGCAACCGCCAACTGCTTTTGATGAGCCACAGCCTGAGCCAATCGTTAAGCGCAAATGGATTTCTTACCCTGACATTGACTTTGTGGTCATTGGTACTGTTTACCAACCGCAACCACCTACACCGCCCGATGAGCCACCACCAACTCCAATTCCTTATGATGGATTTGCAGTAAACATTCGGTTTAACAATGGTTCTGTATTACCATCTAACTTGGCGGCATTTGTCATTCAACCAAACAATCCCCAATTCACCTTTGCGGGTGGTTGGGAACAAGGCAGCGTTTAATTTAAGGAATAATCATGACAGCAAATTGGATCATTGAGTGGATGTCTTGCAAACCTACAGAGGGTTCTTTAACCAATGTAGTTGTCACTGCGGGCTGGAGAGCCAACGGCGTACAAGACACTTACAACGCAACTATCTACTCAACCTGTTCTTTCCCGCAACCTGAAGAGGGCGGTCAATTTACGCCTTTTGCTGAGTTGACTCAAGCACAGGTATTGGCGTGGTGCTAGGCTAACGGCGTTGACAAAGACGCAACGGAAGCTGCGCTTCAGGCACAGATTGACAGCCAGATCAACCCACCCATTGTGCAGCCACCCCTCCCTTGGGCATCAGTACCCGCATAAGTTAACGGGAAGCCACCACCCGACCTTGGTGGCACACTAAAGGAAAATCATGGGAAATGAAAAAAAGACCCCTGTGACAATCGACGGCGTAGATTACAAGTTTGAAGACATGACGCAGCAGCAACAGCTGTTGCTCAACCATGTTGCCGACTTAGATCGAAAGCTAGATTCAGCACGTTTTAACGTGGATCAAATGCAGATAGGCAGAGATGCCTTCTTCAAAATGCTAAAAGAAGCGTTGGAAGCCAAGCCTGAAGAGGCCGTGACTGACGTCGTAGCAAACTAAGAACCAGCCACCTTCGGGTGGCTTCTCTAAGGAATTTAAATGAGTGAAACGGTGGAAACAAAATTGGCTGTACACGAAGCTGTTTGCGCTGAACGATACAGGTCTATTGAGGGCAAGCTCGATAGCGGTAAAGACCGCATGCGAAATATTGAGTATATGCTTTACGCCGTTATGTTGGCCGTACTGTTCGGCCCCGGTGTCGCGGCTGAATTTGTCAAAAAAGTGTTAGGGCTGTAAAATGAGTGAATGGGCCGAAGCAATTATTGCGGCGGTCTGCATAACCGGTTTTGTAGTCTGGGGGACGTACGTTATCGTTTGGTGTTTCCCGTGATTGCGTTTTTGCTGGCTGTATCTATTGAATACAGATGTGTTAAGTGGGCTTGGGTTGGCGACGTTTATAACCGGAAAGTCTACTGTATTGAATGGAAAAAGGTAGAACGGAAATGATTGATCCGATGACAGCCCTAGCGGGGATACAGTCCGCTATATCGATGGTGAAGAAGGCCAGTGCTGTGGCCAATGATCTTGGCTCGCTTGCGCCGATGATTGGGAAGTTATTTGACGCAAAATCAACAGCCACTAAAGCACTGATTGAGACAAAGAAAAGCAAGGGTTCCAACATGGGAACCGCGTTGCAGATTGAGATGGCCCTAGAACAAGCCCGTGCATTTGAAGAAGAGCTCAAAATGCTCTTTATGACCACAGGCAAGATTGACGTTTGGAACAAGATTAAATCCCGTCAAGACCAGATGGACATTGATGACGCAAGAGAACTTCGCGCACTAGAGCGGGCAGAGAAGAAAGCAAAAGAAAAAGAAGCGGAGATGAACGAATTGGCTGTCATCATTGGTGGTTGTGCGTTTGTGCTGTTCTTGGTTGCTATTGGTATTTATGAACTCATGGAGTTTTGTGAGACCACTAAAAGGTGTGGGCGGTGAATGAATATCAGAAGACCTTTGACCTATGCCTGAAGATATTCGTTTACGGGTGTGTGGCTTTGTGGTTTCTAGGTTTTCTAAAGTTCTTGCCAGATGATTTGTCGGACAAGATTGTTAATCTTTTACTTGGAAGGGTAGGATTGGGCAAATGAGAATTACCACGTACCAACAGAATGCCAAGATGCTTTCAGAGGCTCATAGGGTGATCCACGAACAAAACATGAAGCGTTTGGCAGAGTTAACCAGACAAGCTGAACACCAGCAAAAGGTTCAGGAAATCAAGACTCAATGGGCTAGATTAGTGGACGTCAAGGCATGAGATACTTACTTTTTGTTTTGCTGCTGGCTGGATGCAAAGACGTTTACCGCTATCCGTGCCAAAACCCCGACAACTTTCACGCACCTGATTGTCAGAAGCCGAAGTGCCTGTTTACCCAGCAGTGCCCTGAATACCTAGTTGCCCCTATCTTGGAGAAGAAAGTCAATGACGTCCAACAACCAGCCGCAGCAGAAAAGTGAACCCCTAACGGCAGAGGCCATTGAAGTCCGAGTCTGGGGCTTTGTGGTTATTATGGTCACATTGATTCTGTGCTTCATTGTCATTGCGCTGCTTTACTCCGTAACGTTTGTGACGCAACCTATTAAGTCAATGGCTCCCATTGACCAAGCCTACACCAAGATGCTCAACGATATTGTTCTTCTCATCGTGGGCGGTATTGGCGGCGTGATGACTAAGCGGGCTGTAGGCGCCGGTGCGAGAGCGCTTGGCGTTCCCCCTCAGCCGATGATGCAGCAACCAATGTGTCAACCCATGATGGGCGGTATGAGTGGTGGATACGGGATGTCTAGTAACTATGTCCCTCCCCAGTCGGCCTATGGCTTACCCTCACAACCGTTTGGTGCAATGCCTGTCTGGACTAATCCTGAGCTAGACGAGTCATGGACACCCGGCCCACCGCCGACTACACCTCCTGAGCATTTGGAAGATGAACAAGAGCGGGCTGAGACCGCGGCTGCACGCAAGGAGGCTGAATAATGTTTGGCATACCATTACCTTGGATACTCGTCGGCTTAGCCATTACCGTGTTTGGTACATACCGCGGTGGCTACCACTTTGGTTGGGAAGACCGTGACAAAGACATGCAAGTTGCCATTGCAAAGAAAAATGAAGAAGCGAGGGCGCTAGAACAAACGATGGCGTCTAAGCTACAGGATCACGAAACCCAACTTAGAAAGGCTCAAGATGAAGTTGCTAAAAAACAGTCTGCTATGCACGAGCTTGCTCGCACTGGTCGGCTGCGCCTCCCCACCCCCAGTTGTCCACAAGCCAGCCCAAGTGCCCCTGCTCCCGCTGGAAATCCACAACCCAGCGAACCCGCTCCAACCGAATCTGAGCAATCGCTTATATCAGCTCTTATCGACATCGCAGCCGACGGGGATAAAGCCATCGTCAAACTCAACGCCTGCGCCGCCGCTTACAACGAAGTAAGGAATCTTATCAATGGTCAGTGAAGCCCAACTACAGAAACTGCACATTGGCCCTGAGTGGGTCGATGCGCTAAACGCCACTTTTGAAAAGTTTGATATTTCTACGCCCCTACGACAAGCGGCCTTCATTGGCCAGTGCGGACATGAGTGCGGGAACTTCCGAATCTTGGAAGAGAACTTAAACTACAGAGCTGAGGCTCTTCAGAAACTGTGGCCCAAACGCTTTGACGCGGCCAAGGCACAGGCTTGTGCCCGTAACCCCAAACTCATTGCCAATACGGTGTACTCTAACCGGATGAATAACCGGGATGAAGCGTCTGGGGATGGGTGGCGTTTCCGCGGACGAGGATGTATACAGCTCACTGGCGCGGCTAATTACCATCACGCAGGGCAGGCCCTTGGCGTGGATTTCATCATGGAGCCCGACCTTGTAGCCACTCCTATGTACGCTGCGCTCACTGCTGGCTGGTTTTGGAACACGCACAAGCTCAACCGTTTTGCTGACAGCATGGACTATTTGACCATGACTAAGAAGATTAATGGTGGCACAATCGGGCTGCAAGACCGCATCAAACATATAAACCACGCGCTGGAAGTGTTAAAAGCTTGAACTGCCGACGTGCCTTACATAGAATGACTGTATGACTACCCTCGTACTAAAGAACTTTTCTGGCGAACTGCCGAACGTGCCGGACTATAAACTGCCGGATATCAACGCTCAGCAGGCTTTGTTTTGCGATTTTGCTCAGAATGACTTGCGTCCACTGCGAGGGGGCACGTTGATTAAGACCATGACCAATACGGTCAGAGGCATCTATACCGAAGAGGGCACTAACTTCTTTACATGGCCAGTTGAGACGTTTGCGGTTAAAACCCCAGTCAACAACGATACCTACGGCCGCATGTACTTCATGAATTCCAGCGGATTCAAAGTTGCCCAGTATTCGTTAGCGACTGCTACCGGCGGCGAGCCTAGCACATCTTACACTGTGGGTGTTCCTGCTCCTACGGTGTCTCCTACCCTTGTGTTAAAGCAGCGGGCTACCCTGCCTGACTATCCCAGTATCAGTATTACAACTACTGTATGGTACGAGCTCAATGGTAAGAGATATCAAGAAGGCGCAATGACTTCGTTTGTTGTCGTGTCTCCATGGAAGAAGTACACGTTCACGCCGCCTGCTCGTACTCTCTACAACCCCGGGCAAGAAGCCACATCTACA
>Ga0222713_10005280_pt1 | contig 12610 bp, 13 predicted proteins | sample C33_649DmetaG_FD_165061 | JGI IMG/M metagenome (GOLD analysis project Ga0222713, IMG submission 165061) | Estuarine water microbial communities from San Francisco Bay, California, United States - C33_649D | ecosystem: Environmental > Aquatic > Marine > Unclassified | place: USA: California...
GGACTTTGAGGGTGACGTTGACGTTGACCTCCCACCAGCAGCGTTTGTCATGATGGAGTTTGTGCGCTCTTGCATGGACCCCGGTTTACTGAAGAGGCGCGTGTAACTGTATTGGTGGGGGACGGCAAAGAGGGGGAGGGATTTTGCGCGCCTGAGCGCTTCTCTGCTGATGTTTTTTGCCCGGGAGTTCTCGGAATTCTTGCTCTGAATGTTCTCGGCATTCTTGATCTCGGAATTCTTGTTCTCAATACCCTCTTCTTCTTTAGCTTCTTTAGCGATCAATTTTCTCATATCCTTTCGAACGAGACTGTTCTTTTCTAACTGGCGCATGCGGTCTTGCTCCTTTCTCAGTACACGTTCCATTGTCGTATCAATCCTCCGGATGAGGGACTTATCCTGAAACTTCGTCCTTTTCCCCCTGAGTTTCAGAAGTTCTTCGAACTTTACAATCTTGTCCTCGTCGAGTTGTCTCAATTTTGCATCGAAATTGTTGATCCTCGCGAACGGGTTCGTCTTCCTGAGTTTCTGCGCCTGAGTCGCTTTCAAGCGGTACTCTTTCTCGAGGATTTCAAGTTTGAGGAGTTCTTTAAGTGTGTCCTGTGCAATCTCGTCAACCCACTTTTTCAGTTGCTTCTTCTTCTTCGGTTGGGGCGAACTCTTCGGTGGGGACGAACTCTTGGCGGGTGATGACTGTCTGGGGGCGAGTCCCAGGACCGCGCGGGCCGCGGCATTGTGCAGCAGTTGACGGTGGACCGGTTTGATGGTTGTGGGGAGGGGGACACTGAGTTCCTGGGCGAGCAAACGCGCTGTGCGCGTATCCTTCACCGCGGCATCAATGAGTTCACCCGTTGAACTCAACTTTAGACGCTTGGCCTTGTCCTTGTGGAACGTGTTGAGGGTCATATGCGGCAGGATTGCCTTGTCGAAAGATGGTGGGACGCCGTTTAGGGTTTTGCGGACTTTGGCCGCGGCGTTCTGGACATGGTGTGCGTTAACGAGTCGGAGGAACTCGCCTCTCGAAATGTGTCCGTGCTCGAGTGCCTGTTTGAGGGATGGAAACTTGGGCATGCTGGACTTTGGACGACCGGGGCCCCGTTTGGGGGGAGCCCCTCCATGGGAGACGGGCCGAGGTGCCGGGGGTCCCGAGGGTCCCGAGCGCTGTCGCTTACCCGTGGACGAACTCGCGGCCTTGACACTCAGTTTCCGTTTCGAGCCGGAAGAGGTTGCCGCCTTGATAGTCTTGGCTGTTGCACTGGTATCCATGGAGACGGCATTGTTCTTCACGTTGCCGAGACTTGACCCGGACGAGATGGAGGGTGCTTGGATTGTGCCAATGTACCTACTCATGACCGCGTTCGACGTGTCCTGATCGAGTTTCATCGCAACGAGGATCTTTTTGAGGTCCACAATGCTTTTGATGGATCGTTTCTGCGCGAGTGTGAGAAAGACGTCGAGTTTCGACCTTGGGATTCCCAAGATCTGTGCTAATTGAATTAGGCTATTTAATGACATGACTGGAGGTATCGTTGAACAGGAAAAAAAGTACCACCAGAACTTTATGAGCGGGATCGATATGGAGAAGAAGGGTGGACGAGGTGCGTGGATTGCGGAGGACGTGACGACAGAAAAACTCAGGCGGAATGCACGGGGCCAGAACTGCAAGATCATTGTCGTGACAGGGGAACTGTTTACCGGTGTAGACATTAACGCGCTCCGGGGGGTCCATATTCTGGAACCGTTTGTGAGCGAGTCATCGCATAAGCAGGCCGTTGGTCGCGCGTCGAGGGCGATGGGACACGCCTTCCTCCCGGAGGGTCAACGGGACTCGACCGTGTACTCATACATCACGCGCGTCTCAAAGGACGAAGGTGGCAAGAATATCTGGGGTTGGAACAGTAACACAATGCATAACAAACGTCAGAATGGAATGAAAAAGTTCGTCAAACATGCCGGCCGGTACCACCCGACGAAACAATTCACGCCAGCAACCCAAAACAAGGTCGTGGGGGGTCATGAGTTGCCCCAGAGCCATGCGAGGAAACAGCGGGAGAGGGGTGCCGCGAACCAGTCCGTCAACGAGACAGGCAAGAACCAGCATATGGTCACCAATGGAAAGATCTTGTACCCCACACCAGACGACACGCTGTCGCTCGAGCGCAAGTACGGTGAACATACCAAGGCCATGAAAGCGTTCAATCGAGACTTCAAGAACCGTATCAATGGGTCGAAGGGAAATAGGGGGGGACTTAAACGGAAACATTCAAATATTTAGGACGCGGTGGGACCGGTGATCATTGCCATGATATCAACAATGTATGCCTGGATATCGTCATGGTCGTCGAGTTCAATCAGTTCCTCCAGTTTGGAGGAGATGGATGCGTTGGTCCAGATAACGTCGGGCGATTGCGGCGGATGGGTTGCTATCGGGACGATAATCTCGCCGGACTCGGGCGTTCCCATGTCCGGGCGGGATCTCTTCATGTTGGGCGAACTTTCCAAGGTGTGCGAACTTTCCAAAGTGCGAGCCTTGGTTGGCGAACTTTACGGGATGTGCGAGCCTTGGTTGGCGAACTTTACGGATGTGTGTTGGACGAATTCGGAATGCCGATCGTTGGTGGTTGCGGTGGAGCAGGTACTGATCTCTGCAGGACGCGGGTGGACGCCACTGGTAGTCCTCATCCGTTCAGACTGGAGTTGGTTCGGGCCATTCGAAAAGTCAGTAGACACTCTCGTGCGGAAAGTTCGCTCAGTAGCAAAGTTCGCACATTCGAAGTTCGCACATTCAACGTTCGCACATGCAGATCAGGCACGCAACCAGAGCCGACCTCCAGCGGGTCGTCGAGTCGGGACACTTTGCCCGGATCGGGTGCACGCGTAACCCGGGCGCCGAAACGTTTCCGGAAGGTAAGATGCTCGTCTGTTGGGAGTACGCGGCCGAGTCGGTCGAGCGCGCCCTCGTGTCGGCGTCGCCCCGTGTCCAGTACAATGACGACCATTTTGGCACCGGACCAGGATATGTCTACGTTCTCATTTAGTGTGTAAGTGTGTAAGCAGACGATTTACAGATTAGCACAGATCAACTACAAAGTAAGAAGCCATGCCGCCACTGGCGCTGGTCGTCAGCGTCTCATTGACGTGTCGCCAGTCCTGCGTCTCGATCCATACATCCAGCCAGTGCGCCTTTGGCGTGTCCCAGTTGTCCGGGTATCCACACGCCCACGGCGCGTCGCAGAAGAGGTGTGTGACTGTCTGGTTCGCCGGGGTATCGAGCGTGATCGGTTCTGGGCCACCAACCAGGCCCGCTGTAACGCGTTGCCACGTGTCGCACGTGTTGCGAAGTGTGATGCCAATGCCTTGGTCCTGGGCGAACGTTTGAATGAGTTGGGTCGCGAGTGCGGCCATGGCGAACATATGCGCGAGGCGGGTCATTATACTTTGATTTGGTATGTCGAAAGTTGAAGAGTTCCGACATACATGACGCGGGGGCGTTGAGGACGCGGGTGGTGTCACCTGGATATCACCCGGCCGCGAACCAATTCTGTAATAAGTGGGGAGTTGGAAGCGGACGTCCTATTAGTTTTGGGGTGTTTTCTGGCTATTAGTAGCCCGGATTGGGAATTGATATAGGGTAGACCCTATATATCAATCTACTAACTACTACTTTCCATTTGCCATTTACATTTCTACCTATATGTATAGAGAAGTTTTTTTGAAAAGAGATTAGGTTCTATTATATATATAGGGTCAATTTCATAAATGGTAAGTTGCTATTGGTAGTTAGTAGGCTGTCGCTTATACTACTTTTACTGACTAGTTAGTTTCACAGAAATGCTCAAAACTAATAGGCCCCCGCTACCACCACTCTTCAACTCTCCACTTATGGGCGAATGGTTCGGCAAAGCAACGATCAAAGAACTCAATGAAGGTTGCAAACCGCTCGAGTTTACCACGCCCAGGTTTGGCGAGAAGATCACAGAAGTCATCAGTCTCATCAAGGCCTTCCTTGATGAAAAACTTGACCCCGGCCACATCCACTACATCAATTGGACAACGCCAGCCCCACCCCAGAAACTTGGTACCAGTATAGCCAAAGATCAAGGCTCTTGAGTGAGCGACAGCAGGATGCTCACATTCTCAACGTTCGCCGTCTCAGATATGCTGACAACGTTCCCATCGTGTTTCAGGACACGGACCGACAGTTTGTCTATGGATTTGGGCGGGTCAAAGAGCGCCTTCTGACAAAAGACCTTATCACTCAACTTCACATCCCCCGCACTGAGGCTCGAGTTGTCGAAGTAGCACACCGCAAACCCGTCATTGAGGGCGTCGCACGTCGAGTCAATGTTACTGTCTCTGAGTTCCACAATATCAAGGATTGCATAATTTTCCCCGGTAATTTTGGGAATGGCGGCGGCCTTGAGTTCAACGCTACTGACCTTCCTGTACCTCCCGCGCTCAATATCCCGAGACACGTCAAAGGTAAAGTTGAATGGTGCGTATGTGCTCGCATCCCGACTGTCTAGGAACAGCCTGCGCGTCTTTGCCTCTGACTCTTGGAGGAGGGGGAGAATGTCGACCGTGCGGCGATCCTCGCCCGTGATATGATGATGGAGATTGTCCACTGGCATTGGGTTTGGCTTTTCCTAAGTCTAGATAATAAACATATCGCGCCGTAGACAGTACGGAGAACTATTTTCGCGACCAGTATCAACCATGTCACTGACCAGATTGGCCCCTAACGACTCGTTTGCCGAAGCCAAGAAGAAGATACGGGCCGCATGGCTTCGTCATCATCCGAACAAGGGGGGAAAGAACGAGGACTTTCTACGAGTGCAGATGGAGTGGAATAATTGGCTCCGGAAACGCGCCCGGACCAACGACACCCCACAACAAGCCCAAAGTAAACGACAGCGAACGAGTCCACCGCGGCCCAAACCGTCCAGTCCACAACGACCAAACCCACCGCGGCCCAAACCGTTCAATGCAAACGGGCCGAGGTATACGAAACCAATTTTCACTCATTTCTCCATCCCCCAACAAGTCTCCATCGGGGACCATACCCACCCACTGAATATGAATCTCAGATTCGACGCGTCGCAGACTGTCGGACACATCTTGTCCGAGTTGCGAGCGTACGCGGTCACCAAGTGTCCGGAACTCTTCCGCGGGTTTTCTGTAGAAATGCTGTGTGTCGCCCCCACACATCCATATCTCCGCGAGACCGTCTCCATCCCAGCCGCAACAAACAAGAACACCAAACTGACTTCACTGATTCCACCCGGGTACAACAACGGTGAAGTCTACATACACGTACAAGCGCGCCCCCCACGGGGAGGACGGGATAAAGTTGAGGATGGGGAGGTGTTTTACATTTAAATTCAACCAAAGTCTGAGACATAGTTCGCGATGTCAGCAGCCGCGAAAAAGTTCGTCAAACTCGACCACATCGAGCACATCTTGCTTCGCCCGGACATGTATACGGGTGCTAATAGCACGGAGACGCGGGAGGAGTATGTGGTCAGGGACGAAAAGTTCGAGAGACGGTCGGTTGCAGTACAGGGCGTCCTCCTCAAGATTTTCGATGAAGTGTTGGTCAACGCGCGGGACCATAGCGTGCGTGACCCGAGCGTCTCGTCAATCAAAGTGAGTATCGACGAGACGTCATTTACCGTGGAAAACGACGGGACAACCCTTCCAATCGAACTGGGAACGTACGGCGGCTACGTCCCGGAGATGGTCTTTGGCCACCTCTTGACGGGGAGCAACTTTGACGACAGCGAGGACCGGGTGGTCGGTGGGCGGAATGGACTAGGCGCCAAATTGGCGAATATATGGAGTACAAAGTTCGTAGTCCACCTCTCCGACGGGGAGAAAGTGTACAGGCAGTCGTTCACGAACAACATGAAGAAGATTGGCAAGGCGAGCATTCGCCCGGCGGCAGTAGCGGTACGGGGCAAATCGTTCACGCGAATCACGTGCTACCCGGACGTCGCGCGACTGGGCATAGACCGCATTTCCGAGGATATGCAGGCGCTCATGGCGCGGCGGGTCTACGATGTAGCAACGACCGCGCGACCTGTCGTCAAACTGGGAGCCAAGCGGGTCAAGTGCGACACGCTCGCCAAGTATGCCAAACTAGTGGCACCGAGCGTCCCGCAGATCGGGTACGAGACGGATCGGTGGGGTGTGGTCCTGTTTCCGCATACGGTTGAAGGACCGGCGCCGCGATTGGGATTCGTCAATGGGATTGCAACCAATGCCGGCACTCACGTGGCCCACATTGCCTCGCAAGTGGTGAAGCACGTGCGGGCCACCATGAAGAAGACCAATCTCACCCCGGCAATGGTCCAGGACGCGTTCGGGATGGTGGTGAACGCCACGATCGTGAACCCCGAGTTCACGAATCAGCAAAAGGACGTACTGACGACGCCCATGAGTAAGGCGGGATCGTCCTGCACCCTGCCGGAGGAGGTCTTGAAGAAACTGGTGTCGAAAAAGTTTGGCCTCGTGGACCGATTGGAAGCCATGGCAGCGTCCAAACTGGATGCGGTGACCCGCAAGAACGATACCAAACGAACGCGCTTGGATATTCCCAAACTGGACGATGCGGCCCTGGCTGGGACGGCCAGGTCGAGGGAGTGCACTCTCATCCTGTGCGAGGGCGATTCGGCCAAATCCCTCGCGATCGCCGGACTGGCAGCCATCGGCGGTCGGAAAGCGTTCGGGGTGTTCCCCCTGCGCGGTAAACTGCTCAACGTGCGTGACAATACGACTGCCGGGATGAAGAATGTGGAGGTCCAGCACCTCAAACGCATCATCGGCCTGGAGCATAAGCGGGTGTACACCTCAGTTGACGAACTGCGGTACGGTCGAGTGGTCATTATGACCGATGCGGACGCTGACGGGAGCCACATCAAAGGTTTGCTCCTCAACTGGTTTGATGTGGAATTCCCGGGCTTGCTCGGGATCCCCGGCTTTGTCGCCGAGTTTGTCACCCCCATCGTCAAGGTGAGTCGGGGTACGCAGACCAAAGCCTTCTTCTCGCTGCAAGAGTACCGGGCCTGGACAGAGCAAACGAGTGATGCGGCCAAGTGGGTGGTCAAGTACTACAAGGGACTGGGTACAAGTACGAGCAAGGAAGCCAAGGAGTACTTTTCGGACCTGGACCGGCACATCATCTCCTTTGCGGACGATACGACCCGCAAGGACGCACTGAGCCTCGCCTTCTCGAAGAAACGGGCGAATGACAGGAAACGGTGGGTCTCAGAGCACGACGGATCGGGGCGGACCTACGAGATGGACACGCTGACCATCAGCGAGTTCATTCATAAGGATTTGGTCAACTTTTCTGTGGCGGATGTGGTGCGTTCCATCCCGGACTGTGTGGACGGACTCAAACCCTCGCAACGCAAAGTCCTCTACGCCGCCTTCAAGAAAAACCTGAATGGGGATATCAAGGTGGCGCAGTTTGCCGGCTACGTGAGTGAGGTGGCAGCCTACCACCATGGCGAGGCGTCCCTGCAGGGCACGATCGTGGGCTTGGCTCGGGAGTACGTGGGGAGCAACAACCTCAATCTCCTGGTCCCTTCGGGCCAATTCGGGTCCCGATTGATGGGCGGGAGTGACGCCGCGAGTGCTCGGTACATTTTCACCCGCCTGGCTCCAGAGACGAGACACGTGTTCCCGGCGCGGGACGACCCGGTGCTGGACTATTTGCAAGACGATGGTCAGTCCATCGAGCCGAGGCGGTACGTTCCGGTCATTCCAATGGTCCTGGTCAACGGCGCTTCGGGGATAGGGACGGGGTTCAGTTGCAGCATTCCCAACTTTAGACTTGCTGACGTGGCGCGGGCGACCCGGGCGAGGGTCGAGGGCCGACCGATTCCACCGCTCGTTCCGTCGTACCGCGGGTTTACTGGCGAGATTGTTGAGTGTGCGGGTGGATTCATTGCCCGCGGCCGATTCAGTACGCGGTCAACCCCCCGCGGGACGGAGGTCAGCGTATCCGAGTTACCCCCCGGAACTTGGACACAACCCTACAAGGACTGGCTACAATCTCTGGAGAGCACGACCCGTCTCGTGGACGAGAGCACGGAAACGACTGTGGATCTGCAGTTTATGTGCACGGACAAGACGATGCTTACACATGCAGGCCTGCGCCTGGAAACCAAACTCTTGACCACCAACATGACCCTCTTTGATCGGAACGGCAAAGTCCGCCGCTTCGACGGTGTTGCTGCGATCATCGAGGAACACTACCGAGTGCGGTATAGGGTCTATGAGGAGCGCAAGGCCTATGAATTGGGCCAACTACGCACACTCATCAGGGAAGCGTCGAATAGGTTGAAGTTTGTGCGGTGCGTGGTAGACGGTACTCTGTCCATCACCAACCGACCCCTCGGGGATGTCGAAGCGGATATGGCCAGATTGGGGATCACGGACTGTGCGGACCTGTTGCGTATGCAAGTCCGCTCACTGACACGTGAAAAGGTGGCGGCCCTGGTCACTCGGGTAACCGACCTGGAACAGGCCAGGGTCGCGCTCCAAGCAACGAGTGTTGAAGAAATGTGGCTCGCCGAACTGGACTCGCTCCAGATCCTTTGATTTTTTTACATTGTGTGTATGTACGATGCCGAAACGCCAAGCGAACCAAACCCCACAGAAAAAGACCCCCGCAGCGGTGCGCCGGGAAATCAGGACCGCGGTCCAGGAAGTTGAAAAGCAACTCGTCAACATTCGCAAGCTCAAAGAAATGGAATACCGGCTGAGAAAACTGGGATTGCGATAAGCAATCGGAATATTTTGCTCGTACCTTACATCTTATTAGAATGTTTGTTACGTATCCGCGCCACTGCCGAACATTTAACCCAATGAACCGAACATTTCCCCAACCCATTCGGATCCAACGATCCAATTGGGACGCGGTAGATCGCACAATTGAACGTCGTGAGTTTGATTCGCCCCCCACACCGTGGTACCTAAGGTCTCGGAAGGGTTACTCGATCACCGTGCCCATGGCCAAGGGCAAAAAAGACAAGGACGACTGGGCAGAAAAGTACTGCTTCAGTGCCAAGGTACAACTCTACACACACGTTGGGAGTCCCCCAAGCGGGATCATTCTCGCCTTCGATAGGAACAGTGATGTGGTGAAACAAGTCGAGGCGGTCGCCGGGACGTTGATCCAGGATGGAGGATACATCTGCGGCCAGGTGGAGTTGACAATGCACAGAGAGTGCCCGGTAGAAATCACGGATGAAGTCTACGTCCAACTATTCGATAGTGAACGAGGAACTGGTTCTCAGGACGAGTCGTAGTGGTAGATCTGGCCTCGATAGAGAATTACAGAGAGAGTCGAAAACCTTCTCTGTAACGTGTTCGCTAATACCAAGTGAGTGACCAGTTTTCCAACCGTGCCAAAGTTACCAGAACCATCTTCTTGATGATGTTCTATCCGTTGACGAACCATATGTTCGGTTAGGCACTTCTGTAATCGAATGATTACAGGAGGTCTCGTGTGTGACTCATAGTATGAACCTACCAATGTAAGAAGTCTACGCCTTCTTTTTACACTGCATTGCCCCGAGACGGACACCGTCAACCCAGCGATTTCCATTTCCTGTATCGTAGGAGACCTTGCCACAATTGGTCTCCTTCCATCCCTGAGGACATGAGTACTTTCCACTCGACCCCATCCGGCGCAACGTGAATTTATACCCCTGTTCCTTGCCGACATTACACTTACTCTTCTTTTTCGCGGAGAGGTATCCTGCAGTTACTTTCACAGCGTTCGCGGCACCCTGGAGCTGCGAGCTTCGCATATCCTGCACCTTGAGCGACGAAATCTTATCCCACATCTGCTCACCGTTCACGCGACCAACCCAGTGTGTATAATAACCACTTGCGTCCTTTTCGTCCTTCCCGTCGAGTGTAATTGGCGTCCCCCCAAAGTTTGGATTCGTGTACCCGATCACACGGAGTCCCTTGGGGATATCGAACCCTGAAATCCGATCATTCCAAGTTCGGTCAAGATCCTGCCTAAGGTCGGGGTAATCGCCCACGCCCACATCGTACGTTGCGCTGCCAGATCCCTTGCTGGGATCATCGACAAGTTTGACCTTCAGACCGGACCACTGTGGAGAACTGCTTGATCCGCCCGAACTGGTCCACTTCCCTCCCTTTTCGACGCAGCGCGACTTATATTTGCTGATACACGACTCCCTACTCTTTCCGGTCTTCCCATCGCAGTTATCCTTCACGTAGGCGTTGCAGTCCTTATCCTTCCAGGCGTTTTTATCGTTATCTTTCTTGCATTGATCCTTGTACTTCTTTAGGCACTTCTCTCGTTCCTTGCCCTTCTTCCCGTCGCATTTATCCTTGGCGTACTTGGTACAGTCCTTTTTACCATTGTCACCACCAGGGGTATCAGCTTTTGGTGGACTTCCGCTCGGTGGATTGGTTCCTGCAGGACCCTCACCATCGCCAGAGTCACCGAGGAAACCATCCGGCATCCCGAGGCTTTCCATCATATCCCAGTACCCATCAAACTTGAGGAAACTGGGCTCACCACCCTCACTCTCATTGGCCTGGACCGTCATCATCGAGCAGCAGGAGCAACAGCAACAGCAGACAACCATCACGAGCATCACAACCATCATGATCATGGTCCCATCATCACTACCACCACTACCACCACCACCTTGGACACCGTTATACATGATTGCACGGGTAGATATATACTAACCATTTGCAAGAATAAAAAATCAACGAATCCAGATTGCGTGAAATCCCGAGGAAAAACTCCTCGCACACTGATATATGCCACCATTCACGAAACCAAAGGACGTGCTCTCCGCCAAGGTCTTGGAGACCCTAGAGAAAGCGACGGGACTAGGTGATCGAGAGGCCTGGACGGCAGTCTTCTTCTTACTAAGCAAAAGTGAGCACGATAACGAGCGCGTGGACGACACCTTCGAGTCGGACGATCATAAGAGCGTTTTCTTCTACGCCAAACGACTCCCGTACGACGGTGAACAGCGCGGCGTGACCGTTGGCTTGGCGGGCTGGACGACCGCGAATGATGGCAACGATAAACATGGCGATTTCCAAAAACTGGCCGTCAGGTTCAAGAAACTGGGGGGTGTGGACTTGCGCAAAGTGTGCAAGGGCCTCACGAAGAACAAGGCCAAGGCGGAAGAGTTTTGCAACAAGATCCACTCGCTGCACGGCGAGTACGCTGAAAAGTTTGTCCTCGCCCAGTTTAATGACCTGTGTGACAAAGATGGGTATGTGTATGAGGCGGCAAATGCGCTTAAACACGCTGGGATCTCCAGTCCATCACCCCTGACACTGGCAGCAGTGATCGATACGCTGATTAATCAGGGCATTGGCGGAAAATGGTGTGCTGTCAAATGGTTGGATGCCTTCCACAAGGAGGATGGAGACGTCTCAGAGTCCAAGGTTCTCAAAGAGTTTTTGGAGTGGAAGCGGGTGGCGGCGACCAAGAACAATCACAATGACCCCCCGAGCAATGGAGAGAAGCGCACGGATATGTTTATTGACCTGATGAAGGAGGACGCGTTCAAACTCCCGCTTCCCCTTTGCGAGAAGGCGGTGAAGTGGAGGATGAGGTAGGTCTTTTTTTTATCTCTTGTAAATACACCGAATGCCGACATCAACAAAGAAGAAAGTGACGCAGGCGCATATTGAATCATTCGTTAAAGCCGTGACGAGTATGGCTCTCGCAAATACGGATAGCGAGCGACATCGGATCTTCAGAAAAGCATCACTAAAGCTGCACCCGAACAGGCACGGACTTGCCACCACGGACTTGTTCCAGAAACTTGGGCACGCCAAGACCATCCTTAATGACCGCCCGACACCTGCCAAATTGCGGCAAATGAGAAATGTCCAATTCGCGAGACAGTTTGCAAACTCGACGCGACTGTCGAACGTGTTGAATAACTCAAACTCAAACTCCTCCTCAAACACCAACAACAACGCAAACTGGACTCCCAAAACGTCCTGGAAGTCGTCGAGCCGGTCGGCCAAAGCGTGGAGTACCGGGAGAAAGTATCGACAAGGAAGCGCGTACGTGCCGAAGGATAAGTTTAAGACGTCTCGAGCGAGCAGTTCTGAGAACTACATGTACGATCGGATGAAAAGAACCAACCCGGTCGAGTTTAAGCGAAAGGTCTTGGACAAGATCCCGAGGGCATCACGTCCCATTCCACCCGGCCCAGCCATGCGGGCCAGGCTTAATCCGAAACAGAAAGCACAGGCGTTGAAGGAGTGGCGCATTCTCGGCACTCCGGTCTTCTGGGTGGCTACGGACTACGGTCGCCGCGAAGTTGCGCTGGCGGTGCTCTCGCTCGAGGACAAGTTGCGGAAACGGTTGTTGGCTGCGTCGTTGGCTCTCGGCCTTGACTTGAAAAAGATCATTCTGAAAATGTAACGCTTGATCAGGCCAGATGTTGATCACCTTGTTCCAGGGGATCAACTGTTGACCAGTTCATAAGTACTTCTATATGATAGCATATGTTTTCGTTTTTTCAGCAGAATGAAAACCATGGAAACAGTATGCGATATGTGTCGCGATCCAAGGCCGCCGAAC